>OGRM01001974.1_pt1 | contig 11015 bp, 10 predicted proteins | sample 1553491 | NCBI WGS metagenome assembly OGRM01 (sample SAMEA2580110, study PRJEB22360) | human gut metagenome | biome: human gut; feature: human-associated habitat; material: faeces | place: Denmark | collected 2008/2010
CCGCCGAGGTACGTGATCTCCGCCGCAAGGGGATCCAGGTGTCCGCCGTCTTTATGGGCGAGAACAGCTCCATCCCCGCCGCCGAGCGCGTTTACGGCAAAAACCTGGCCCGCATCCGGGGCATGGACCAGCTGGCCCGGGCCGCAGGCCGACTCATCCAGAACGAGATACGGGAGCTGGGCGACTGAATCATAATAATGTACGGGACCGCTGTGCAGTTGTATCTGCTGCCAGCGGCCCCGTATTTTTGTTGTCACTCACAACCATCTTGTTTTGTATTGCAGAAGAATCAAAAAGTTTTTTGGTTTATTCGCAAACTTATAGTTGTATTCTGGCGTAATTTATGATATACTACAACCAACGAAGGGCCGCACACCTACACATCACCCCGCGCCCACAGGAAGGAGAACCGCTATGGATGCCGCACGTTATTTTGAAGAGATGCATCTTGCCATGTCCAGCCAGAAGCCTGAGTACCGCCTTGTGCTCAGCGTCAAGATCCAAGACCTCGGAGGCGCAGACGCTTATCTCGAGCTGCGGCAGGAGCCGGTCAGCGGCAAGGCCCGGGTGTTCTATTCCACGATGGGACGTCAGAAGCTGAACTTCCAGCTCGTCCGCAAAGGGTGGCAGAGCTGCCACAACGCCTCGGGCGAGCTGACGGGGCGCTTCCCCGCCACCGCCGACGGTCTGCTGGCCCAGACGGATTTCTCTGCTTTTGTCCGGGACGACGCCCTCGACAGCGGCCGGATGGCGCGCATTCTGGACGTTCTGGCCCATACTGCCGGTGGTTGTGGAACGGTCGCCCCCTCTGCCGCCCGGGAGGGTGCGCTCATCACGGTGGAGCGGTTCGTGGGCCGTCCCGCCCATTGGAGCTATTGGAGCACCCGCGCCGCAGAGCAGCTGAACATCGCGGCCATCCTCTGCTGGCTGGGCGACTACCTCGCCGGGGCCGAGCGCCGCACCCTGCAGAGCTGCCCGGAGGCCATGCAGCTTGCCGCCGCATGGCAGTCTGCGCTTTTCACTCCCCTGCCCCAGACGGCTCAGCGGCCTCAGCCTGTACAGTCCCGGCCCGTCCGCCGTGCGCCTGTGGTCGAGAACAAACGCTGGCAGAGCATCCTCGCCGTGCTGGCGACGGTGTAACAGAAAGGCCTCCCACGAAGGGAAGCCTTTACAGTCATAATTCTTATTTCCATCCTCTGGCCGTAGGGTCGAGCATCTCGGCGGCAGAGTAGATAAGGGCGTTGCAGATGGCCGCAGCGACGTTGCTGCCACCCTTGCGGCCCATCGCCACGATGGCCGGTACATCATGCTTTTCGCAGACGGCGAAGAGCCGCTCCTTGCTCTCCACCACGTTCACAAAGCCCACTGGCACTCCGATGACCAGCGCGGGGCGCAGCCCGGCGGTTTCAATCAGGTCGGCAATGGTCAGCAGCGCCGTGGGGGCGTTGCCCACTGCAAGGATGGCACCGGGATGCTCGGCGGCGGCTCTTTGCATGGACGCCACCGCCCGGGTGGTGGCGTTGGTCTTTGCCAGTGCGGCCACCTCCGGGTCGGCCATGTAGCACAGCGCGGTGCCGCCCAGCCGCGCAAGGCCCGGCTTTGTAATGCCGGAAAGCGCCATGTTGGTGTCGGTAACGATGGGCGCAGCGGTTTGCAGCGCCGCCACGCCCGCCGCCACCGCGCCGGGGGTAAAGCGCAAATTGCGGGCGTAGTCGAAATCCGCAGTGGTATGGATGACCCGCTTGACCACAGCGGCAGTCTCCGGCGGCGGGGTCAGACCCATTGCGTCCAGCTCTGCGGTGATGATAGAAAGGCTCGTCCGCTCAATGTCGGCGGGCAGATGATGTTGTGGGGTCATACGGTGTTCCTCCCTTCCAGTCCCATGGCGGCGTACAGGGCGTTCATGTCCAGCGCCCGGCGCACGCCGTCGGCCAGCAGGTCGAACTGCTGCTGACGGTACTCCTGCATGGAGAGCAGCGGCGCACTGGCAGGGGAGATGCCCTTGCGGCTGCACAGCAGCTGCACCAGCTTTTCGGTCAGCTCCCCGGTATCGAACAATCCATGCAGATAAGTGCCCGCCACGTTGTCCTTTACGCAGCCCTCGGCGCTGCCGTCTGCAAGGCGGCAGAAGGGCACGCCCTGCACAGCGGTGCGCCCGGTATGGATCTGGTAACCGGTCAGCACTGCCCCCGCCAGCTGCGGCGCGGTGACGGTGGCGGTATCCTGTGTGCGGTGCTTTGCGTCCGTAAACACAGTCTGGATGGGCAGCAGCCCCAGCCCGCGCACGGTCTGGTTGCGTCCGCTCTCAGTGCCCTCGGGGTCGGCAAGGGTCTCACCCAGCATCTGGTAGCCGCCGCATACGCCCAGCACTGGCGTGCCGGAGGTTGCCAGCTTCTGTACCGCAGCTTCCAGCCCGCATTGCCGCAGCCAGAGCAGGTCGTCTATGGTGTTTTTTGTGCCCGGCAGTATGACCACGTCCGGTGCGCCCAGCTGCCGGGGGCTTTGCACATACCGCACGCTCAGCAGCGGGTGCTGCTCCAGTGGCATAAAATCCGTAAAATTGGAGATATGCGGCAGCCGCAGAATGGCAGCATCCAGCGGCTTGACGGCAGTGTTGCTTTCCAGTCGGGAGGAGAGGGAGTCCTCGTCCTCGATGTCCACCCGCAGGTAGGGCACAACGCCCAGCACCGGCAGATGGGTCTTTTCCTCCAGCATGGTAAGGCCGGGTTTCAGGATGGCGGCATCGCCCCGGAACTTGTTGATGACCAGCCCCTTGATGCGTGCCCGCTCGGCGGGTTCCAGCAGCTCTACCGTGCCGTACAGCTGCGCAAACACGCCGCCCCGGTCGATATCTCCCGCCAGCAGCACCGGTGCATCCACCAGCTCTGCCAGCCCCATATTGACGATATCGTCCGCTTTTAAGTTGATCTCTGCCGGGCTGCCTGCGCCCTCAATAACGATGATGTCCACCTTTTCGGCCAGACTGTCGTAGGCGGCTAAAATGTCCGGGATCAGGCTCTTTTTCAGCTTGAAGTAGGCGGCTGCGGGCATCTGTCCGCGCACCTCGCCGTTCACGATGACCTGACTGCCCACATCGCTGCTGGGTTTGAGCAGAATGGGGTTCATGCGCACATCCGGTTCCATGCCGGCGGCCTGTGCCTGTACCACCTGCGCACGCCCCATTTCCAGCCCATCCCGGGTGACAAAGCTGTTCAGCGCCATATTCTGGCTTTTAAAGGGGGCTACCCGGTAGCCGTCCTGTGCAAAAATACGGCACAGCGCGGTGCACAGCAGGCTTTTGCCCGCACCGCTCATCGTGCCCTGCACCATGATACATTTTGCCCGGCTCATGCAAGCACCTCCTGTAAGGTTTTTAAAAGCTGCTGGTTTTCCGGCGCGGTGCGCACGGCGGTGCGGTACCAGCTGCCGTCCAGTCCGGGATAGTTGCCGCAGCTGCGCAGCACGATGCCGCGCTGCCGCAGGGCATCGCCCAGTGTTTCCGGCGCTTGGAACAGCAGATAATTCGCGCTGCCATCCAGCACCCGCAGCCCCAGTGCCCGCAGACCATCCCGCAAAATGGGACGCTGCTGCGCGATAAGCACTTGCACCCGGGCTACATAGGCGGTCTCGTCCAGCGCCGCCAGCCCCGCCGCCTGTGCAAGGCTGGAAACTGCCCACGGCTGCCCGGCGGCCTGCATCTTATCCAGCAGAGCGGTGTTGCTGCACAGGCAGTAGCCCAGCCGCACTCCGGCCATGCCGTACAGCTTTGTAAAGGCTTTCAGGATGATGAGGTTGGGGCTTGCCAGCAGCTTTTTGGCAGACAGCGCTTCGCTTTCCGGTAAAAAGTCCAGAAAGCACTCGTCCACCACCAGCAGCGCACCGCAAGCTTCGCACCGGTGCAGCAGCGCCTCCACCAGCGCTAGCGGCGTCAGCCGTCCGGTGGGGTTATTGGGCTGGCAGAAGAATACCATGTCGGTGTCCTCGTCCACAGCGGAAATGAACGCTTCCGTCACTGCAAAATCTTCGCTCTCCCGCAAAAAATGCCGCCGGATGGTGCAGCCTGCGGTTTTCAGCGCGGCGGCATACTCTGCAAAGGTAGGGGCGGGCAGCAGCGCGGTGCGGGGCTTTGCCGCCCACACCAGCCGGAAGATCAGGTCTGCTGCGCCGTTGCCGCAGAGGATGTGCTCCATGGGCATCTTCTCGTGCACTGCCAGCTTTGCCCGTAGCGCGCGGCAGAGGGGGTCAGGGTAGCGGTCTGCGGTGGCAAGCGCGGCGGTGATGGCCTTTGCAACCCCCTCCGGCAGTCCCAGCGGGCTGACATTGGCCGAAAAGTCCAGCGCGTCCTGTCCGTACTGCGCCCGGTAACCGGCCCAGTCGCCGCCATGTACAAGCTGCATCATAAAATACCTCGTATCACCAGCCCAAGCGCCAGCGCCAGCAGACTTTCGGCGTACATCATGCGGTTCGCGCGGCGGATATCCTCCGGCTCAATGGGACGCACGGCATCGCCGATGGTGGGCTTTTTGTAGTATTCACCAAAATAATAGGCAGGCCCGGCCAGCTGCACATTCAGTGCACCGGCGCAGGCGCTTTCGGTCTGGGCACTGTTGGGGCTGGCGTGGTTGCGCCTGTCCCGCCGCCAGATGCGCCACGCACTGCGGGCATCGTTGCCGGTCAGGGCGGCAGCGGCTACCCACAGCAGGGCGGCAATGCGGCTGGGCAGGTAGTTGGCAATGTCGTCCAGCTTTGCCGCTGCACGGCCAAAATAGAGATACTGCGTGTTTTTGTAGCCCACCATGCTGTCCATGGTGTTGATGGCCTTGTAGGTCAGTGCCAGCGGAGCGCCGCCCAGCAGCATATACAACAGCGGCGCGATTACGCCATCGCTGGCGTTTTCCGCCACGGTCTCCACAGCGGCCTTGGTCACGCCCTCGGCGGTCAGCGCCTGCGTGTCCCGCCCCACGATGCGGCTTACCGCAATACGGGCGGCGGGCAGGTCGGGCTTTGTCAGTTCCCGGTAAACATTCGTGCTCTCTTGCACAAGTCCCTTTGCTGCCAGGGCCTGTCCGCACCAGAACATCTGTACTGCCAGCCCCAGCAGCGGGTGCAGGGCGGCGGCTCCTATGCAGACAAGGCTTGCAAGCGCAAAGGTGCCCACCGGCAGACAAAAGGCTAAAATGCGTCCGCCCCAAAGCTCGCCCTCCGGGGTTTTGGGCAGACGGGCACGCAGCCCTTTTTCCAGCGCAGAGATGGCTTTGCCCATATACACTACGGGGTGCGGCAGCCACGCCGGGTCGCCGAAAATCGTGTCCAGCACAAAGCCGCCCAGTACCGCGTAGCCGATCATTCCCGCGCCTCCTTCGTGTACTGCACGGTCTTTACCAGATGTAGCACCCGCTTTGCCGCCCAGTCCTTGGCATCCAGCACAAAGCCGCCGGCGTTGGGGGCGCACCATTCGTAATAATTTTTGTGGGGCAGGGCATAGCGTTCCATGGCAGCCATCTGGGTGCCGCCGTGGGCTAAGATGACTAGCATCTCTTCGCCATCCGCAAGGCTTTTATCCACCAGCGCAGAAAAAGCCGCGCAGATGCGGTCACAAAACGCGGCCTTGGTCTCGCCGTCCGGGCAGGGGCTTTCGCAGTTAGCGGCTACCCATGCAAGGTAGTCCGGGTCGTGCTCCATCTCAATATAGTTTCTCCCCTCAAAGCTGCCAAAGCACATCTCCTTCAGCCCGTCTGTTTCTACGAGCTTTGCGCCCGGAAACAGCACCTCAGCGGTCTGCCGGGTGCGGCAAAGGGGAGTAATATACACAGTCTTAGGGGAAATATCTGCCCGGCACAGCATAGCGCGCCCGGCGGCAGAAAGCGGGATATCCCGCTGCCCCTGATAGCGCTTTTCGGCGTTGTATTCAGTCAGGCCGTGACGTAATAAATAGATCAGCATTCCGGCAATTCTCCTTTCAAAACGGTGGGGATGCCGCAGAACATCTGCACCACGCACTTAGCGCGTGTCGCCAGCATACAGGCCAGACGTCCGGCGTTTTCCCGCGCGGCACGCTCTGCCGGGTCTATGGGCACCACACCGCCGCCCACCTCGGTGGACAGCACGATATCATAAGCGGATAATTTGTCCGCAAGTTTCTCAAGTTCAGCGTTGTCTTTGCACCCGACGGCAAGTTGCTGCGCATCTGTGATGCGGCGGCCGGGCAGGGTGCGGGCGAAAGTGCGCTTGCCGCTGTAAAGCGGCCCGGTGATCAGGATCATAACAGCCCTCCCCACTGGCAGGCACACAGCGCCGCCAGCATCCACAGCTCAGTCTTTTGCAAAAACCACCCGGCCAGATCGCCGGTAATGCCGCCCAGCTGCTGCACGGCTACATGGTGATACCACAAAAACAGCAAAAATGCAACTGCCGCCAGTGCTCCGCCGCCTAAAGCCAGCAGCGCCCCGCAAAGCAGTACCGCCAGCACGGTCAGTACGTTGCGCACAGCGGTACGGTCGGCAGCGGAGGCAAAGGTATGGGCAAGGCCGGTGTTTTTTGCCATGGGAAAGGCCGCCACTGCAAGGCCGGAAAGTGCCCGCTCCAGCACCAGCGCCAGCGTCCACAGCGCACCCACCCGGGGCGTGAACTGCACGCAGGCGGCAAGACAGAGATAAGCCGCAAAATAGCTGCACAGCCGGATGACCGCAAAGGCACCGCAGTGCGGGTCTTTTAAAATTTCCAGCTTCTTTTCCCGGTCGCCGTAGCTGGCAAGGGCGTCACAGGTGTCGGCATAGCCGTCCAGATGGATGCCGCCGGTCACCCACACCGGCACAAGGCAGAACCCTGCCGCCCGCGCCGGGGCGGGCAGAGGCAGCACCCCGCACACGCACCACAGCACCCCGCATAAAAGCCCTACCAGCGGGAAGGCGCACAGCGCGTACCGCATATTCTTTTCGTCCCACACAAACTGCGGCACCGGCACCGCCGAAAACATGGCAAAGGCCACCGCAATGGTCTGCAAAACGATCATTTTTCCACTCCTTTATAATAGACGGGGACGCCGCACACCACCCGCACCACGGCATCTGCCCGGGCGGCAAGGGCGTTGTTCACCTGTGCCAGCGCCAGCAGATAGCGGTCCGTGTCCCCGGCATAGTCCGCGCCGCCACTGAACACTTCGTTGGAGACAACGATCAAATTTTCGCACTGCGCGGCAAGGCTATCCAGCCCCTGCAAAATGTGCTCGGCAGCAGCATCGCCCGCACCGGCGGGGTCGTACAGCTCGTTGGCGGTCAGATTGCCTAAGTCTTCCAGCAGCGCCGTGCCCCTGCAGGGCAGACGCACCGTCTCTAAATGCAGCGGGCATTCGATGGTCTCAAACTGCTTCGCAGCGCGCATTTTGCGGTGCTTTTCTACCCGGGCGGCGCACTCGGCATCCCACACCTGCATGGTAGCCAGATAGTACCGCGGCAAACCGCAGCGCAGCACAAGGGCTTCGGCGTATTCACTTTTGCCGCTGGCAGCGCCGCCCAGCACCAGCGTCAGCATTGGGGCGTATACGGCACAATGCCGCCCTCCGCAAAGGAATAGCACCCCTCGTACACCGCCAGCGCCATGTCCCACAGCGGGATGCTGGCCACTGCGCCGGTACCCTCGCCCAGATGCAGTCCGGCGGTAAGCAGGGGTGTTTTGCCCAGCGTGTCCAGCACAAGCCGGGCGGCAGGCTCGGTGGAGCAGTGACTGGCAAACACGGCCTTTGCCGCAGCCGGGCACAGCCGCACGGCGCACAGCGCCGCCACTCCGCTGATAAAGCCATCCATCAGCACGGGCACACCCGCCAGCGCCCCGCCCAGAAACATCCCGCACAGACCGGCGATATCAAAGCCGCCCAGTTTGCCCAGTACGTCCAATACGTCATCGGGGTCGGGGGCATTGCAGGCAATGCCCCGCCGGATGGTGTCCACCTTGCGAGCAAGCCCTGCGTCGGAAAGCCCTGCACCGCGCCCGGTCATGGTCTGCACCGGCTGTGCCAGCAGCACGGCGGCTACGGCGCTGGAGGTGGTGGTGTTGCCAATACCCATCTCACCGGTAGCCACCAGCCCGTAGCCCTCGGCGGCAAGCTGCCGGGTCAGGGCGATGCCCCGGCCAATGGCCTCCACTGCCTCGGCGCGGGTCATGGCAGGGCCTTTGGTAAAGTCCGCAGTCCCGGCGGCAATGCGGCAGTCCCGCACGCCGGGTACGGGCGCACCGGCAATGCCCAAATCCACCGGCAGCACATCGCAGTGCGCCGCCTGTGCCATCCTGCATACGCTGGTGCGCCGCGCAGCAAGGTTCTCGGCTACGGCGCGGGTCACGCTCTGGTCGGTCTGGCTTACGCCCTGCGCCACCACGCCGTTGTCTGCACAGAGCACCGCCACCGCCCGGCGGGAAAAATCAAACTGCGCCGTGCCGGTCAGCGCAGCGGCATCTTCCAGCAGGGTCTCCAGTGCGCCCAGCCCACCCAAGGGCTTGGCAAGGCTGGCCCAGTGGGCATGGGCGGCGGCGCGGGCGGTTTCGTCCGGCGGGGTGATAGCAGCAAGCAGCTGCATCAGTTCAGCTTCGGTCATTTTTGTCATCCTTTGTGTTTCAAAAAGTGCTGCGCCGCCTGCACAAAGCGGCGGGGCAGGGCAGTGCCAGCCCAGTAAAGATGCGGGAAACCAGCGTACAAATTTGCGCTTGCAAAGCCGCATTCCCACTGCCTTTTTTCGGTTTTGCGCACAGAAAAGTCTGCGCCATTCTCGGAGGAATCCCAGTGGTGGAATTCATGGACGGGCAGCGTTTCTCCGGCGTGGAAAAGCATACTGTCGGCCTTTGCCGTCATGGCGGCATAGCCAAAGCGCACCAGCCGCCCGGTGTTGTGCCCGCTGCCCGGCAGCACACCCGTCATGGGGTAAACCTTGCTGTCTGTGCCCTCCAGCGTCTGCCCTAAGTACAGAAAGCCGCCGCACTCGGCAGCGGTGGGCAGCCCCTCTTGCCCTGCGTCCCGGATAGCAGCACGCAGGGCGATGTTCTCACTCAGCTGCCGGGCGTACAGCTCCGGGTAACCCCCGGGCAGGTACAACCCGCCGATATTTTCCGGCAGGGCGGCATCCCGCAGCGGGCTGAAAAATGCAAGCTCTGCACCCGCATCCCGCAAGGCGTCCAACGTTTCAGCGTAGGCAAAGCAGAAGGCTTCATCCCGCGCTACGGCAATGCGAACGGAGGGCGTGCACGGCGCGGCAAGCGGCGGCGCAGCCGGGGCAGGACGGTCGGTCAACACTGCCAGCTGTGTCCAGTTCAGCACAAGGGCATCGGCAAGCTTGCCCAGCTTTTGCTGTAAGTCCGATATCTCTCCAGCGGTTTTCAGCCCGAGGTGGCGGCTTTCGATGACGCACCCCGGCAGATGGGGCAGATACCCCACCACCGGCAGACCGGTCTCGGCTTCCAGCATTGGACGCAGCGTTTTGTACAAGGCTTCAGAGCAATCGTTAAGCAGAATGCCCACGATATGGCTGGGCGTGCGGAACTGCAAAAGCCCCTGCAGCTCGGCGGCAAGGGTGATGCTTGCCCCTTTTGGCTGCACTACCAGCAGCACCGGCAGCGCCAGCGTATCGGCTAGCTCCCAAGCGCTTGCACGGGTTGTCAGCCCCTGTCCATCGTAAAAGCCCATGGCACCCTCGCATACGGCAACGCTGTGCCCGGCGGCATACCGGGCGTAAAGCGTGCGCACCGTATCCGGAGCAGAGAGGTAGAGGTCTAAATTGTGGCTTTCCACCCCAAGCGCGCTGCGGTGGAACATGGGGTCGATATAATCCGGCCCGCATTTGAAGGCGCAAGGGTCAGCCCCGCGCCGCTGCAAGGCGGTCAGCACGGCACAGGTAACGGTGGTCTTGCCGCTGCCGGAGCGCGGCGCGGCGATGAGAAACTGCATCATGTCCGTGCCCCCGTAATGAGAAACACAGGGTTGTTAGCCATCAGCAAATGCAGACTGCCCGCCGTTTTTGTGCGGCTGACGGCAATCTGTGTCACCTCCGCAGAAAGGCCGTGGGCGGTCAGGGCAGCTACGGCAGCACTGAGCGTTTCCAGTGCAATGGCGGTAATGCACAGCCGGGCGACTGGATTTTTGTGCAGTACGGCGTCTATAACAGCGTCCATATTGCCCTTTGTGCCGCCGATAAATACAGCATCCGGGGCGGGCAACGCGTCCAAAGCATCGGGTGCTTTGCCTTCGATCAGGGTCAGATTGTAAGCAGCAAATTTCTCCCGGTTTTGCTGGATCAGTGCACAGGCCTCCGGGTCACACTCCACGGCGTATACCTGCCCGGCAGGGGCGGCAAGCGCCAGCTCCACGCTCACGCTGCCGGTGCCCGCGCCCACGTCCCATAGGGTGTCCGTGGGGGTGACCGCCAGCTTTGCCAGTGCGGCGGCGCGCACCTCCTGCTTGGTCATAGGCACAGCGCCCCGGATAAAAGCATCGTCCGGCAGGCCGGGGGTGCGGCGGGACGGCAAAGCCTCCCGTTCGATGAGCAATACGCTCAGCGGTGCAAAGGTTTGCTCTGCCAGTTCCCGGGCAAGGCCAAAGCGAATGGCTTCTGCCGGGGAGCCAAGGTTTTCGCCCACAAGGGCGTGGGCATCGCCCAGCCCGGCGGTGGTCAGCGCGGCACACAGGGTGGCCGGGGTCTCGGCCCCGCCGGTGAGAAAGAATACGGTTTTATGGTTCATGCAGGCAGACACCGGGTCGCAGGCACAGCCGTGGGCAGAAACAAGAGTCCAGTCCTGCCAGGGGCGGCCTACGGCGGCGGCCAGCAGCTGTACGCTGGAAAGGCCGGGCAGCACCCGGCAGGAGATGCCAAAGGCCCGCAGCATGGGCAGCAGCTGGGATGCGCCGGAGTAGAACCCGGTATCGCCGCTGTACACCAGCGCAATTTCCTCGTCCGGGTGCGTGGCCAGACAGGCCAGAATTTCGTCCGGTTTGTACAGGGCCTGCCGGTTTCCGGTGCAGCCCTCCGGCAGTG
>OGRM01001975.1_pt1 | contig 11007 bp, 10 predicted proteins | sample 1553491 | NCBI WGS metagenome assembly OGRM01 (sample SAMEA2580110, study PRJEB22360) | human gut metagenome | biome: human gut; feature: human-associated habitat; material: faeces | place: Denmark | collected 2008/2010
TGATGCCCAGCTCGTTGAGCAAACAACATAACTCCACCGGTAACTCCAGAAGGTCTTCGGTCGTTGGGACAATGAGCAACGCACCGTCCGCCACCAGTACGGTGATTTCCTCTCCCACAGGAATCGACGCTTCCGCCAGCAGGTCTGCCGGCAGATTGAGCTCAGGCTCCTCGCTGGTATAGCCGGCGCATCCTGCATCCCCGCAAACACGGCTTACCAGCAGGCTGTTTGCGTCACAGTCGCAGATATACTGATCCGCCGGAGTGGTAATGGGAACTTCCTCACCCGGCGCATAGCCCATCCCGCGCATAACAAAGGCCGGCAGTACCAGAGAGCCATCCTTGCGGATCTTTACAGAGGTGTGTACCTTACTCATCTTCGCACTCCTTTCTGCTACGAGTGCTGCCGCCGTAAATGATATCTCCGACCATCAGCCGCTCCTCCAGTTCGCCCAGGCAGATGCCGGAAAAGGCCATCATCTCCAACAGGTAGGGAGGAATATCCCGCAGGTCGTGATCATATCCGGCCTCGCAGACGGTAATCGTGTGATCCTCCTCGTCCACATAGAGACTCAGTTTGGCATCTGTGGGAATGCCGGCTTCTTTCCGCAGATCATCGTCCAGTTCGATCTTGTCGTACTCAAAATCCCCAAAGGGACATTCGCCCTCACACCCGCTGCAGGCGCCGCAGGTTTTGGCCAAATGGAAAGAGAGATTAATGAACAGCTGATTCAGACTGTCCAGCGCCTGGATCAGTTCCATGGCGGTCATCTGCTGCTTCATAATGACCGCTGTATTCTTCAGCGCATGGACCTCAACCTGACCGCTGTCCTCAAAACAACTGATTTTGAGTGCGGCACTGGGGAGAAAGAGGCCGCCATTCGACAACTGCTTGTTAAATTTCATCTGCTTTTATCCTCCTTTTATATCGTCTGACTCAAAGTTGGGAATGACTTTGCTTCCTGTTCCGCCAACAGTTCTTCCCGAAATGCTGTCAGATCCTCTGTCGTGGGCGTATAGCTCCTTGATTCGAGCGCAGTTAGCAGCGCATAGGTCTGACCTACCTCGGACAGCAGCGTCCTGAGACCTTCTGAGGTCATGTCCGCCCCCATCCGTCGCATCTGAGAGGAGAAGGTCACTCGATAGCGTAGCTGACCTGGAATGCTGTTGATCCGCATATCCAGCCCAAGGTAGGCTTCGTTTTCCGGCCGGATATAGACCTGTCCCACGACGCTGGGGCAAACCTGTAGGCGCCCTTGGCTCATCTCCTCAATCAGTTTCGCCGCTTCACGGAGCTTGTCCAACTCACTCACGACTTCAGCCATGCTGTATCACCTCCAGTCAGGTCAAACAGATTCATCTGAGACGGTGCTACCCGGAGCCGCTCATGCATATCGTAGTTGGCGATGATAAGCTCAGGAAATTGGGCGCCGTTATCATACCGCTGCTTGATGTTGTTGATTCGGGTGGTTTCCATCAGATAGATACCTGGCCGGTCATACAGACTTCGAATGAACTCGTCATCGTTGTAGGAAAGAAGAAACTTACCCTCAATCCGCATCAATGCATCCCGCAAACGGATATGATCCGTTTCTGTAAAGCCATCTTCGCCAATGTTTTGGTAGTAGCCCTCGGTGGCATGGTACGGAGGGTCGAGATAGAATAGGCTTGCCGGACGATCATACTGCCGGATGAGCTTTTCAAAGTCCTTGTTTTCAATGACCACCTTGGCCAAGCGCCGGTGAGCCTGTTCGATAAGGGGAAAATTGCTCCACATATCGTGGGGCTGACTTCCGAAGCTGGTCAGCCCGGCCGCATAGCTGTAACGGATCAATTCATAGAACCATGCAGCCTTCTGAACATCGCTGGCAGGACTGTCACGGGCTAATGTAGCGCGGACCACATCGAAATCCTCCCGCGAGTTGAGCACATATCTGAGTGCTTCCATCAGTTCCTGCGGCTTATCTCTTACACAGCGGTAAAGGTTGACCAGCAAGCTGTTGAAATCGTTGTACACCTCAAAATCATTGCCGGGGGGCTTATGGAACAGCACCCAACCGCCCCCGCCAAAGACCTCGATATACCGCTCATAGTAGACTGGGAACAAAGTGACGATGAGCTCTCGAAGTGCTTTCTTGCCGCCAATCCAGCTCATGAAACTATTCAACCGCATCACCGCCTTCCAACGGCAGCCGGGTCTGTGCGGTATCAAACTGCTCCAGGGATCGGTTCAGGCCGGCAATAGCGGCAGCGATTCCGCTGATCCGCCGTGTCAGATGGGCGATGGTCGCCCGCACCTCCTGTTCCGTAGCGGCGTAGAAGTACCCACTGCCACTGCTGGCGATGGGGATTCCCTTGCGGCGCAAGCGGTTGACCATCTGCCGCACTTCGATTCCCTTGATGGAGAAAACGCACTCCAACTCCCGGCTGGTGGCGGCGTTCGATTCACCGGAGTGATAGCGTTCCAATAATTCCGCCAGCCGTTCTTCCTGCATAGACGCCTCCTTTCCGGGGTGTTTTTCCGAAAAAGGGCATAAAAAGAGGGGGCCGTTTATCCCTCTCGGAAAAACGGCCCCATTGCTATTTCTGGCTATTTATTTTTCTGTAGGATCACCCCCTTGCATCAACCTCTGGCATATCGCTTATTACATGGACATGGTCGGGCTGCTGGGAGGCTGGCTGTACTCATAAAGAATCTCGCTCCCGTTCCAGGACACATACCCATGCTCTGCCGCCGACAGGCCAAGGTTCTTCATTTTCTGATTGGCGTAGCCCTCGGCATCAAAGCATTCAGCAAGAAGAGCATCGTTGGGATATACACCATCCTGCTTAGCCAGCAACCTGCCATACTCCGCTACCTCCATGTCACGGGGCATGAAATTGTAGCAGTGGAGGTTCTGCGCCAGATCCAATGCATAGTCCAGCTGATGACAGTCCTCCAGCTCCATGACCGCCTGCCATTTGTCCAGCCATCGGGGTTCGCCCTGGCCCTGTTCCGCCCACACATATCCGAAGTCGATAGCGTGGCGGATGAGCTCTGCGGCAGAATCATACTGGGAGAGGATATCTCCCAGCTGAGGCAGGCAGCAGTCTACATCCACAGCGATGCACTCGGTCAGCGTCTCCGCTTCCAACGCATCCAAAGCAAGGAGCAATTCATCCGGGTGGGACGAGTCCATATATTCGCTGGTATCCGGAAACCCAACCCAGATGCCCTCCATATTGTTGCGGCTTGCCAGCTTGACCCGAATGCCGTAGTCGCCCCTGTCGGGAAGCGTCGCCGGGTCGCTATTCTGAAAGAGATCAAGCGGCGAGGAAAGTCTGATAAAATTTCCATCGCAGAAAGTATTCCCGTCTTTTTGGCGATACGCAGCTCCTACCTTTGCCGGGTCAAGAAACTCTCGAGTCTGGGAGGACGGGTAGAAGATATGCTCCATGACGAAGTTACCCAGGGCAAAGTCGTTCCCGGCTCCATAGAGCAATTCGTAGTGCTCCAGCTGATTGGCAATCTGCATTACATCGCAGGTTGCTTGCGGCTGCTCGATCTGCATGGCCCCGCGAAACAGCAGAGCCTCTTTTGCGGTCATGTTTTCAAACCGGCGCGCCAACCACTCATACTGTGACTTGGTCATTTCAAGGCCATCCAGCAAATCAAAAAGTTTGAGATCCTTCGTACTCACTGCGGCATCATCTCCATTCCCAGTTTGTTTTCTTCATTTTCAGCCTCCTCCACGCAGTGGAAGGGACTCCATCGTCCACAGCAGGGACAGGCAATCATACCATTTGCAGATTGGTCGACCTGCTCTTGTGTTACTTCGCCAGGCGTATTGCAGCACTCATTCACAACTGTAACAAGATGTGCCGTTTCCAGCACCTCCGGGCGATATTGTCGGTTGAATGGGACAAAGTGGACCCAGAGCGGGTTATCAAACAGTCTGGCGACATGCAATTGCAGGGCCTCTTTTCTGACCACCTCTTTGGAAGCGTGAGCATAGTTGTGGTTCGTCTCCCATTCAATGAGGGACTTGAGCAGAGCAGATTCTCCCTTGCGGTTGATCAATGCCTCAGCAATTTGACACCACGCTTTTTCCTCGATTTCTCCGAGGTCGGTCTTTACCCCTGACCAGGGGTGGTATTTTTTGTCGCGGCCAGTGCCGCTGCTGTTGCAGTAGAACACACCATGGAGCCAACGGATATCAGGAAAGTCTATGGATGTTAAATCCACTTGCTCGGGTGCGGTGATCGTTTGCTTGAGTATTAAGAAGACCTCCTTTCCATATGCGTAGAGGTAGCTTTATACCATTGGAGGCCGGTCGTACTGATAGTCGCCTCCGGCTCTTACACCTTATCCAAGCTCCATCCCGCCCAGCTGCGGTTCCTGTTTCTGTTGCCCAATGGTTTGAATGGACTGTCCATCCCGGCGCTCCAGCAGCCCGTACTCCGTTTGAATGTTATTGCGAGACGCCAGAAGCGCTTGCCCATAGGTGTGAAGATTGATATGAGGACGGATCATCTTGGCGGCCTTCTCCGGAAGAATGAAGGCCAGTTCCTCTGCCGCTGCATCTTCAGGGGATGCGATGCTCGGAGAAAGGATATACTCGTCAAGCTGTTCTGCCAGATCCAGAGCATCTACAATATTCTGGCAATGTGTCGCTGTCATGAGTGCCTTGTAGACAGGGAGAGCCGCAGCCGACATTTGGGCAAGTACATCTCCAAGCCGTTCGATGGTTTCAAATGGTACTGCGTTGGTAATGTGTTCCGCCAATTGAGGGACTTTGCAGTCCAGGCAGGTACACTCAACGGCGCCCCAATCAACATATCCCAGGCAGCGCACTGCCATCTCCAATGCGTTATCTTCGGCAGGAAGCTTCAAATCCACTACATCGGTTCCGGCAAAGGGGAGATTATCATGGTGTGCAGTCAACCGCAGGTGGATTGTATAGGCCGGCTCGACAGGCTGATTCAGCGCGATTTCCGGCGCCGACTTCAAGTCGGAGTGCTGTACTACATAGCCACCCAATCCGGAGATTCCACTGGGAACATATACTCCGCATTCGCCCATGCGTGCCATTTTCCCGACCTTCTCAAAGTCCAGAAGCTCAAATGCCGCATCTGACATTCCTTCCACTTCCGGGACAAAACCATTCTCTGCGTAAAATCGCCCTAACTGTCCATCTGATACAACCGATTCCACCACATGGCAGCAGTCCACACTTTCTGTCAGATCCCGAAGGCGTTTCAGTGTGATGGATTCTTGTTTCTGGAAATCCACCCGAACCAGTCCTTCGAAGGCGATACGCTGAACCTCATTCAGCCTGGAGAGGCGTTCTGCCAGGTCATTCAGTTCCAGCAGGTTTGTTGCTGAACATACAAGACTGGAACGCAGCACCTCAAAGTCACGGTAATCTGTGATCTCCAAATACAAGGAATCTCCCTCTGGGAGCCGCACCTTATCCAGCGCGTCCAGCAGTTTCCATGGGCTGGCTGGAAGATCCAGCTTGGCGTAGGCCAATTTGCTGTAGTCGGCGGGGGTCAGGTAGACGCTAAAAATTTCATCACCCAAGAGTTATTTCACCTCCATTTTGTTCCTGCTGCTCCTCATACCACTTAGGGTCTGCCCCCGGCACATCCCAACCGCACATACTGCCGGTGAGCATGGCTTGCTCCTGGGCCGGTGTAATGCCTCGCCGTTGATTGTTATAGTCGGCCAGCCAGCGGTTCTGCGCTCGATCCTTTGTACTCCAGTCGCTGGGATAGTAGCCGCTCTCGCCACGCTTGATGCAAATAAGCGTCCCTTCACCGGGGAGAACTGACCAGCACAGGTCAGGCAGGCGGGTGAGGGAGTCCGGCGAAAATCTTTCTTCTTCCGTCTGAATGCTCCAGTTGCTGGAGTTCCAAAGGCTCACATAGAGTTCTCCATCGTTCAGTTTGATGGCTCGCTGCTCGAAACCCTCGCCCCAGCCGTCCGATGCCTGACCGGAAATGTACTCAGCAAGGGCCTCCTTCTCCTCCGGAAGAAGTGTCCCATTCACCCTGCATTCGGCCACACCCCACAACTGACCGTCACGGCTTTCCACATCCAGCATCACGGACTGGACTTTCGTGTTTACGCCGTCCGGTTTGTCATACCAGTGCATCAGACCACGGTTTTTTTCTTCAGGCATCTGGTTTTCCAGCAGTGCTTCGTGAATACATGACTGATAGTCCCTCAATTCACGCCCATCCAGGTCGTTGCCATACTCCTCCAGATCTCCCCAGTCGTCGTAAGCATAGAGCTGGGCAGTGAGCGGCATATAAAACTTGAGCGTCTGGGGCTCAGGAGGCAGAATTTGAAATCGGTCCTCGCCAATAATCAAGGCCAGACCGCTTCCGTTGTCCCACTTCACATGGAACTGGCCGGCATCGTCAATGTTGTCCAGAGTGCCCATGCTGCCGGGGGGAACGGGGTGAGGATCGTTGCCCATCTCCGTCAGCCGAACACGACTTCCTTTGGGATACTGCTCCCGCAGGAATTCCAGCCATTCTCTCGAGATCTCTCTCATGATAGTCCTCCCATCGTTATGCCCTGCTGGGGCGTATTTTGTTCCAGCTCCAATCGGAGCGTCTTCACTGCGGCGGCGATCTCCAGGTCGCGCTTGAAACTGTCCAGTTGCAAGTGGTCCGTGAAAAAGTGCTGTTCTCCATTCAGCGACCGAACCAGATCCACTGTGGCGATACCGTCCTTGGTGACGCCCAGCCGTTTCTCTGGCCGGTCACTGTCCAGGTAGGTGCGGATGGCCTCCTCCAAGGTCAGGCCCCGGTAGATTTGCTCTCCGGGGATGTTGCAGTCGGTCATCACGAACCATGCGTAGGTGTGGGGACGGTCGGGATCGGCGGCTTCTTGGAGCGCCTGTTTTCCAGCCTCTGTCAAGCCATAATTGCAGCCTCTCCGGGGGTTCTCCTCCCCAGCAAAGTCCAGCAGAATGTCGTCCACCGCCTTCCGCACTACGGGATCGTCCGTCAGCGTTTCATAGCGGAAGCCTGTGGTGGCTTGATACTGAAGTTCCTCCCGAATGGTGTCCAAGTATTTCTGGGCATCTGTGAAGGTCTGTTCTTCACCACTGGCGTAGGTGATCCGACCCACAGGCTTTGCCTGTTGGGCCATCCGTTGCTGACGCAGGTCGTAGGAATAAAGGTACCCCTGATATTCCCCAGGGGAAGGGGTGCAGCGCAGGCAGTAGCGGTAGTGCTCCGTCTCCGCGATATAGCCGAAGCATCGGCCGTCCTCGGTGATCTTACCGCCGTGCTGGTAGCAGTAGTTTCTCATCGCAGCCAGATTCGTAAGGGGACCATCCGCCCGGAGCATATCCACAAACTTCTGAAGTTCGTCTTTGAATTCCCCCGTGTTGAACTGGTCGCCGTTGTGGGGCCACCAAGTGTGGTAGAATTCTTTTCCGGAAGCTCCGAAGTCCATCCGTATATGGCCTACCGTTCCCAGCACCGCATCCTCGGCCTCGTCCATCTGAGAATAGAAAAGGCCCGCCTCCTCAATGGAAGCGGGCCTAATATGAACTGGTGTATTTACTTTTGCTTTCTGCTCCATAGCATTCACCTCTGAATTGGAATTGTAAATTTGCCAATCTGGGTGTCCCATCCTTCCCAGTACTACTCGTTGAAATGCGATGGAAATATCATCATCGCTATAATCTCCACGGTTGAAATTCGATGCACTGATGACATCTTCTCTAATGTCTGCAGCAAATCTTTCATCAAGGCTGGCGATATATGTCCCAAAAACTTTGTGAATATATGCTTTGATGTCACTATCCAACTGCTCCGATAGAGAAATAATCACTTACTTCACCTCCTTATTCGGAACCATACCACAACTCAGTAGCAATAGCTATAGTCAAAAGCAGGTTTGCCAGAGAAGTGATAATAGCCAGCAACAGCAGCTCCCAGTGCCGCCAGGAACGCTACAGTAATCATAGTCTTCTTCGTTTGCATTCCTCCCAGTCATCGAATGATAGATGTTCCGTTCGTTGAAATCCACTAACAATAACGCATTTGACCTCGACAATCTCAGTTTTTCCTGCACTGCTGGCCTGATCAAGGTGGCTGGACATTTCTGTAATGGCACCTCCAAGATGTGGGCAATTGAGAGAGACAACAACAGAACTCCCACTTCGTTTCATAAAGAGTTGGCTTATGTCATGCCATCCATTTGAAAGTCCAGCTCCCGCTGATAGATTTCCGCAGGGTCGTCCATCATCAGTTCTTCCAGTGTGAGTACCCCATGATAGGAAACATATCCACTCTTTACGACCTGTCCTTCCTCCGCATTCATGCGCTCCAGTCCGTATCGGGCATAATCGTAGTAATCACACAGATTTTCGTCGTACTCAAATCTGCCGGATTTCTGAATCATGTAGCGGCCATATTCCTCCACATTCTGGACACCAGGGGCATAGTCAAACTGCTTCAGATTCTCTGCCAGCTGCCTGACTTGTGCGGCGGTTTCCGGCCGTGCGTATTCCACCACCGCGCCCAGTTTTTTTATTTCATCGGTACTCAGTTGTTTAATCGCCTGGCACAGCTTATTCAGCTCCTCCAGGCACTCTGACTCCATATCCAAAACACAGTCTACGGCATCCGGAAACTCGCTCCCCTGAAATGACAGCCTCATATCCGCCGGATCAACGATCCCTGCCCGAACCAAGGAACGCTTGATATGGAGATCTGGCGCAGGCAGATACAACCAGATTTTGGGAGCGTCCTTACTCTGCTGTACCGTCAGGGTCAGCAGGGGAGGCTCATAGAAATACTGCGGAAAATGACGCCCATCATAGAGCTGCGAGAGTCGCATACCGTTGTCATAGACTACTCCGTATGGTGTGATGACTCCATTGCCCTCATCAATGAGGAGCAGGGCGGTTTCATAGCCGTCAAGGGCGTCCAGCTCCTCTTTGCTGGCGCAGCCGCCATTCAGCACCATGTAATGATCTCTGCCGACCTGCTCTAAATCAGAAAAATCTGTGATGACCGTGACCTGCTGGCAGGAAAATGTCAAGTTGATTAGGTCGGTCATGTCGGAATAGTTGTAGCTGACCGCCGCACCCTGGAACTGAGCGCCCTCCTGTGCATAACAGAAACTGTCCAGCCGCTTGGCCAGATAGTCCAGCTCGTCGATATTTACAGGTTTTCCCTCCAGTCGCTTCAGGATGGGGTACTCACCAAAGATCTCATCCATTTGGCAGTCCCTTGCCAGCGGATCTCCCATGCCCATCGCATTCAGCGCCTCTATGAGCCCATCGTACTGGTCGGACGGGATCGGGAGGGGAACGGTATACTGCCCGTACTCGGGATGCTTCGGATTTGATAACACAGCATTCACTCTCATCATATTCCTCCAATGCTGAGCCCTACATCTCCATTTGAGGGCTACTATCCTGTCTGTGTTCCAATTGTGTATCCAAGTCAGGGACAGAGAACTCAATTTTGGTTCTGGCCGCTTGGATGGCTTTCATTTGTTTGTCATTCAAATCGGGGTCATCCGCCAGCAGATGCTCTGTTGCGCGATAGAGCTCCGTTAACTCCTCTTTAGAGAAGAGGCTGGCATTGGAAATCAGGCCGGAACGAACAGCGAAGTCTCGTTTGGCTCCTGCAAAATCATCCTCATAATAGTGTCCATGGCTGACACCGACCTTCTCATAGTCCCAGATCCACGTAACAAACTCATAGCCCTGTCCGGCGGCTCGCTCTCTACCAGCCAGGACTGCACCGCCAAAGTCTGCCAGCAGATGGAACTTGTTTTCCAAACCACGAGCACGGAGGAGAGGGGTGTTTTCCATGGCCTCCACATATTCGAATGCGCTATCGGCTGCAATAGCAACCCTGTGATACAGCTCGTTGGCCTCTGGATTCTTGCTGCCAGCTGGAAGCAGGAATACTTCGTTCCCAGGAGAAACAGAAAGGACAGGCTGCCCATGGAGAAAAATCTCCAGTCGCCTGTCCTCCTTGTTATAGGATTCAATTTGCTCTTTTCTGAGGCACCGGGATAATTCTTCAAAAAATTGTTGCGCCATATAACAACCTCACATTCTTTTGTTTTCTGGTTTTCTGTTTGGGGAATTGGTTTATACAGCAGAATAAAAAAGGCCGAGATCCTGAAGTAACAAGATCCCGGCCTCAAAAGATATGCCTGATAGAGTAAAAATTGTGTGCGTTCGACTCCTGCCAGAGTGGATGGCACAGGGTAAAATATCGGAAAAATAAGGCCCGTAGATCTGCTGATCTACGGGCCTCGGAAGCCTTGAAAATACTGAGGTTTTGTCCTCAATATCTTTTTTAGCCTCCCTTTTTGGTCCGAGTGGCGAGACTTGAACTCACGGCCTCTTGACCCCCAGTCAAGCGCGCTACCAGCTGCGCCACACCCGGTTATACCTGAATTTAGTTTGCTTTCCGCTTATAGGCTTTTTGCTAATCGCCGCGGCGCTTCCTTCAGAAACATAGTCGCGGTACTTCGCTTGGAGCGCTCGTTCCGCTCCTTGTTTCTTCACCTCGAAGCAATGCCTTCATCCGCCACAGGCGGCGGCATTTCTCCTCGCCCAGCTGCGCCACACCCGGAAAGCTCATCAATAATACCACATGAAAAGCGATTTGGCAAGTCTTTTTTCAAACTTTTTTAAAATATCCGCCACTTTTTTACTTTCTTTCTCATTTTCGCCCTTCCTCTTTACTTTTTGTCTCTATCTATGCTAAAATCTAAAGGACGGAAGGAGAGTCAGATATGGCAAAAATAATCGGAACAAACATACCAAATATCCCGTGGGAGGATAAGCCCGCAGGATTTGAATATCCCGTGTGGCGTTACAGCAGCAATCCCGTTATCACCCGCGACAATCTGCATATGGCGAACAGCATTTTCAATTCCGCTGTTGTGCCTTACGGCTCGGGCTTTGCCGGAGTTTTCAGGGCGGATATCCGCTCGCGCGCCCATAAGCTCGTTGTCGGCTTCAGCAAAGACGCG
>OGRM01001977.1_pt1 | contig 11007 bp, 12 predicted proteins | sample 1553491 | NCBI WGS metagenome assembly OGRM01 (sample SAMEA2580110, study PRJEB22360) | human gut metagenome | biome: human gut; feature: human-associated habitat; material: faeces | place: Denmark | collected 2008/2010
CAACCAAGTATAAAGATCTTTTGGAAATTGCTGACCGCTATAAGGAGATTGCCGATTATAAACTGATATTTACAAAGCTTGATGAAACGGAAGCGTATGGTAATATTTACAATATCAAGATGTATTCGGGAGCACCACTTTCCTATATGACAAACGGACAAAATGTACCGGATGACATAGAGGAATTTAATACACAAAAAATAGTAAAACAACTTCTGGGAGGCAGATAATGATATGGATCAGGCTCAAAATCTCAGAAATGTAATTAAAGTAAAAAATCAGAGCCGGAAACTGGATGCACGCGTGATTACCGTGACGAGTGGAAAAGGCGGAGTTGGAAAGTCAAATGTTGCAGTAAATCTTGCTGTGCAGATCAGTAAAATGGGAAAAAAAGTCCTGATTTTTGATGCTGATTTTGGTCTTGCCAATGTTGAAGTTATGTTTGGCGCAGTTCCACGTTATAATCTGGGAGATTTTCTGTTCCAGGGAAAAAGCATGACGGAGATTATAACAGAAGGTCCTATGGGAATAGGGTTTATCTCTGGCGGAGCAGGAATCTTGAGTATGAACCAGCTTGCGGATGAACAGATCAGATATCTGGTTCGCGGTCTGGCTGAATTAGATCGGTATGCAGATGTGATCCTGATTGATACAGGGGCAGGAATTTCAAACCAGGTTATGGAATTTGTAATGGCAAGTCCGGAAGTACTTGTTGTTACGACGCCGGAACCGAGTTCTTTGACAGATTCCTATTCATTATTGAAAGCATTGTATCATAATCCTTTATTTTCACGCGAACAGACAGATATCCGGATTGTGTCAAACCGGGTGATATCCAGTGAAGAAGGGCAGCAGGTATATGAAAAACTGAATTCTGTGGTAGAACAGTTTCTGGATGGTTCTGTAAATTATCTTGGAATGATCCCGCAGGATCACATGCTCGAACGTTCGGTAAGACAGCAGAAACCTGTTTCGTTGAATGCACCGTTGGCGAAGTCGGCAAGAGCGTTTGAAGTTATGGCTTCAAATCTGATTTTACAGGAAGAAAAATTACCGGATAAACGGTTGGGGATTGCCAGAATGTTTTCAAATTTTTGGCAACAGAAATACTAAGGAGGAATGGATATGAAGGTTTCAGACATTATACGTATCGGCGATAAGATAGATATCCGTGTTCTTCAGGAAGTTGAACAGGCAGAAAAAACGGACGTCACAGTGAAAACATATAAAAGTAAGGTGCTTGATTTCCGCTCGAATGGAAATATGGAAATAGCCATGCCGATGGAGGCTGGCAAACTGGTGCTGTTACAGCTTGGAGTTCGTTATGAACTTGTATTTTTCTCACGCGAGTCATTGTATCGGGCAGTTGGCCAGGTTAAGGAGCGGTATAAAAAAGATAATATATATATGCTTGAGATGGAATTGAAATCTCAGCCGGAAAAGTTTCAGCGAAGAGAATATTTCAGATATCCATGTCTTCTGGATTTTAAATATTATGAACTGACAGCAGAACAGGCCATGCTTGACAGTGTGGATGCTATTTTTTCGGAAATCCGTGATGAACATTTTTATGAAAAAGAACGAAAAGGAAAAATCATGGATTTAAGTGGCGGAGGAATCCGTTTTACAACAGAACAGGAACAGAAACCGGATTCCTGGATTCTGGCAGAGCTGAGACTGAAAAGCCAGACAATGGATAATCAGTATTATATTGTTGCAAATGTGATTGAAACAAGTAAAATAGAATCAGCGGCAGAATACAGGTTTATGTCGCGTGCAAAATTCAGTATCAAGAATGATCGGGTAAGGGAAGAAATTATCCGTTACATCTTCGAAGAAGAGAGAAGAATGCGTCAGCAGAATAGCAGTGAGAGGATAAAAAAATGAAAAAAAATATTCTGGTTGTTGATGACTCTGCACTCATGAGAAGGGTGATCTGTGATATTATTAATTCAGATGAAACATTTCAGGCAATCGATACCTGCAGAGACGGTCTGGATGCACTTGAAAAATTAAGGGCAAAAAGATATGACGGCGTGGTGTTGGATGTTAATATGCCGCGGATGGATGGACTAGCTTTATTAGAGCAGCTTCAAAAAGAAAGAATCCGTGCAACGGTCATTATGGTCAGTACTACGACTACAAAGGATGCCGAAGTTACCATGCTTGCCATGGAACGGGGGGCAGTTGATTTTGTGCCGAAGCCGACGAATGTGATCGAGGCAAAAGGTGAAGCATTTAAGGGTAAACTTCTTGGAGTGCTGAATGCAGTTTTAAAAACACAGAAGATGGCTTTGGGCAGCAAATCGGCTGAAACACCGGAAAAAGTAGTCTTGCGCAGAAACACGGAGCCGGTTCGAAGCAGAAATAAATTAGTTGCATTGGCATGTTCGACGGGAGGTCCGAAAGCTCTTCAGAGTGTGATTCCATATCTTCCTAAAAATCTGGATGCACCAATGGTTTTAGTGCAGCATATGCCTGCAGGATTTACAAAATCCATGGCAGACAGACTTAACGAAGTCAGTGACATACATGTCAAAGAGGCGGAAGATGGAGATGTGCTCAAAAAGGGAACGATATATATTGCTCCCGGCGGAAAGCATATGGAAATAAAGAAAAGTCCTGACGGAAGCCATAAAATCAGACTCAATGATGAATTGCCTCCTATCGGCGGATTAAAACCGTGTGCAGACATTACTTATGATTCGTTGCGAACCTGTGGATATGATCAGATAGTGTGTGTTGTACTGACCGGTATGGGAGCAGATGGTACCAAGGGAATAAAATCCTTAGCAAAGAGTAAGCCGGTATATGTGATATCGCAGAATGCCGAGACTTGTGTGGTATACGGAATGCCTAAGTCGATTGCTGAAACCGGACTGGTAAATGAAGTGGTTCCTCTTACACAGGTTGCTCAAACAATAACAAAGAATGTGGGGGTACAGTAATATGGATGTAAGCCAATACCTTGAAATTTTTATTGATGAAACAGAAGAACATCTGCAGACTTTAAGTGACTGCATTATGGAACTTGAAAAAGAACCGGAAAATATGGATACTATAAATGAAATTTTCCGCGCAGCCCATTCCTTAAAGGGTATGGCAGGTACCATGGGATTTAAGCGCATGCAGCGACTGACCCATGATATGGAAAATGTTTTTCAGGAAGTCAGAAGTGATAAAGTTAAAGTTAACAGTAATATGATCGACCTGCTCTTTAAATGTCTGGATGCGATCGAGAGTTATCTGAACAATGTAAAGGCAAGTTCCGATGAGGGAACGGAAGACAACGAGCTGATCATTAAAGAACTGAATGATTTTATCGCCGGTGAGGAGAATGCGGAGAAGAAAGAGGAAGAAGCTCCGGCTCCTAAGAAAGAAAATACAGATGATGCGGCTAAGAACGGTGAAAAGAAATATTTTGAATTTGAACTGAACAGTTCAGACCGCACAAAGTTAAAAGAGGCAGAAAACAATGGTTTACATATTTATGGAATGACCGTATATATTCAGAAAGAATGTCTGTTAAAAGCTGCTCGTGCATTCTTAGTATTCAAGGCAGTAGAGGAATTTGGAGAAATCATTGTATACAATCCAACTTCACAGGAAATCGAAGATGAGCATTTTGATAATGATTTCAGTTTTTTCATCACGTCAGAAGAACCTTACGACAAGATTTTACAGGCAGCCCAGTCTGTATCTGAAATTGAAAAAGTAGTCGGTGAAGAAGTAAAATGTGAGGTGCTTGAAGAAAAACAGGCACAGGCAGAAAAAGCTGCAGCAGAGGAAGCCGCAAAGACAGAGGCTTCTGCACAGGCAGAAGCAGCACCGGCTCAGGAGACAAAACCTGCACCGGCAAAGGCACCAGCAGCCCAGAACAATAAGAAACAGACTGTAGCAAAACCGGTGACAAACCGTACTGTCCGTGTTGATATTGAAAAGCTGGATGCCTTGATGAACCAGGTATCTGAGCTTATCATTGCAAAGAACAGTCTTGTGGCAATCGGATCCACTGAGTCCGGTGATTTCCAGAACCAGACCTACCATGAGCAGATCGAGTATCTGGAGCGCATCACAACAAATCTGCATGAGTCAGTTATGAAAGTTCGAATGGTTCCAATCGAGAGCGTTGTAAATAAATTCCCTCGTATGATCCGTGATCTTTCCCGTAAGTTAGGAAAGAAAATGGAGCTGTATATGACTGGTGAAGATACAGAGTTAGACAGAACTGTAGTCGATCAGATCGGTGATCCGTTACAGCACTTACTCCGTAACTCAGCAGATCATGGTCTGGAAGACAATGCAACCCGTGTAGAGAGAGGAAAACCGGAAGTTGGTTCTATCTTCCTAAAAGCTTTTCAGGAAGGCAATAACGTTATCATTGAAGTGGGAGATGATGGTAATGGTATTGATGTTGCAGCGGTAAGGGACAAAGCTGTTGAACGCGGTGTCATTACAGCAGAACAGGCGGAGAATATGAGCCAGAAAGAGATCATCAATATCTTATTCCTTCCAAGTTTCTCTATGGCAAAGAAGATTACTGACATCTCCGGACGTGGTGTTGGTCTTGATGTTGTAAAATCTAACATCGAAGCACTTGGTGGTGACGTTGAAGTCCGCACACAGCTTGGAGAAGGAACAACTTTCATTGTCCGTCTGCCGCTGACACTTGCGATCATCCAGGCATTAATGGTTGAGATCCGTGATGAAAAATATGCGATCGCACTTGGATCCATTTCAAATATTGAAAGTATCCCGGTAAATGAGATCAAATATGTTCAGGCTCAGGAGGTGATCCATCTCCGTGGTGCCGTTATCCCACTGATCCGTCTTGATCAGGTACTGGATATGGAAGAAAAACAGGAAGAACCGGAGAATCTTACGGTTGTTATCGTTAAGAAAGGCGACAGCCTCGCAGGTCTTGTTGTAGATAATCTGATCGGACAGCAGGAGATCGTTATCAAATCTCTTGGAAAGTATATCAACAACAATAAGATTATCAGTGGCGCAACCATTCTTGGCGATGGTGAAGTTGCATTAATCCTTGACGTTAATACATTGATGTAATGGAGGAGACGAATATGGAGAAAAATATAGATATCGCTGAAAATGATGCAAAACAGTATATTGTTGTAAAAATCGGCAGCGAACAGTACGGAATTGATATCAGCTATATTGACAATATTGTGCGTATGCAGAAAATCACACGTGTTCCAAAGATTCAGACATACTTTAAAGGGGTCATCAATCTTCGTGGGGAGATCGTGCCTGTTATGAGTGTGCGTAAAAAAATGAATCTGGATGATGATGTCATCACAAATGCCAGCAGGATCATTATTTTAAAGCTTGAGGAAAAAGGAACGATCGGAATCATTGTAGATGAAGTAAAAGAGGTTGTTACTTTATGCACCGATGAGATTGATAAGACAAGCGGAAGCAAGGACGGAAAAGCCATGTTTATCAATGGTGTTGGCAAACATGGGGACGAACTGATATCTTTATTTGAGATCAGTGCGATTGTAGAAGAAAAAGAAAATGCGTAATTCCATAAAGTGAGACCTTTCTTACAAGGTCTCACTGTGTTTATTATGCAGAAACAGATGGAGAAAATAAATGACAAAGTATACGTTGGATGAAGTTAATGATATGTACGTGGACGTGCTCAAGGAGATCGGAAATGTCGGCTCCGGTAACGCAGCGACCGCAATCGCAAATATGGTCGGCACCCGCATTGACATGAAAGTCCCAAATGTAAAATTGATGGACGTAGGAAAATTAGGAAGTGCGATCGGACCGGAAGAAGAGACGGTGATCGGTATTTTTCTTGAGGTATCGCATGATATTGATGGAAGCATGATGTTCCTGCTGGATTTAGAATCCGGACATTATCTTGCGGATAAGCTTTTAATGAAGGAAAATGTGGTTCATGAGCAGATGGAAGTTTTTGATGAAATGGAACTTTCAGCATTGAAAGAGGTGGGGAATATTATTACAGCGTCCTACCTTTCAGCACTGGCTTCCATGACAAATTTAACGATTTTACCATCTGTTCCGTATATCTGTGTCGATATGGCGGCTGCTATTCTAAGTGTTCCGGCCATTGAGTTTGGTCTGGTTGGTGACCGGGCATTATTGATCGAGACAGAGATCTGTGCAGATGTAGCGATCAGAGGCTATTTTATTCTGATGCCGGAACAGGAATCTTATTACAAAATATTATCAGCACTTGGGTTGTCACTGTAAGGAGTTTGTATGGGGAATATCATTAAGGTTGGAATGGCGGATTTGAATGTATGCAAGGCTCCTGACGGACTCACAACACTTGGACTTGGTTCCTGTATCGGACTGACGCTCTATGATCCGGTTACAAAGATTGGCGGCATGGTACATTATATGCTTCCGGACAGCACAAAAGTGAGCAACAATTCAAATAAGGCAAAATTCGCAGATACAGGAATTGAAGAATTATTAAAAAAAGTCATTGCTGCAGGGGCAAGTAAGACAAGGCTTGTTGCCAAGATTGCTGGCGGTGCGAAGATGTTTGAGGTCAGTGGTTTATCAGATGTCGGAAATATCGGTGCGAGAAATGCAGAAGCAGCAAAGAAGATTTTAAAAGAAAAAGGAATCCGGCTGGTTGCCGAAGACACCGGATTAAACTATGGACGCACGGTCGAGTTACATTGTGACACCGGAGAATTTCTGATAAAATCAGTAGGAAAGCCAATTAAAACTATTTAAAAAATCGTGAAAAACGTTTTTAGTGGAGAGATTATGAAAACAAAAGGCATACCGGCAGTCGTGATGCTGCTTGCAGGGTTTGTCACATGCATCATTGGAATTGTACAGCATATGGAAACGGATGTTTTTATCAAGACATTGCTTGCGGTTTTAATTATTTTTTATTTATTAGGATGCATTGTGAAACTGGTTCTTGATAAAAACTTTAAAGAAATGGATGAACCTGAAGAAAACCAGGAAGAGTCCGGAGAAGAACAGACACAGGAACAGTCAGACTCGGACGGGGAGAAGAAGAGTGAATAACTTGAACCTGGGGGCTTCATATGAAAACGGTAGATAGAGAGAAACTCTGGGAAGAATATCAGAAAAAAAAGACACCGGAGTTGAGAGAAAAACTAATAATAGAATATTCGCCGCTTGTCAAGCTTGTTGCCGGAAGATTGAGCATGTATCTCGGATATAATGTGGAATATGATGATCTTGTAAGTTATGGTATCTTTGGTTTGATCGATGCGATCGATAAATTTGATCTCGGAAAAGAGGTTAAGTTTGAGACATATGCGAGTCTGCGGATTCGTGGAACGATATTAGATCAGATCCGTAAAATGGACTGGATTCCAAGAACTGTCAGACAGAAACAGAAAAAGATTGATGAGGCGATCAAACAGGTTGAAATGCGTACTGGGAAAAATGCTTCTGACGAGGAGATCGCACAGGAATTAGGACTTTCAGAAGACGAACTTACCACATGGCAGTCACAGCTTAAAGTCACGAATATCGTCTCCTTAAACGAGTATCTGGAGCAGGGTGCGGAACCGGTCATGGATGCACGGAGAAATTCCCATTTTATCCAGCCGGAAGATAAGGTTGAGGAAGAAGAACTGAAACAGAAACTGGAAGAATCCCTTGAAGTCCTGACAGAGAAGGAACGTAAGGTAATTCTTTTATATTATTATGAAGATCTGACATTAAAGGAGATCAGCAGCATTCTTGAAGTATCGGAATCGAGAATTTCCCAGCTTCATACGAAGGCTCTTTTGAAAATGCGCAAAAAGCTTGGAAATTATCTTGGAATTCTCATAGACAGAGAGTAGAGGTGATCATTATGTCCATCAGACCAGTTGATTTTAACGGAATGATACAACGCACGCAGGACGTGAGTACTTTAAAACAGAATGAAGACAACAGACCTGTGGTGGAACAGCAGACGATTTTTTCACAGGAAATGAAAAAAGTGGAGCAGAATCTCCATCAGGTGGTTCATGCCCGGGAAAAAGAGAATGCCGGTTATCGTTATGATGCCAAAGAAAAGGGAAATGGGCGTTATGAAAAGGAAGAACGGAAGAAAAAAGACAAGAAGCAGCAAAAGGCTGACAATGTTTATTTGAAGGGACAGACTTCCGGATTTGATATCAAGGTATAAGGAGCAGAAACATGACGATGATTGAAATTATCTTACTTCTGGTTGGATGTGTTTTTATGATTGGAAGTTTTTTCATCAGCGAAAAATTATCTTCTTCAGAGTTGAATAAGATCGCAGAATTAAGTGAAGATGAATTAAAAAAGATTATTGAACGTGAAGTGAATAATGCCGGTACACAGATGGATGAAGTGATCGGACAGAAAATCGAAGAAGCGGGTGAACAGGCAGAGCGTGCCATGGAGAAAGAGTCTAATGAACAGATCATGCAGATTCATGAGTACTCTGAAACGGTTATGGAATCCATGAAGAAAACACATGATGAGATCATGTTTCTTTACAGTATGTTAAATGACAAACATACCGAGATGACATCTATGACAGGAGATTTACAGCGTCTGGCTGCAGATATCCGAAATTTACAGGAAAATCTGTCCGCGAAAGCAGGCACTTCAATCAGGAAACCAGTTGCAGAATCCCATGTTGTGCAACAACCTGTAATGAAGCAGAATGCAGTTGTACAACCGATGACAGAGACGATAGATGTGCAGCCGGAACCTGAAGTTCAGGTGAATCGTTTCCAAGAAATTCAGGAACCTGAACAGAAAACGGAAAAACCGGAAACAGCGGATGCACAGGGCATGTCAAATGATATGATTTTAAAACTTTATGAACAGGGACTGAGCAAAGTCGAGATTGCAAAACAATTGGGACGTGGCCTTGGCGAAGTGAATTTAGTGATCGAATTGTATAAAGGGGACGAAAATCTGTGAAATTAAAATATTATTTAAGAGGTCTTGGCATTGGAATTATTGTCACAACGATTCTTCTGATGATTGCATTTGCACTGCATAAACCTACAATGTCAGATGCGGATATCATTGCAAAAGTTACATATTCCTACCATGACGAGATACCGATGGAATATGAAAAAAAAGTGCCGACCGGCGCAGAAAAAATAACTTATCAGGTCAGAATTCTGGATTATCTGATCAAAAATCCTTTTTTTTCACCGGTGGAAGAACCATATGAAGTTGTGTCGGATGTGTCACAATTTCACTTTACAGATAATTTTTATCTTCCGGTTTATCTGGTCAGACAGACCTGTCTGGGCTATAAAAATGAACAAAAGACGTACACAGAAAAGGAGGCAAAACGACTGGCTTCTGAGAATCTTAAGAAATATCTTGACGATTTGGAAGAAAAAGGTATTCAAATTACAGAAAAAAATGTTATTATAGAGAGAACGAAGAAAAAATATGTGGTGAAAGGAACGATTGGCACTTTAAAATCCATTGTTTCCTATCAGCCGACAAAAATCATCGAACAATCGAGCGAAGAGAGGCAACCGACGGATGAGTCTGACTGAACTATCATTAAATATACCGACTGATCATGTGGCCAATGTATTTGGTCAGTTTGATGTGTATATCAAAAAAATTGAACGCACCTTAAACGTCACTGTGGTTTTACGCGGTGAGAGTATGAAGCTCCTTGGAGAGGAACATAATTTAAAAAAAGCGGAACAGGTATTTTTACAGCTGATCGAATTATCAAAAAGAGGCAATATCATTACTGAGCAGAATGTCAATTATGCACTGGCACTTTCGGAGGAAGAAAAAGAATCCGCAATCGTGGAGATCGATAAGGACTGTATCTGCCATACGATCAACGGCAAGCCGGTCAAACCAAAGACACTTGGACAGAAAGCATATGTGGATGCGATACGCCAGAAAATGATCGTGTTTGGCATGGGTCCTGCAGGAACCGGTAAAACTTATCTTGCAATGGCAATGGCGATCACGGCGTTTAAGAATGAAGAAGTGGGAAGGATCATCCTGACACGTCCGGCAATCGAAGCCGGCGAGAAATTAGGATTTTTGCCGGGGGATTTACAGAGTAAGGTCGACCCGTATTTAAGACCGCTTTATGATGCATTATATCAGATCATGGGAGCAGAAAGCTTCCAGAAAAATATGGAAAAGGGGCTGATCGAGGTTGCACCGCTTGCATACATGCGCGGACGTACACTTGACAACGCATTTATCATATTAGATGAGGCGCAGAACACCACACCGGCGCAGATGAAAATGTTCCTTACCCGTATCGGTTTTGGATCTAAGGCGGTGATCACCGGTGATGCAACCCAGAAGGATTTAACACCTGGCACAGCATCCGGTCTTGATGTTGCCTTAAAAGTATTAAAAAAAGTGGATGAGATCGGCATCTGTGAACTGACCAGCAAAGACGTTGTACGTCATCCGCTGGTGCAGAAGATTGTGCAGGCCTATGAGGAATACGAAAAGAAAGCTGTACAGAAAAAGACAGACAGAACGGTGAAGAGCAAAACGAAGACTTCGACGGGTACAACAAGGAGAAAATCATGACACTGAATTTTGAGAGCGAGTACGAAAAAGAGTTGCCGTTTGATGCCAGGGAAGTGGCGGAAAAGGTATTTACATTTACAATGGATTATCTTGGCTGTCCTTATGAGGCAGAAGTAAGCCTTCTGCTGACCGATGATGAGACCATCCACCAGATCAACAAAGAACAGCGTGATATTGACCGTGCCACTGATGTGCTGTCTTTTCCGATGACAGACTATGTCACAGAAGGTGATTTTGCATTTCTGGAGGAGGAAGGGGCAGACTGTTTTCATCCGGAAACGGGAGAACTATTGCTTGGCGATATCGTGATATCCGGTGACAAGGTGTTGCAGCAGGCAGAAAGCTACGGCCATTCTCCGCTTAGGGAGTATGCTTTTTTGATCGTACACAGTCTTCTGCATCTGGTCGGATACGATCATATGGAAGAGCAGGAAGCAAAACGTATGGAAAAGAAACAGGCAG
>OGRM01001978.1_pt1 | contig 11004 bp, 7 predicted proteins | sample 1553491 | NCBI WGS metagenome assembly OGRM01 (sample SAMEA2580110, study PRJEB22360) | human gut metagenome | biome: human gut; feature: human-associated habitat; material: faeces | place: Denmark | collected 2008/2010
TAGGCAAAGTATTCTTTTCTGGACATTTCTTCTCCTATCTGGCCTCGTCCGTGCGGGGCCGTGGTTGATTGCTGGGATACAGCGATTTGTCGTGCCGCCACGCTTTGTCACCGGGTAGGTTCTTCAGCAGGTGCATCCGCACATTTTTGTACTCCGGACCGATGAGCCCCAGCCGCAGAAGAAAGGTGCGGAAGGTGAACGCCGGGTTATCCCCGATGGGCGTTTTCCGGAACTGCGTGTACTTCTGGTTAATGCCCTGCGCCGAGATCGCCATTGCCAGAATGATGTTGGCTTTGGCTTCACCCGCATGGAGCGTGGAGTTGAACAACCGCCATTCGATTGTACCGTGATAGAATACAGAATGCATATTGCAAGCCTTATGTTGAGCTCAACATAATGCCTTTTATGCGCAGAAAAAAGTTATGCGGAGAATCTTTTAGAACAGACGTTACTTCGAGACTGTTCACCAGAAATCTCAGCATAATTTTCTACAAGGTCTTTAAAAACGCCTTTAAGTCAGGGTCGTCGTTCCAATCCGGCATGGCAGGCGTATTCATCCTCGTGTCCATTGTTTCTAATGCCTTGCGCCGGGCTTCGGGATTAGCTTTTGCGTAAACCTGTGTTGTCTCAATAGATTCGTGCCCCAAAAAATCACGAATATAAATGAGATTTTTGCCTGCCTCAACAAGATGCATTGCTTTAGAATGCCGGAGACAATGCGGTGTAATCTGCGGAAAAAATGAATCCACCGCAGTATTTGCTTTGTGGATATATTTTGCTAGCACGTAGGAAACACCGCTGCGAGTCAACTTTTTCCCTTGCGGATTTGTAAACAGCTGGTCATTGCGGCGTTCTGGTATATCAAGATGGTTCTCACAAATGTATTGTCGCAATACCTGTGCACACGGTTTGGTAAGCGGAACATCTCGACTTTTTCGCCCCTTCCCTAATAAATGTACAACCGGTAGTGAATCTATTCGGATATCGCAGATTCTTAAATCGCAAAGTTCCTGCACTCGTGCAGCTGAATCGTAAAGGAGAAGAATCATCGCCAAGTCTCTGCGACCTTTTGGCGTGGAAATATCAGGCTGTTCCATTAGAATATCGGTTTGCTGGTTACTCAAATATTGAACCGTCGGCTTTGCTGCTTTTTTGCTGTCAATTGAAAGAATGCGCTGACACAGAATCATTTCATCCGGGCATTCAATTTGTACATATTTTGCAAATGACTTCAGCGCAGCAAGTCGTTGGTTTCGAGAAGATATACTGTATTTGCGTTCAGTTTCAAGATATTGTAGAAATTCAAGAATCAGTTCGCGGGAAAGGTCGTTAAAAAGCATTTTCTCTAATTTAAAGCCACAATACTTTTCAAGGTAGCCATGAAAAATAACAAAGGTGTCCCGGTAAGAGTAAATTGTATTTGTACTGACATTTTTAGTTCCTGCCAGATACACGCTAAAGTATGCGGAGACTAAACCGGCGTAGCTGCATCTATTCCTCATTGCAAAGTACCTCTGTAATGGTATGGAATCGCTCATTGAATGGTTCGGTGACTTCCATGTAGGCTTCCGGGACAAGCCTCAAGTATTTTTCGGTTGTTGTAATTCGGTCATGCCCAAGAGCAGTGCGGAGAATCGGCAAACAGGTATATATGTCTTTTCCTTCGGAACTCCATTTGTTTAGAATGTGGACCGCAAAGGAATGCCTGAGATCATGGAGACGAGGCCCTTTTCCTCGACCTCGGTGTGGAATCCCGGCATCAAATAAGCATTTTCGAAAAATATCGTAAATTGTACTTGTATCATAGAATCCGCCATCAGGAGCAGGGAAAAAGTAAATACTTTTTGCATTTGCCACTAATGGATTACTGCGGTAGGATTTCATGCATGTAAGCATTGAGTCCGAAATTCCTACCAGCCGTTCTTTGTCTCCTTTTGCACCGTATATGGCTAAAACTCCAGCATCCAAATCAACATCTGCAACCTTAAGGTGCAGAGCCTCTGACACGCGCAGCCCACATGTATAAAGCAGGCGAAACAGAACCGGCATAACTAAATGTCGTAGTGGAGATTCTGAAGATTCTTTGGTACAATCTACCGCAGAAAACAATCTCTCGATTTCGTCTTTCGTAAAAATGTAGGGAACGAAACATTTATTTACATGAGGCGCAGGGTGGAATGCACATGGAGCATCATAGCCATTGCTGTGCAAATACTTACAAAGAATTCGCACATACGAAATCCGAAAACATTGCGTGGTTTCGTTTTCGTGAGGTCTCTTTTTCTCCCACTTTTGTAGCAGTTCTTTCGAAATGGCAGGTATACGCAATTGTTGCTCATTGCAAAAGTCATCGAATGCACTGAGTGCCTCAACACCGGCGTTGTATTTATTGCCAAGGGCACGTTTTTGCTCCACAACATCCAGCATATATGGTGCAAGCACACTGGTAAAATGGGGTTCAAAAAGTTTTTCCTCAAACACTAATCAGTCACCTCCAATGCGCAGCTGCGAAGCTGACGTACATTTACACCAATATATTTTTGAGTAGAATCGGCATTTATGTGTCCTAATACACCCTGAATCGAGGTAATGGGGATTCCTTCATCTAACATATGTGTTGCGAGGCTGTGTCGAAGCGAGTGAAGCCCGTGGTGCTTTATTGAATCCAAAGGAATGCCCGCTTTTCGCATATGCTTAATAAGAATGTTGTCAAAATTTTGCAGAGAGACGTATGGAGCGACTGCGCGGAGAAAAATTTCCGGGGCATCGCTTACAGGCCTTCCATTTTTCAGATAGTCTATTACAGCCCATCCAACATCTGTGGGAAGTGGTAAAGTTATCGGCTCTCCTGTTTTGACTTGTGTGAAAGACACCAAATGCTGTTCCCAATTAAAATTGGCAGGGCGAAGATTACGTATATCGCTGGTTCTAATGCCGAGTTTTACTGCAATCATTAAAACTGCATAATCGCGTTTCCCTTGTGGACTTTCACGGTCAACAGATGCAAGGATACTTTCGATTTGGCTAAGATCTAATGTTGTAGGAATTCGCGCGGAAGCGGATACTTTTACAATTGGCATCATTTTCAAAGACAAATCTGTTTCCTTGTAGCCGCTATGCGCAAGGTACTGAAAAAAGCGTAAAAGGATACTGTAATGGAGCCTTACAACCGAATTACTGTAATTGCACGAAACAACTTTGACGTATCGATTTACAATATCTGCTGAAAGTGATTTGTAATCCGTGACTCCAACGCTGAACAAATAATCTGTAAAGCGAAGAAGAACATTTCTGTGGCTGCGCAGCGTATTCTCCCTGCGTCCGTGGAGAGATAGCTTTTGCAAGTAGTTGACCGCACCTTCTTGCAATCCTGCAGGGAACTCTCGATTCAACCTCCGCCGAAGCATAACCGCGTTGAAATGTTGGTAGTCTGACAACAAATCCATTGCACGGTGAACTCGTGAGCATCGCCGTTCTACTGTTCCCGGCTGCACACCGTAGCAATCCAGCATGAACTGCTGAGCCAATTCCGCTGTAAAATATTTCTTTTCATTTTTATTGCAGTACGCTAACAGTTTCCTAAACGTCGAACGAAAGCCTTGAATATAGTTTTCGCTATAGTGCTTTGCAATGATGCAAGGGATAACTCTTTCCACAAGTTCATACACGGTCAGTCGATTTCCATCATCCACAATAACAACCTCCATCATATCTGGAATACTCAAATTATATAGTTATTATGTAGAGAAAAACAGACTGTTTTTATAATTTTTGTCGCTGTACAATTAAAGTTTGGAACGTGGGATACATAATCGCTTTCTTGCCATAACAAGCCCTGTACCGTGACGAATGGTAGTGATAATCACTCCCATCCCTCCCTTGATACCAGCGGTCTTTCAGTTGATCCATACTCGCGCCGCTGGGCAGCTTGCGGATTTCTTCCAGAATTGGTTCATCCACCGCCTGACAGTAGCTGTCGATGCGGGCAGGGTTTACTTTGAGTGCTGCAAACAAAATATCCTCTTTGGAATACATGATGGACAGCACATTTTTGAGGCTCTGCGGAGTATGCTTACTGGCATCCACATGGACGTGCATTCCGCAGCTGTCGTTTACAATGCCGCCTGCGCGGCGTAAGGCGCGGACAACCTCCTGCAGCTTTTCCATCTCGCCGTATTCGAGTTTCGGAGAGTTCAGTTCAACCTTGTAGGTTTCCCCGATAAGAACAGACCGTCTGCGGCTTTCGGGATGGATACTGCTGTCCCGAACGATTTTCCACTCTTTGCCGTCCACATCTTTGACGCGGTAGGCATCGTAGCCACCGCCGGAATGCTCGGCGCAGGTGCCAAATAAGTCGGCCAACATTTGGGCTGCCGTGGCGCGGTTTATCCCGGTCAATTCAATTTCACAGCCAAAATACTGGTCTTTGAAATCAAGGGGCGCTTTGCTCACCCCGCAGTTCTGCGTCCATGGCGGCAATGCGGCGGCCAATGGCTTCGATTACATTGACCGTCACGCCGTTGCCAGCTTGTTTATACGCCTGATTATCGCTCTGGATGGCCAGCACCGTGTCGATGCGGTCATCTGTCCAGCCCTGCAGCCGCAGACATTCACGCGGTGTCAGGCGGCGGATGCGACCCTCGCACAGAACGCCGTGACGGTCTTTTGTGGTAAGTGTATGCATGGGTGCGCCAGGCTTACCGGTGCGTTCGGTGTTGCGGGCGAGGTCGGACTTGATGGGATTTTTGACCGGGCGAACTTCAACAGTGCCTTGTTGGCAGCCCGTTGTAAGTGTATGCGCAATCTCTTTACCAACCCGTCCGCGCCGACTGTTGACTGTGGCGTAGCTCAGGTCGATGCTGTCACCGACCTGTGCCATCTGGTAGCCTGTCTTGGTCGCACATTTGATTGGTACGCCCACCTCATACAGCCCGGTCTTTCCGCCAAACCCGCCCGGATTGGCAGCCAGCGTACAACTCAGTCCTTCGGGGGAGTAGACTCGTTCTCCTTGGTGACCGCCGTGGGTTTGAATAAGAGAACCTCCTGCTGTTTCGAGGAAAGGAAATACTTTTCCTCTACATCGCTCATCAAGATATCCGATAATGTACACGCGGTTTCTTGACTGGGGAACGCCGAAATCTTTGCTGTTAAGACATTGCCATTCCACACCATACCCCAGTCGGTCCAGCGTGTTGAGGATTGTCGCGTAGGTCTCGCCCCGTGAATGGTTAAGCAGACCGGGTACATTTTCCAAGATGAGATACGCAGGGTGTCGGGCCTCAACCAGTCGGGCAATTTCAAAGAACAAAGTTCCTCTGGGGTCACTAAAGCCCCTTCTTGCCCCGGCCACGCTGAAACTTTGGTTATCCTGAATTTCGGAATAACCAGAGTTATCCCGAATAAAATAAGAATCCCGAAGCCCAGCCGGGAATCCTTGCAGCGCAAGGATTTCTGCATAAAAACTTCGGGATAATATTTTCACTTGTATTGTTGTTTGCCTCTTAATTTAAGCATCATCTCCTCGTCATCTGTATTCCAGAGTGCGTCCGGAATCGTATCGTTTAGCTTGTTTGCTGCTTGCTGAATGGCTTTCCGTTTCATTTCTGTATCAGCATGGGCATAAATTTTTGTTGTTTCAATCTGCGCATGGCCGAGGAATTCGGATACCATAGCCAATGGAACACCGTCTTGGTATAGGTGCATTGCCCGTGTGTGCCGCAGCATGTGGGGATGTACCCGTTCCGGAATGGATGTGCAGACGTGCCGTGCAGATTCTCCATATTTCTTTACAAATGCCGCAACCGTATCAGGAGACATCGGCCTTTGAGGGCCACCATAAGCATAGAACACATAGTCGTCTCGTTTTCTATTTTCTGCCGGATGGAATTTTTTCAGGTAACTGCGAAGGTGCTCCGCTGTTTTCGGCAAAATAGGAACAACCCGTGTCTTGTTTCCCTTACCTGTGAAATAGACACACGGTGAGGTTCTGTGCAGCACTAAATCCTGTATCCTTAAATCCAACATTTCCTGACACCGAGCAGCTGTATCGTACATTAAAACCAGAAACACCATATTCCGGAATCCTGTACGCTTTTTGCAGTTCGGCTGCGCGAGGAAAATAGAAAGTTCTTCTTTTGTGAGATAGCCAACCAAAGCAGGCGGTGGTTTTCGGTATCGAATTCTCTCCACGTCGGCCTGTATTGCAATTACGCGCAGATCTACAATGCCGCCATACCGCACAAAAGAGCGTATTGCGGCAAGCCTTTGCAGCTGTGTTTGTCTACTGCAGTTCCTGACTTTCTCCAACCAGTCCACGAATTCCTGTATGTTTTGGCGGGTGAAATGGCTCCAGTTTACTCGTTGTCTGGGAATATCTTTTGTGCCTTCCAAAAACGTAAAAAGCAGATTCAGAGCATCCTCATAGGATTTTACCGTATTAGAACTGCAGCTTCGGTTTTTCACAAGATAAACATTCAGAAACGAACTTACAACCGTAAAAAACTGAGCATCCTTAACCTTCATCATGCACCTCCGGAAGCAATTTTTCCCATGCAGTACGGTCTACTGTTCCAACACGCTCATAAAAATCAGGAACCATGTGGACATAGTAAAGCGTATCTTCATAACGGGCGTGTCCCATGTATGCGGAGAGAAACGGCAGCATTGCATCAATATCACGGCCTTCTCGCATCCAACGACAGATACATTCCGTTGCAAAAGTATGTCTGAAATCGTAAACCCTAGGTTTAGGTCCCTCAAACGCAGTAATTCCGGCCATACTGAAGCATCTCCAAAACATTTCTTCTGTCCAACGCTTCGTATACGGCCCATCCCCATCGTATCTCGGAAAAAAGTAATCGCTGTCCGGGTAAATTTCTGAAATCAGGGTGGAATAGCTTCTCATAATCTGAAGCAAATCATCTGCAACCGCAACGACACGGTCCTTGTGCCCTTTGGATTCCACAACGTAGACAGAACCGCGAACCAAGTCCACATTTTCCTTCTTGAGCAGTCTCGCTTCTGCGGGCCGCAATCCGCAGCAATACAGCAATCTGTAAAATACCGGGATAACAAGATGTCTGGCCGGAGCTTTCTCGTGAGGACGAAAGCTGTCAGCACCGTGGAAGAACGCTTTTATCTCCGCTTCATTGAAGAGATGTGGAACATACCCGGGGCCTTTGCTGGTCATGGATATGGGAATCATATATGCTTCTGTTCCAACAGCCCGAAGATACTTTGCAAACTCCCGTATGACCATAATACGATTTCGGTGGCCTGCTGTGTTTTCCGTATCTCGTTTCTCCAGCCATGCAAGTGCGAGTTCACAATCCAGACAATCTTTTTCAGGGAACCTTTCTACACAGAAATCGTCAAACCTCCCTAGAATACGGATACTCTCATTGTAAGGAAAACCAAGACTGTTCTTGTAGCCTACAAAGGCGCGAATCTGTTCTCCAAAACGGCTTTTCAAAGATGGTCTTGTCATAACAAGGCCTCCTGTGCAATGGGAATTGCAGAAATAGTACCTGCGCACACTTTTAATTTCTCTAGGGATGACGCGGTATATTGGCGCAAGGACACAGACGACGAGTGTCCTAGAATATCGCAGATTAGTGGCGCAGGAATATTTGCTTCCAGCAATTGTCTTCCCATTCCTCGCCGGAAAGCATGCGGCCCATTCATCTTCCGGTCCTTTCCCAATGCAATGTGTGCATATTTTGCAATCACCGTCCACATACTTCCAATCTTTGTATAGGGGCGCAGTACCCGCAAAAATATATACTCAGATTTGCACTTGGGCCGGGCATGGAGAATGTAATCGGCAATCGCATTTCCAGTTTTTGTATCAAGCGGTAAGGATACAGGGATGTTTGTTTTCTCTTGTACCAGACGCAGTTCGCAGGCATCCCAGTCAATACTGTCAAACTTCAGGTTTACAATGTCACAGCCGCGTAAGCCAGTTGTGTACGCAAGCATAATCATTGCATAATCTCGCATCCCCATTGTGCTGCTGCGATTTATTGCAGAGAAAATCTTTTGGGCATCTTCGTGAGTGTATCCTACATAAACACGCCGACGTTTTGCAGCAGAAAATACAAGCGCTGGTGAGATATCGGGCAGCTCAGGATGTTTTTCGGCCATGAATCGCGCAAAGGAACGCATACTTCCGGTTAAATTAAATATACCGAGAGGAAATGTTTCTGAAATCTTTGCCAGACATCTGGTGACGTCTGGCAAGGTGATCTCAGCATAGCGGTATATCCCCAAAGTGGCTATGGTACGGAAAAACGTCCGAACCGATGAAAGATAAAACTGGCGGGAGCCTTCTTTCAAATAGTTTTCATTGTCCATGTACAGTTGGTATTGCGAGAGCAGATTTTCAAACTCTGGCGGAGCGCAGGCAAAATTATATTTTCTCAACTTCTGCTGAGACACCTGTCCGGTCGAGAGATATTCCTCGATCCAATGGGCAGCTTTGCGCATCGTCTGAAAGGATGCCTTTTGTATTGCTCCGTTCACAAAATTTTCTTGGACCGTTTTTACGAAAAGGGCAAGCGTTTCTGGAGAGTAGGACTCTTCACCGCGAGAAATGAAGAAGTTCAAGATAGCACCAAATCCACAATAGATATAATTGGTCTTTGTCTTATCGGATAGTTCCAACTGCATGACGGCATCTCTGGTTCTACAGATAATGTCTATTACCTTCATGGAATTGCTCGGATTGCAGGAAATGGCTTGAAACAATGGGTTGTGTTCAGCCTCCCAAGGCCGTATAGGTTCATCCTGAATTTTTCCATACTCCGCCATTTGGTCGAGATAAACTGCGGCACGCCGAGTTATGCCCCACTGGTAGTGCGGCAATGTTCCGGATTCCTGTTTAGCACGTTCCTGCCAGACAAAATTTTGAACCGTCTCTTTGGAATACAATATCTGACCTTTGCCCAAACAATGCTTTACAATCCGTCGAGTTCCATACCTCTCAAACTCATGTACCGTTTTGGCCTTGAGGCCGCGTCCGCTTAAGGCATCTAATACACGCGCAGAAAGGACTGTGATTTCAATTTTGTTCACACTAATACACCTCACAATGTTGATTCGGATTACAATCCGTAGCAACATTATAGCAGGTGCTATCTTCAAAATATTATCCCGAAGTTTTTATGCAGAAATCCTTGCGCTGCAAGGATTTCCGGCTGGGCTTCGGGCTTCTTATTTTATTCGGGATAAGTCTGGTTATCCTGAATTTCGGAATAACCAGACCTTCAGCATTGCCGGAAGCCGCGGCGGATTCGACGACCCAAGGGGCACCTTGTTCTTTGAGCTTGCCCGACTGCTTGAAGCGAAAAGACCTAAGTATTTTTGCTTTGAAAACGTACCCGGTCTCATGGGGATTGACTCGGGAAAAACTTTTGCAAAAATCATTGAAACGCTTTCTCAACTGGGGTATTGCGTGGAATGGCGTGTGTATAACAGCGCCGATTACCTTCCCCAAGTCAGAAAAAGAGTTTACATTGCAGGATGTCTTGGAATCGACTGTTCCGGAAAAATACTGGCTTTCGGAAAAAGCGACAGCCAGAATTGCCGGAAAACTGAACAAATCATAGGCGGAAGTCAAGGCACGAGAGTTTATGATCCCGATGGACTTGCGGTGACGCAGTGCAGCGGTTCGGGCGGTATGGGCGGAAAAACAGGTCTGTACTTTATTGACAGCAATCCTCCACCTAATCTCACAGAAAATGCAAGATGTATAACCGCAAGGCAGAACAGCGGAGTAAGTCATCACAAAGGTGAACACTCCGCTGTTTTTTGTGATCTGAACGAAAATCCGCAGATTACGGAAAACGCCCGATGTCTGCATACAAGAATGGACTTGGGGGTAACAAACGGAACTCATAAAGGAGAAAGATCGGGAGTTCTGATTGAGGACGGACCGAGAGCAATTATCAATCCGTTTAAGGAAACTACCCGTCAAAACGGCAGACGAATAAAAAATCCCAACGAACCGATGTTTACGCTTACGGTAACCGATCGACACGGGATTGTCCACCATGGACGAATAAGACGCCTTATGCCAATTGAGGCATGGCGGCTGCAGGGTTTTACAACAGAGCAATTCGAAAAAGTTGCGGCAACGGGGATGTCCGACGCACAGCTCTACAAACAAGCCGGAAATGCCGTAAGCGTACCCGTTGTTGAAGAAATTGCGAGAAATTTATTGAAATTTGATGAGGAGATAAATTAAATGAATAATATGATCAAGATTTTCAAAAATGAGGAATTTGGTTCTCTCAGAATTTTAAAGGATGATAACGGCAGAATTATGTTCTGCGGCAAGGACGTGGCTTCTGCATTGGGCTACAGCAATACAAAAGACGCAATAAAGCGGCATTGCAGGTGGGGCGTGAAACACGACCTACCTCATCCGCAGTCTCCAAGTAAAACTATTAAGATGATTTTTATTCCTGAGGGAGATGTTTACAGACTTGTTGCACACAGCAAGCTGCCGAGAGCTGCGGAATTTGAGTCGTGGATTTTTGATAAAATTCTGCCTCAGATCAATCAAACAGGCGGCTACGTCAGCAACGAGCAAATGTTCATAGAAAACTATCTTCCGTTTCTCGACGAGCCGTACCGCAATCTGTTCCGTTTGCAGATGATGGCTATCAACAAGCTGAACGAGCGGATACGTCACGACCAACCGTTAGTGGAGTTTGCGAATCAGGTTGCAAATACCGATAATCTCATCGACATGAACGCTATGGCAAAATTGGCAAGAGCCGAAAATATCCCTGTCGGAAGAAACAAGCTCTACGGCTGGCTTAAGAGTATGAGAGTGCTTATGGCGAATAATCTCCCCTATCAGGCGTTTATCGACCGAGGATATTTTGCGGTCAAAGAGTCGGTATTCGAGGTCAATGGTCTGAAAAAGACTTATCAGCAGACGTTTGTGACGGGAAAGGGTCAGCATTTCGTCATAAATCTGCTGAAAAAATATTACGGGAA
>OGRM01001982.1_pt1 | contig 10995 bp, 9 predicted proteins | sample 1553491 | NCBI WGS metagenome assembly OGRM01 (sample SAMEA2580110, study PRJEB22360) | human gut metagenome | biome: human gut; feature: human-associated habitat; material: faeces | place: Denmark | collected 2008/2010
ACCTGCTGGCCGAAGGCTACGCCCGCGACGTGATCCGCGCCGTGCAGGAGGCCCGCAAGGCCGCCGGTTTGGAGATCTCCGACCGCATCACGCTGAAGGTGACCGTTCCGGCCGGCGACGTGGCGAAGGTCGAGCAGTTCAAGGATCTCATCACCTCCGAGACGCTCGCCACCTCCTTCGACGTGAAGGAAGGCACCGAGCTCAGCGTGGAAGTCGCCAAAGCCTGAACCGAAGTTTGGTCGGCTTGCGATTATTCCAAGCTGCGGCTAGAGTAATCCCTTGGCTTTCGAGCCGCCGTGGCGTTGCCCACCGCGGCCCGAGCCACGCAAGACTTGATTTGTGTCCGTGCCGCGCAGCCGCGTTTTGTACACGGTTGGCGCGCATGGAAGCAGATCGTTAAGCGAATGGTTCTCAGTACCATCCATGTGAGTCAAGCACACATTCTTGAGAAACAGTCGCGCCGCCGGACGGCGGATTCAACGGGTTCGCCCATACGGGCGGATCCAGGAATCCACCGTCCGGCTTTTTCTATAGGCAAATACATGTAGCTAATGCGGAATTAAGCTACACTTATCCGATTGCATGTAGCTAACGCAAAAATAAGCTACACTTATCAGCTCTAGTGAGCGTTCTTTGGCAAGATTCCAATTACGCATGGTATGTGAGTACTCGCCATGGCTCACAATCCCAGCCAGGCGCGCACGTCGGCAATTTCCTGATCACATATGTTGTGCGCCATGCCGGGATATTCGAAATACGTGCAACGACCGGTCGAGCCAAGTTGCTCACGGGCACACTGCTGGTCGGCGATTGGAATCGTACGGTCATCACTGCCGTAGCAAAGCGCGAATCGTGTGCGGCCGGCAGGGATCGTGTCCGCTGTTTCCCCCTTGAATGACGGGCTGAGCAACACCGCCATATCGAACACGTCCGGATACTCCGTAGTCATGCGATACGACAGGTATCCGCCCTGTGAAAAACCGATCAACACCTTGCGGAAACGCTGGAATACCGGCGATTGCAGCATGCACACCACTTCGGCGCCGACCTGGCTGCACTCATGTTGGCGCTCGCTGACGGAGCATCCGTCGGGATACCAGTAGTGGCTGCCGATGTATGGGCGCGTATATGCGCCGCGGAATGAGATGTAGTTGGGCTTGATGGGTGGGTCGGCAGCGGGATTGCGGTTGGTATTGCTATTGACGTTGCCGTTTCCGTTGGCGTTGGCGTGATGCGTGTTGTCGGGACTGCCGGTTGCACAGATCGCGTTGATGATGCGCACCATTCCCGATTCATCGTTGCTGTATCCGTGGAATCCAAGGAACAGCAGGTCATTGGATGATGCCGCACTCCCATCGGCATCAAAGCTTCCCGTCATTTCCAACCGCATGTGTTCTCCTTATGCTGTCTGAAAATCTTGTCGAAACTGGCGTTGTTGCAAGCCTTATTCAAATTCTGGTTCAAAACCGTCGTTGACGGAATGGTAATGCTCGCCGAATACGTCTATGTCGGTCAATTGTGTTCCGTCGCCATTGTGTAGGCGGTCCATGGCTTCTTGGTATAGTGCGAAATCCTCTTCCGCTTGAGTGAGGCGCCAATAGTCATCGGGGGTAATGATAACCGCGCTGGGCCGATTGCCGTCGAGCACGATGACTGGGTGGTTGTTACCGACTCGGCTTAGTGTTTTGCTTGCGCCACCGCGGTTGAGATCGGTGACGGAAATCATATTGTCGAGAATCGATGTAACCGACATGTTTCACCTTATAGTTTGCTTGAAGTATACGAGTAAGTATACAAGTCCGTTGCGGCGGAATAACTATATTTTTGTTCCCGCATGTAGCGGGTTCACGCTGCCTGATGGCACTGTGTCAATGAGTGTTTTCTGATGTTCGGACCGATACAATCGCTGTAAATGGGAGGAAGCTGGTCATTATGGCAGAAGGTAAGCAGATCAGGTTATTTCTGATTGATGGAACTTTTAGTGGTTTAGTTACAGCAGAAATCATGAACTGGACTGGCCATGTGTTTAAAGGCAGCCGCAGTGAACTTGGTCGAATCTATCAACGCGAAGAAGCTCAGCGTACAGGCGTTTATATCCTGCTTGGTGACAAAAGTGATGGAAGTCCATTGGCTTATATTGGTGAAAGCGACAATATTGCAAGTCGCTTAAAACAGCATGCGGCCAAGAAATCATTCTGGTCTGAAGTAGTGTTTGTCACTTCAAAAGATGGCAACCTGACTAGTGCACATGCTCGCTACATTGAGGCTCAGCTTATCCAGAGAGCTAAGGAGATTGGACGTATTCCTTTGGAAAACGGCAATGAGCCTACAGGGGGTGCGGATTTGCCGGAAGCAGATGCTTCGGATATGAATCATTTCATTAAGGAATTTCTGACGATTCTGCCGGTACTTGGGGTAGAAGTGTTTCGCGGTCGTTCATCAAAATGGGATGATGCATTGAAGGCAGGGGAAGAATTGCAATATGATTCTCCGATATTCCAAGTATCGGTAAAGAAACATGGAGGTACTGCTTATGGGCAAATTATTGATGGTGAATTTACTGTGCTTAAAGGGTCTGCGATTGCTGCAGAAGTAACGCGTAAGGACAATGTTGTCGAAAGTACTCGCAGGCAGTTTGAATTACGGAAACAGCTTCATGAACGATTAAACAATGAGGGAGCAATCGTTATCGATGATAAGGGGATTGCGACTTTGACAAGAGATGTGCCTTTCTCTTCGCCTTCTGCCGCTGCTGCTTTTGTACAAGGACGTGCGACTGCTAATGGACGTCGTGAGTGGAGGACCAAAGATAATGATACATATGCAGATTGGGAGGGGCGGAAGTGATTTGTTTCAAGTTGTTTGTACCGACGCCGGTGTGCAAAGTGGCAGTAGAACCCCCTTGGTAGCGTACAATCGGTTTGGATGGTTTTCCGGATATCGGTGAATGAGAGTAGATATGGCAAAGAAGCGCATGATGGACAGTTCGTTAGTTGAATCTGTTCTTGGCAAGAATCACTCCATGATTATCGATGAAGACTGGTATGAGCATACGATCATTGACCATCTTGTGGATTCAATGGGATATGAGCATTTGTTCGGTCCGGATGTTCGTCGTTCTTCTGAGAATTATCAAGATGTTTTTATTCCTGATGTTCTCCCGGAAGCATTGTCTAATGTCAATCAAGGGTTGCCTGCGAAGGCAATTGATGAGGCAATTCTCAAAATTAAGAATATTGAGGGTGGAAGTCTTGAGCAGCGGAATGAAATTTTTAATGACTATCTTCAGTCTGGTGTGGAAGTCCGTTATTTTGATGGTAAAGAAGAACGGAATGAAATCGTTCGCCTTCTAGATTTCAACCATCCTGAAAACAATGTGTTCCAAGTTGTCAATCAATGGACTTTTGTCGAATATTCAGAGAAGCGCCCTGATATAATTATCTTCATCAATGGCATGCCATTGGTCATTTTCGAACTTAAGTCGCCGTCACGTGTGGAAACTGATGCGTCTGACGCTTATTTGCAGCTTCGTCAGTACATGAAGCAGATTCCGAGCTTGTTTGTGCCGAATGTGTTCTGCGTAATGAGCGATATGACTGAAACTAGAGTTGGTACCATTACCGCGGACGAGGATCGTTACGTGGCATGGAAGTCTGTCGATGGGGACTATTCCGAAACGAAGAACGCTTCGTGGAAGACCATGCTTGATGGAATGCTGCCAAAAGCAAGGTTGTTGGATATTATTCAGAATTTCGTGTGCTTTAACGATACTTCTGAAAAAATAGTCAAAATTCTTGGTGCATATCACCAGTATTTTGCCGTGAAAAAAGCTGTTGTCCGCGCTCAGGATGCGGTTGCTGGAGATGGCAAAATTGGCGTGTTCTGGCATACCCAGGGGAGCGGCAAATCTCTGTCGATGGTGTTCTTCGCACATTTGATTCAAAAATATTTGGAGAGCCCAACGATTGTGGTCATTACTGATCGCAATGATTTGGATGACCAGTTGTTCGGTCAGTTCACCAGATGTGCGAAGTTCCTGCGCCAGCAGGCGGTGCAGGCTGAAAGTCGGCAGAATTTGAAGGAATTGCTGGAAGGGCGGGAAGCAAACGGCATTATTTTCACCACCATGCAGAAATTCTCTGATGGAGATGAACCGCTATGCGACCGGAACAACGTTATTGTCATGGTGGATGAGGCCCACCGAGGCCAATACGGACTCACAGAAACCATCGATGAGAATGGCAAGGTGAGTATTGGCGCGGCTCGTATGGTTCGCAGGGCTTTGCCGAATGCTTCCTATATCGGTTTTACGGGTACCCCCATATCGACGGATGACCGTAATACTCGTGAGATTTTTGGTGACTACATCGATGTGTACGACATGACTCAATCAGTTGAAGATGAGTCAACTAAACCGGTTTATTATGAGAGTCGAGTTGTCGCACTGCATCTGGATGAGGGAGCCCTTGGGCGAATTGACGCCGCTTATAGGGAATTTGCTGATCAAGCAGATGAAGCAAGTATTGAGAAATCCAAGCATGACCTTGGCGGGCTTGATGCGATTTTTGATACTCCGGAAACCATCGATGCGCTCTGCCGTGACATTGTTGACCATTACGAGAACAACCGTGCTGATGTGCTTGCCGGCAAGGCTCTTATTGTTGCGTATAGTCGCCCGATTGCGATGAAAATCTACTACAAGATTTTGGAATTACGCCCTGAATGGAAAGAAAAAATCGGTGTGGTGATGACCATGTCGAATCAGGATCCCGAGGAATGGTTCGACGTGTGCGGAGGTAGCACGCATAAGAAGGAGATGGAGCGGAAGTTCAAAGATGATGACGATCCATTGAAGATTGCCATTGTCGTTGATATGTGGCTTACGGGCTTTGACGTACCAAGTCTGTCGACTATGTACGTTTTCAAACCGATGAAGGGTCATAACCTCATGCAGGCCATTGCCCGAGTGAATCGTGTTTGCAAAGGCAAGGAAGGCGGTCTGGTAGTCGACTATATAGGCATCGCCGGAGCTCTTAAGCAAGCAATGAAGGACTATACGAATCGAGATCAGCATAATTACAGCAATATGGATATTGCTGCGACGGCTTACCCGAAATTTGTTGAAAAACTTGATGTATGCCGCGACCTTATGTATGGCTTCGACTACAGGAAATTGATTTTTACGAATAGTCGAGAGGCTTTGGCAGATGCCATTGCCGAAGGAACCGATTGGCTGCTTGAGCCGAAGCGTCATGAAGATACCGAAAACTTCCTCAAGCAATGCCAACTGATGAACCAGGCATTGAGCCTATGCAAGAGCCTGGTTTCTGAAGAGGACCAGCACGAAGCAGCTTATTTGTCGGTTTTGCGTGTTCAGGTACTTCGCCTTACCGGGCGTAAAGGTAACGGTGGTGGAGGCATGACCTACGCCGAATTCAACAAGCGTGTAAGCGACATCCTTGAGCAAACCGTTCACGCTGATGGCGTGATCAACCTTTTCGACAAGAACAGTGTTGAGATTTCCTTGTTCGATGAAGCGTTTCTTCAGGAAATCGCTGGCATGAAGGAAAAGAACATCGCCGTCGAGAGTCTGAAACGACTCATCAAGGAGAAAGTTCGTGCCTATCAGCGGACCAGCGTGGTCAAAGCACAGAAATTCAGCGAGATGCTGCAAAACACATTGAACTCCTATCTCAATGGCATGCTGACCAATGCGCAGGTCATTGAAGAGCTTCTTCAAATGGCTCGTGACATTATGAAAGACCGTGATGATGCCCAGAAGCTTGGACTGAATGATGAGGAAATGGCATTCTATGATGCCATTACCAAACCTCAAGCGGTCAAGGATTTCTATAACAACGACCAGTTGGTTGCTATAGCGCGTGAGTTGACTGAAACCATGCAAAGAAGTGCCACGATTGACTGGCAGAAGAAGGAAAGTGCCCGTGCTGGAATGCGGCGTGCGATCAAACGTTTGCTGCGAAAATACAAGTATCCGCCTGAAGGCGTCGATGATGCCATGGATACTGTGATGAAGCAGTGCGAGCTTTGGGCTGATACCAAGATTGAAGAGTAGGAACAGGAAATGGCGAAGAAGAAAAACGATAATACGGCGGAAATCGGCTTTGAAGAGCAGATTTGGAAAGCCGCGGACAAGCTACGGGGCAACATTGATGCTTCGGAATACAAGAATGTGGTTCTCGGCCTGATCTTCCTGAAGTACATCTCCGACAAGTTCGATCAGAAGCATCAGGAGCTTGTGGATGAAGGCGAAGGCTTTGAAGAGGATCGCGACGAGTACATGGCAGAGAATATTTTCTTTGTGCCTGAAAATGCACGTTGGAATGTGATTGCCGCCGCTGCGCACACTCCAGAGGTTGGCAAGGTAATCGATGAGGCTATGCGTTCGATTGAATCGGAGAACGATAAGCTGAAGAATATTCTCCCCAAGAACTTTGCCCGTCAGGAGCTCGACAAGCGCCGCTTGGGCGAGGTTGTGGATCTGTTCACCAACGTAAAGATGGCGGATAAAGGTGACAGCAGAGATATTCTTGGACGCACCTATGAATACTGCTTGGCCAAGTTCGCGGAAGCTGAAGGCAAGAATGCTGGAGAGTTCTATACGCCGGCCTGCATTGTGAAAACCTTGGTTGAGATTATTGAGCCTTACCATGGGCGGGTCTATGATCCTTGCTGCGGGTCTGGCGGCATGTTCGTGCAGTCGGCCAAGTTTGTTGAACGGCATCAAGGCAAGATTTCTGATCTGTCCGTATACGGGCAGGAAAGCAACCCGACTACATGGAAAATGGCGACGATGAATCTTGCCATCCGTGGTATTGACGCCGATCTTGGCGATCATAATGCGGATACGTTCTTTAATGATCTGCATAAGAACGAGAGATTCGATTTCATTCTTGCCAATCCGCCATTCAATCTGAAAGATTGGGGAGGGGATAAGCTCAAAGAAGACCCGAGATGGGATTACGGCACTCCGCCAGAAGGCAACGCCAACTTTGCATGGATGCAACATATGATTCATCATCTGCAGCCGGCTGGAGGGCGTATTGGTCTAGTGCTTGCCAATGGCGCTTTATCAAGTCAAACGAGCGGTGAAGGCGATATTCGAGCCAACATTGTCGCAAAAGATTTGGTCGAAGGCATCATTGCCATGCCCGATAAGCTTTTCTATAGCACGGGTATTCCTGTGAGTCTGTGGATAATCACAAACAAGAAGGCCCAGCCGGGCAAGACCTTGTTTATTGATGCGAGGGACATGGGAACCATGGTTTCTCGTAAACTGCGTGAGTTCACCGATGAAGACATCGCCAAGGTATCGGGAGCGTTCGACGCATTCCGTGCTGGAACACTGGAAGAGGAGAAGGGCTTTTCTGCCATCGCCACAACTGAGGACATTGCCAAGCAAGACTACATTCTCACGCCAGGCCGCTATGTAGGCATTGCCGAACCGGAAGATGACGGTGAACCATTCGAAGAGAAAATGAAGCGGCTAACTGGTGAGATTTCCAAGTGCTTTGAGGAATCCAGCCGCTTGCAAGAGCAAATCAAGAAGAATCTGGAGGCAATTGGGTATGGGATGTAAAGTCGTACTTGGCGATATTTGCAGCTTTAGTCGTGGAGCGAGCATTCCCCGTGCCCGTATGCACGACACCGGAGATTACCTCTATATCCATTATGGTGACCTTTATAAAGGGTTTGACCTGCGCATTGATGTTGAAAGTCCATCAAAACCTATTCCGTTTATTCTCCGCGGTGAAAAGGTTAAAGAAAGTCAGTGCCTTAAAGATCAGGACATCGTGTATGTGCTTACTTCGGAAACTGTTGATGATTTGGGACATGCTTATCTTTTCAACAATCCACAAAATAAGCTTGCTGTTTCGGGTACTGAGACGACTATTGTCCGTGTTAAACGCAGAGATCTTGTTATACCTGCCTATCTCAACTACCTTATGAGTTCTCCTTGTTTTATCGGTGAGCTTCGTCGGTATGTAAGAGGTATGAAAGTATTTCGTGTCCATCCTGCTGATGTGTCTCGAATTGAAATTGAACTTCCTCACATCGAGACACAGCGAAAAGTGGTTTCAATACTTGATTCGATTTATACGAAGCAAAGAATCAATACTCAGCTAAATGGCTATTTAGCTGCGTAAGATCAATCTTTGATACGTCAATTTCTCCTGACATGAGTTTGGGAAGAAGAGCATCGCGGAGAGAAACAAGCCATTTGGATTCAAGCTTGTTACTTTGTATTTGCTTATAGATCGGATTAGCGAAAGCGCAGAATCCTTCAATAGCGTCGTGTCCAGGGTTCGGTATTGGGTAGGTAAGTGTTGCTTTGGGCTGTGTTCTTTGACGACTTCCTGTGGAACCAGTTACATGGGCAATCAGGAAATCCGTAAAAGCCTGCGAGTCAATTGCCGCATAGTAGAAACTCTTATATCTAGGATTCTTCGGCTTATAAACGATAAATTCCGTTGAACATACAGAATGCTCGCTTGTACATGATGGCATCCAAATACGCTTAGTCGCAGGATTGAGCTTGGAAATCAAAATGCAATTTGCGTCTATAGCATATTTATTACTTTTAATTCCATCCGAAAGTTCGAACAACGGTTGACGATTTTCGTCATATGCAGGAATGCTGTAATGTTCCCATATTTCACCAGCATGCTCTTGAGGCTTTATAGATTCAGTTGAGATTGAGAGAACTTTCCCGAGCTCGATAGTTGGCGTACTCGCTTTGAAGCGTCTAGAAAATTCAAGAGATACCAGCTTCTCTAAATAGCCATTTAACCGAACATTCCACCATTTCAGGCAAACTGTTTCCATCGCCAACCATGGAGGGAACAGCTATGGAGAATGCTATCCAACTCATTCTTGCCCAAATGCAGTCAGTCCTGAACTCGCCTCAGCTGAAACGCCTGAAAACCGTTCTTACAGAGATATTGCCCGGCGGCAAAACAATCAAAGACGATTCGGAATTGTTGCCGCTTTTTCTCACCGCGAAAGAGGTTGAAGGATGTTCGTCCAAAACCATTGAATATTACAGAAGCACGCTCAGCCTTATGACCGAAACCCTCGCCAAACCGTACACGCAGATCGAAAGCGACGACTTGCGCAAGTATCTCAACGATTACGAGGCATCCCGCGGTAGCAGCAAAGTTACCATAGACAACATCCGCCGCATCATGTCGAGCTTCTTCTCATGGCTCGAAGATGAAGACTACATAGTAAAAAGCCCGGTTCGCCGCATTCATCGTGTCAAGACCGTGCAGGTCGCCAAAGAGGTTCTGACCGATGAGGATCTTGAGACCCTGCGAAATGTCTGTGGCACGAAGCGGGACCTTGCAGTGATCGACCTGCTGGTTTCAACGGGCATGCGTATTGGTGAACTCGTCAAACTCAACATAGAGGATGTGAACCTTGCTGAACGTGAGTGCCTGGTTATGGGCAAGGGCAACAAGCAGCGACCCGTTTACTTTGATGCGAGAACGAAGCTGCATCTAGAGGAGTATCTGCACGCAAGAGCAGATCATGCCCCGGCGTTGTTCGTCGCCCTTGACTCAAGCGCACGCCGTGTGACCATCGGCAATCTTGAGCAACGGTTACGCAAACTTGGCAAATCTGCCGGTGTGTGTCACGTCCATCCGCATAAGTTCCGCCGCACGTTGGCAACCCATGCCATCGATAAGGGAATGCCCATAGAACAGGTGCAAAAGTTGCTGGGCCATGCCAAAATAGACACGACCATGCACTACGCGATGGTTAACCAAAACAACGTGAAAGCTTCGCATAGGAAGTATTTGGAATGAGACTCGGGGATATCTGCAGCAAAATCGGTAGTGGCGCGACACCTCGCGGAGGGAAAGAAGCTTACTCGGCATCCGGCATTCCCATCATTCGAAGTCAAAACGTTCTTGATTGGTCTTTTAGCTCCAATGGACTTGCTTACCTTAACGACGAGCAGGCAAGGACACTTTCGAATGTTGAAGTGCATCAAGGTGACATTCTTCTCAATATCACTGGTGATTCAGTCGCCCGTGCCTGTATTGTGCCAAGTGACGTTATACCTGCAAGAGTAAATCAACATGTTGCGATTCTTCGCCCCAAAGAAAAGGCAAATGCGACTTTCATCCTTGCTTGGCTGCAAACTAATAAAGACCTTCTCCTCAAGCTTGCCTCTTCAGGGGCTACACGAAATGCTTTAACTAAAAGGATGCTTGAAGGATTAGATATTAATCTACCCTCCATAGATATTCAGAACCATATTGCAGCACTCATTAGCCTTATCCAATCAAAAATAAACTTAAACATTAAGCTAAATGGCTATTTATTAGAACTTGCGACTACTCGCTTTGAGCAAGCTTTATTCAAAAGCAACCGAGTCGTTAGACTTGGAGATATAGTCAAATTGGAAGATTCAAAACGAGTTCCACTAAATAGTCGAGATCGAGATGCACGAAAAGGACCTTATCCTTACTATGGTGCGACCTCGATTATGGATTATGTTGATGATTATCTATTTGATGGCATTCGAGTACTCCTAGGCGAAGATGGATCAGTTATCGATGAAAGTGGAAGGCCCATTCTTCAATATGTCTGGGGAAAATACTGGGTAAATAATCATGCGCATATCCTTGCAGCAGCGAGCGACTATTCGCTTGAAGCTATTTACATAGCATTGCAACGCACGCCAATCAGTCATATTGTTACTGGTGCAGTTCAAAGGAAGATTAGTCAGCGCAACCTAAATAAGCTCAAGTTAGAAATGCCTGATGCTAAGTCCCTTGAATATCTTCAAGACATTTTTGCAGCTTATCGATGTAATTGCGAAGAAAATCGTGGGCTTGTTTCTCTCCGCGATGCCCTTCTTCCCAAGCTCATGTCAGGAGAGATTGATGTTTCCAAGATTGATGTCGCTCAGCTAAATAGCCATTTAGCTTAATGTTTAAGTTTATTTTTGATTGGATAAGGCTA
>OGRM01001984.1_pt1 | contig 10993 bp, 10 predicted proteins | sample 1553491 | NCBI WGS metagenome assembly OGRM01 (sample SAMEA2580110, study PRJEB22360) | human gut metagenome | biome: human gut; feature: human-associated habitat; material: faeces | place: Denmark | collected 2008/2010
GGGTTGATTTGTCATGAATTGTCGATTCTGATTTTTGAAAAATTATTGAAAATTATCTTTTTAAACTTGAAGATATATAACAGTCTCTCTGATAGACCATCATCTTTGGATTTATACTATCATGTATAGGTTATTTCGTCAATCAAAACATTTATCCACTTCCCTCATTTCAATCCCAGCTCTTTCAATACCTCAGCCGAATACCAGCTTTTTCACACCAAAAAGTTCGTATACAAAAAAGAATGCCGTAAATACACAAAAACCAGTTCGTAAAATCATACTTTTACGAACTGATTGTATTTTTGGTCAGTTTTGCAAACTTGAATTTGTAGAAATCCTCATCGGACATATTGTCGTTCTTGATTTTCCCGGCGGTTTCCATGACAGCTTCCACCAGCGGGCGAATATCCATAACAGAGGTGTCCTCCTGGTGCTGGGTGCTGATAAGAAATGTGGTGATGCGACCCGTATCATAATCATAGGAAACTTGCGCTTTCGCATCCGACAAGACCAGTGCAAACTTTTCATCAGAATTAACTTCTTTGTTTTCCTAATCGTGTTTAATGTATTTAGTGATAGTATCGATTAATTCCTCCATGTTAATCGGCTTGGAAATATGGTCATTCATGCCTGAATCCAGGGATTCCTGAATATCATCTATAAAAGCATTTGCAGACAAAGCTATAATTGGAATCGTAACTGCATCGGACCGCTCTATACCCAAGGCTCGAATGGCTTTTGCTGCTTGGTGTCCATCCATGTTTGGCATCATAATATCCATCAAAATAAGATCGTATGTGCCTCGTGGATGATTTTTAAACAAATTCACAACTTCTTTTCCGTCTGATGCGCGTGTTACGGTCATACCAGCATCTTCCAGTATTATCGTAGCAAGTTCAGCATTTAGATCATTATCCTCAGCCATAAGAACATGAATACCCGTCAAATCTCTATGCAGATGTTGTTTTTGTTCTGATTGAATAACCTGTTCTGGCAACTCCAGTGGGATCTCCACTGTGAATGTAGAACCTACACCTTTTTTGCTCTCAACAGCAATCGAACCGCCCATCATATCCACATATTTTTTTGTGATGGCCATACCAAGACCGGTTCCCTTATATTGAGTTCTGGCATTAGCATCATCTTCTTGTGAAAACGGATCGAATAATTTTTTCTGGAACTCTTCGCTCATGCCAATACCGTTATCTCGAACAACATAACGAGTTATGATATGTTTCTCATCCGCTCCTGGGTAACTGCTGATATCCAAAGTAATCTTTCCGCCGTCCTTTGTGAATTTCACAGCATTGCCAAGAAGATTCACCAAAACTTCTCGGATACGCACAACATCCGCAAGGACATATGGGTTCTTTGGGATTTCTCGATGTACTTCAAACTTAAGATCTCGATTATAAAGAAGTCCATTCATAATCGCCTGGACGTTATCTGTCAATTGAGTAATGTCCACTGGCTCGGGCGAAATAGTAACTTTTCCACTTTCAATGCGAGTAAAATCCAGAACGTCATTCAACAAAGAGAGAAGATGATTCGAACTTTTTTGAACTTTCTCCAAGCTATCATGAATATCTGAAACCGTGTTCTGGTGAAGCGCAATGTTTGTAAATCCAATAATGGCATTCATCGGCGTTCTGATGTCATGGCTAATACTAAGCAAAAACGCAGATTTTGCTTTGTTGGCAGCATCTGCTTCCTCAGCGGCGGTCATTAATAATTGTTTTTGTTTTTGCTCTTCTGCCTTGCTTTTCTGGTAAACATAATAGGTATATAGACAAATTAAAAGCAATACAGCTCCTGCGACTAAACCGCAGATGATGGAAATATGATTCGTCTTTTCAACCATTCCATAAGCTGATTGCATATCCATTTCAATGCAAAATGCGCCAATGATTTCTCCTGTCCCATCATGATTTGCGCTTACAGGATAGCAAGCCGTAAAAATCGGCCCCCATGTTGTATCAATGATATCCTGAGAGTACACATTCTCCCCAGAAATAGCCCTATCAATATACGGAACCATTTCTTCCTCAATATAATCTCCAGGGTGTCTTACATCATCCGCATCCGGATCCAAACCGTCTACCACATAAACGAGTTTTCCTTCTTCATTTTTTTTAGCGGTGTAAATATATCGAGTAGAATTCAGTGTTCTGATTTCATTGAAATATGAAGAAATATCCTTATATAATTGCTTCTTTTCATCAGATTGATCTTTGATTTGATCAAAATCTTCTTTGCCGATTCTTCCATCCACAAGTTTGTGTACTGCATCTGCACTCGCTGTGTCACGTGTGATTTCTGTTTCAAGGGCGGTCTTAGTGTAAGAACTTTGCAGAATATATGTGTACGACGCTATTACCAAAATTATCAAAAGTCCCGCAATCACAAAGATACTGCCTGTATTCTTCAGCCTAAGGAGTTTTTTCAAATTAATTCCTTCTTTTGTTTTCTTCATGCTGTTCATTCACATCCTTCAAATTCCGATTTTTTAATTTATTTTAACACAAAATATAAGTGGTTTGTAGAGAGCTAACATATCGTATTTAATTTTCATACAAAAACTTTGTAACACCATCATATTACCAATAAAAACTTGTAAAAACCTATATTGCTTTATAACACCACCGTAATACCGTGAAAAGTTGTAGAAAGTGATCATATTTTTAAATTCCGCTTTGAGTCAAGTCTTCTTTATGAATTAAACGACTTATGTCTGTATATTACAGGAAGTCGTAAAAGCAATGACATCTCTTACAATCAAAACATCTCGGATTTATCTAGCGGTTTTGAATTTGAACAATATATTGCAAACCTATTAAAGAAAATCGGTTATTCTGATGTAACTATCACAAAAAGCACCGGCGACTACGGAGTGGATGTTGCTGATACAAAAGATTTAGTAACCTATGCTTTGAAATCGACAAGGATGACGGAAGCATTAAAACGGTTGAAAAAAAGGACCCGGACAACTAAATGTCCGAGCCAAATATCAGCTATAAACCGTTTTGGGGTATATACCGCCCCTTAAATTCTTGGAGAGCAAATTCACCTAAACCCATCCAAATTTATTGCGCCTAAAATGGAAAATGCAGGGGTTTGATCCTGCATTTTGCGGCATTAGAAGCTACCGCCACCACCACCATACGTGTCGCCACTACTACTAGTGAATGTGCTACTTCCTCCGCTCGAACTATCATCATCGTCAGATTTAATTCGATTTCGAGTTATTGTATGATACAAGAAGTAGTCATGAGACTCTTTCATCTTCAACGTATTTTTCTTCATATAGTTATGTGCCTTGTCTTCAAAGCTGACAGAATGAAGTTGTTCACGCTTTTTACTAACCACAAAGACTGCACCGACAAAACCTACTAAAAGACTTATTGGAACGCAGTACCATGGAAGCCATTTAAACGGCATATTTCCAACATCATAAGGCTTACCATTATGTGCCTTTTCTACAAACTTTTCGCAAAGACTACCAAACGTTGTAAAAGCCTTCATGTACTTTTCTTTCTTAAAAGAAGGACCTAGCTTTTCACTAATATAACTAATTCCGGCATCCGTAAATGCTGTAATACCATAACCATGAGTAGCCATCCAGAACTTACGTGTTTCCATGTTGACCACTAAAAGAATTCCATCTTTATTTTTACCCTGACCATACTCAAGCGCTTCATACATCGTCATCGCATAATCAAGAAGTGCCTTACCACCCGTATCTTTTGTAGTCAATATCGCAACATCTAAACCTTGACGCTTACCAATTTGGGTTAAAGTATCATTTAACTCTTTTCTTTCATCCTCAGTTAATAAACGCGCATCATCATTCACAAATCTTAGTCCATCTTGTAATGAAGTAAGACCACTTAAAGCTTGCGCATACTCTTCAGAAAGATTAGGTGCTCTAGTAATATAGTCATCGCAAAGTCTTGCGTATGTTTCAAACGCATCCACATATTTTCCACTACTTAAATAAGGCGCAAACTCACTACCAATCGCTTGAATCGCATCTGATGAAATAGCTGAAGTACCTTTTCCATAAGTAGACATCCACCACTTGCGAGCTTCCATGTTGACAACCAATAAAGCACCATCATCACCATAGCCACGCTCATCATATTTCGCTTTTGCGTAGTCCTCTATGGATTGATCACCCATATCATCCGCAGTGATTACGGCAACATCTACACCTTGTCTTTCACTAATTTCGGTTAAAGTATCATTTAATTCCTGCTGTTCACTTACAGTTAATAAGCCTGCATTATCCTCTACATATCTTAGATCTTCACTCGCAAAAACCGGGAAGCACATCATAAGTGCAAGTAGAAGAGATGAACATAAAATACTAAGTTTTTTCATATACAACCTCCTACTTTCCCCAACTCATAATCAATATTACGATATAAGCTAAAACACTTCCAAGAAGCGTAACCACTACATAGTACAAGTAAACTAGGCTCTTATTTTCTGGAAGATTCCCTACAAATTTACCCGTTTGACCATTCATCGCAAAACTGTAGTTTTCACCCTTCCACTTCGTATTTAAGATCCACACTGGATACAACGCATATTTTGCCGTACCATTCTGAATCTGAACTGCACTATCCTCACAAGTAACCGTGTCATACTTACCGCAATTAGTCATAAACGCATCTTCCGTAGACTTCTTTACACGGGTATTGGCACGATCAATACTTGAATCGGCATCCACATCATATTTATCGGCTAAAAACCCTGCTAAATAAGCCGTCTGAAAATCCACCGCATCTTTTAAGTCATAAGGCTCAATAGACTCCATCATATCATCTGGCATCTTGCTCGAACCATCCACCGGAATGTTTTCAAATCTAACATGCCCCTTGCGATATAAACGATAGTATTTGGTTTCCGTATAATCATATTCTGAGTCCGACCACATACGAACCTTTGTTGCATTATAACGAACCTCGCCATCGGCATCCGCATCAAACAACCAGAAAGGAACATATACACCTTTAATTTCTTCAATATGATTTTCTGATTTGAATTCTTTAGGCAATAAAGTCTTACCCTTATAGTGCTGTTTCAAGCCTTCCTTAGCCGCCTTTTTATCCAATTTAAACGGAATCACTAAATCCGGCTTTAAAACACCACCCAATTTTTCCTTTACGACAATCGGACTTCCACAAAACGGACAAGATGCAGCCGCCATATTTTCATCCGCCACAATTTCACCACCACACGAATTACAAACATATGTCAATAATCCATCAGTTTCATTTTCTGCCCACTCTTGACCTGGCTTCACATCCCACTCAAATTGATCTTCTTCCTCAATCTTTACAGAATCATATTGCTGAAGTGTTTCCAAAGAAAATTCTGTATCACAATAAGGACACTTCATCTTCTGAAGTTTTGTATCAAACGAAATGGAACCATTACAACAAGGACATTTAAACTCTTGTAAAGTACTCATAATTAAAACCCTCTACTTTTCTATGTCATTATCATCAAATGGGTCACCACACTCCGGACAGAATTTAGGTGGATGATGCGGATCCTCAGGTTGCCAACCACACTTATCACAACGATACAACGGTTCATGTGCCGGTTTTTTTGCACCACACTCTGTACAGAATTTACCCTTATTTACAGTACCACAAGTCGGACAAGCCCAACCCTCAACACTAGGCTTAGGCGTTCCACACTCCGGACAGAATTTACCACTTGCTAGATGTCCACAAGTTGGACAAGTCCAGCCATCTGCCTTTGCCTCAGGCGTAGGTGCAGGAGTCGGTGTTGGAGTTGGATCGGGAGCTGGTTGAGCAGCAGCCCCCGCCGCATATAAGTTTTGCGCACTAATACCACCCTGATTCATGGCCATACCCATACCCATAAATCCAGTCATTGCACCAGACGCATTATTTGCAGCATCCTTCATAGCTGTAGCCTGGGCACCAACCAAACGACTTGCCGCAACCGTTTGATTCATCGTCATCGCATTTTCTTCCCACTCCGTGATTTTCTTTTCTTGATCCTCAGGAATACTCAAAGAGTTAATATTGAAAGATACAACTTCCAAGCCACGCTTAGCACGCCAAATATCACTCAACTCATCATTTAAAGCTGCCGCAACATCCATTGTGTGAGCTGGAATCTCATAATACATCACACGATCCGCACTTAATTTTGCCAAGGCAGGCTGCAAAGCCGTCATCAATTCACCCTTAAGTTTGCCCTCAATGGTTTCAGACTCAAAATCCTCTGCCACATTTCCACAAACATTCGTATAGAATAAGATTGGATCTGCCACACGATATGTAAAGTTACCGTTACAACGCAATTTCACAGACAACTTGAAACCCAATTCTTCATTCACAACCACTCTAAATGGAATTGGAGTCGCCGTTCCATATAGAACTTCACCCATTTCCTTTGTGTTCACATAATACACTCTTTGATCCTTAGCCGTATCTCCACCAAAAGTGAAACGCTTAGCCATTGTCGAGAAAGAATCCTTAATACTCTGACCTAAGCTTCCCGCAAAGATAGAAGGTTCACTTGAAGAATCATACACAAATTCTCCTGGCGTTGCACAAAGCTCAACAACACGACCCTGATCCACAATCAACATACATTGACCATCCGCAACCGCAATCACACTACCATTTGAAATGATATTGTCACTTCCTTTATTACTCGACTTTTTACCCGTCCTTTTAGAACCCTTACGAACCAACACATCCTGCTCTAATGCATCACAATAAAAGTACTCCTTCCATTGATCGCCATAAACAGAACCAACAGCTCCAGCACCAGCACGAATTAATCCCATATTATTTACCTACCATTCTTCTATTGTTTTTACTTGTATTTCTTTTACAATCGCTCTTACTAAAGAATCAAATTCATTCGATTTACTCAGAATTTCGATTCTCAATACACCACTTGATATATCTGGATAGTCCACAAGATATGTACGTTTTATATAATTACCATCCTCTTCCTCATATATACATGTCTTATAAGCAAGTATCTCTAAATCTTTATAATCTAGATTTTCAAACTCAACACGAACCACTTCATCATAAGACATCGCATTGTTTCGAATATAAGGAATAGTATCCACAAACACTAAAATATCCGTATTCTGACCAAAAATGCGATACATCATACCAGACGCAACCACTTTACTTTTATACGAAACCCGCTCATCCTCTACAAGAAAATAAGCATCAATATTCGAAAGAGTGAATGTACAAGCCAATCCCTGCACATTCATCTCTTTTCTTTTGGCATATCCATCATTTGGATTCGACATAAAGTAGAATTATTCAACATCTAAAAGCTCAACAACTTTGAACTCTTTAATAATCGCTTCTGCAAGTTCATCGGAAATATCTTTATCATCATATTCACAGACTTCAATACAAACGATTCCATTTGGAAGATCTGGATGTTCAATATAGTATTCTTTCTTTAAATTATCCTCATCCGATAAATCTGCAACTAAAGCTCTATAGCCACCGACTTTTGTCTCTGTATATTCAGCTTCCCCATTCAAATCTTTTGTCGCAAGCTCTTCAATAGTATATCCATCACTCCATTCTGCGAATGCATCGTCTCCTACATATACTAGAAGAGCCGGAAGATAATCATCACGAACTTCATATTTTATGCTTCCAAGTGATAATTCCGTATTGTAAACAGGCTTTTCTAAACCCTTCACCAAATAGAAAGAATCCAAGTTTGGCAATTTAAAATTACAAGCTAGACCCTCCGATTCATACTCTTTTCGATCCGCAAACTTCTGCTCCTCTTTCTTCTCTACCGTTTTTGTACCATCCGTCTTTGTAGTCGTACCACCATCACTTGCACCACACGCAACTAGACTCAAACCCATACCAAGCACAAACAGACTTGTTAATAACTTATTATTTTTCATATTATGTTCTCCTATTATTATTTAATTTCTACCTTCAATTGCTGCAAAGCCGCCAATAATATATCTTCTAATCCTGTCGTATCATCCGAATTATCACGAAGTTTTACAAAACATGACAATATTACATTTTTATCGCCTACTGGATAATTTAACTTATACCTATACGTCGTATCATTGGCACTATTCCAATAATTCGTGTAGCTCATAGAACGATATCCAGAATATTCACCCAATGTATACTCTGTGAACGGCTCTTCTCCTTTACTTAAATGTTCATTATGGAAGACGATAGCCTCTTCAAGCGTATCACTTGAATCTGTACATATGTTAACGTAGATTGAACGATCTGGATCTTCTCTACTTAATGTATAACCAATGTTTCCCTTATCTTGCTCACCCTTGATTGTGTCATACTTTTCACTAGGCGTATAGAACGAAGTCAAATCCCTTGGTAAAGTTAATTTTGCACGAGACGATTCACCAACAATTTCCTTGCTGTTTTCATCCTTCTTCTCTTCTTTAACTTCCTTCTTTACTTCCTCTTTCTTTTCTTCCTTCACCTTTTCGAGCTTCATATTTTTAACAATAGCCTTCGCAAAAGGTTCTAAATCAGAAGTATCCTTTTCTTTATCATTCTTCTGGTTAATCTCAATAGAAACGACCTTATTGATATCCTCGACTGGATAATCTACATAATAATGAAGTCTAGTATTTTCAACTGTACCCAGATTGATGGTGTGACTATACGCATCAAAACCCTCAAACGTACAAGGCTTATACTTTTTATCCTCGTTATTTTCACCATACATTGAATTCTGTAGATCCGCACTCTTTTCAGCAGAGCTAGACGACAACAATTTAAGTTCAGCATTCAACTCATACTTATTCTCTTCATTTAAACACTTATAGACAATCGAACCATTATCTTTTAACATACTCTCCATTTTACCTACACCCTCTCTAGATGAAGTAAAATAAGGAGATAGATCTTCGGGAACACTCAATTTAGCCGTTCGATCCTGCGTATCCATTCGTTTTTCTTCTTTTTTCTTTTCTGCTACCTTAGCCTCTTCTTTTTTAGGCTCGGGTTTATCACTTGAACAAGCCACTAAACTCAGTCCCATACCCAAAACTAAGAAGCCGGTTAATAACTTATTCCCATTCATATTATTCTCCTATTAATTCAATCTTTAAATTATGTACCACATCCAGCAACAATGGCTCTAACAAGGAAGTATCGTCATCATTACGTAATTCTTCACGAATGGTTAGTACGACATCTTGACCATCCACTAGATAATCAAGCGCATAATGATATTCAATCGATTTATCACTTGACACCACATACTTATATCCAGAATATTCACCTACAGTACATGGCTCATACATTTTTGATTCATCCTTACAAACCTTGTTGTGAGAAATGCTGGCAGCCTCTGCTGAATCCCAGCCATCCGTTCCAATTGAGAAATGAATGGTAAACGTACGATCTTTCGCATACAATGAATAACCAAGAACATTCGATTCTTCCATATAGCTATATCTAGAAATTTCTCTAGCAGGCGTATGGAAAGAAGTCAAATCTTTAGGTAAAGTAACTCTTACCTTTTTATTCGCATAACTAATAATCGTACTATCCTTTTCTTTTTCTTCCTCAGCTGCCTTAGCCTTTTCTTCTTCCTTCTTCTCTTCTTTTACCTTTTCTTCTTTTTCTTCGATTGCCTTAGTCTCTTCTATTTTCTTTTCTTCTTTTTCTTCAGCTACCTTAGTCTCTGGCTCATTTGATGAACAAGCCACTAAACTTAGTCCCATACCCAAAACCAAGAAGCCAGTTAATAACTTATTCCTTTTCACTCTTATCTCCTATTCTTCTATACATATTTCAACAACGATATTATCCAATACAGCAAGTGTGACTTCATCCAAATCATTGACTCCTTCTTGTTCTACATAGATTTGTAAAACAACATTATCTTCGCCAACTGGATAATCGATCAACATCTTGTAATAGGTTTTATCAGACGAATCATATACCGTTGTTTTCTTATAACCTGAATACTTACCAATTGTAAATGCCTTATATTGATCTGCTTCATCTTCAAAACCTGCATTCAAGACATCCGCCGTTTCCTGGGCTGTATTACGATAATCGCAATCAATTGAAATTCGCGTGATATACGTACGATCATCCGAATGTAAATCATATTTAAGAATACGACCACCCTCTAGCTTACCCGATATATCTAAGCCCTCTTGTTTCGGTGTATAAACCGACAATAAATCTGGCATTGTCATCTTAATGAAATAGCCATTCATTTGTGCGACTCCAGTCATTTCGCCAATCTTTACCTTCTCTTCTTTTTTCACTTGTGAAGACCTTGGTTCTTCTGGCTTTTTTGCACAAGAAACTAGGCTTAAGCCTATACCTAGCGCAAGCAAGATCTTAGCTAGCTTATGATTCATAGGCTTACTCACATTTCTTCTTTTCAACTTTTACATTATCTAAAATTGCTGTGATAATTGCTTCTGTATCCGAATCATCCGCTTCCGCTTTTAGCTTTTCAACAACAACCTTAATTGTTCCTTTAAAACCATCTCGATCCAAATTGAAATACATATTGTACGTTACATAATCATCATAAGAATAATCCGAAATCTTATTTACACCTGTATAGTTTCCAACCTGATAAGGCTTATAAAGCTTACTCTCATCTTCCTCACCTTTATTGAAGGTTTCAGCCACTTCATCCGCTGTCGCATCTGCATTTGCTTCAACTGCCGCAATCTTTTTCGTATCGGCTTCTTTATTTTCAAAGCTATAGCGAATAAAGGAATCATTGACAATCTCTCCTGTCACCTCTACACCATCTGCTGGCGTATAAATCGTTGTGAAATCTTGAGGCATTGTGATGATGATCTCATACTTCTTGTTGTAGTTTTTGCTCACCACAAAATCCGTTGTTTTCTCTTCCTTCTTTTCCTCTTTCTTTTCTTCCTGGTATATTGTAATTGACCCATCTAACTGGTCGACTACAATATACTTCTCCT
>OGRM01001995.1_pt1 | contig 10957 bp, 6 predicted proteins | sample 1553491 | NCBI WGS metagenome assembly OGRM01 (sample SAMEA2580110, study PRJEB22360) | human gut metagenome | biome: human gut; feature: human-associated habitat; material: faeces | place: Denmark | collected 2008/2010
AGAACTGATTGCAAAGAAAGTCTGTTCCCGCTCTCTTGTTCAGAATGTAGACAACCTCTACATCACAGCCAAAGTGATCAAAGGCGGACAACTGGTAAATGTAATGTCAAGCGAGATCTATCCTGCAGATGTTGCAGTATATAATGATATGATCGTAGCGGTAGGTGATGTAGAAGATTACATTGGATCAGAGACAGAGATCATTGATGCTACAGGATATTATCTGACACCGGGTATGATCGACGGACATATCCACAGTGAGTGCAGCAAGATGAGTATTACAAGTTATGCAAAGGCAGTTGTACCGAGAGGAACAACCAGCATGATCTCAGGACTGGACGAATACATTTCTGTTTCAGGACTGGAGGGACTTCAGGAAGTACTTGCTGAGATGAAGCAGAGTCCGCTGAAAGTGTTCTGGGGTGCTCCTTATAAGACACCATACACGATCCCGAAATCAACCGTTGCATTTAACTTCACAGAAGAAGTTCACAAAGAAGTACAGAAATGGCCGGAGTGCTATGGAGTATGGGAAACGGTACGTGAGTTCCTGCAGGAGGAAGATGAAGATACACTAGGAGCAATCGTAGAAGCTTCCAAGAACCGCCTTCCGGTCTTTGGATGTGCACCAATGGCAGTAGGCAATGACCTGAACGGTTATCTTTGTGGCGGTGTTCGCCTTGACCATGAGAGCTACACACATGAAGAAGTAGTAGAGAAAATGAGAAAAGGAATGCATATGCTGATCCGTGAGTCATGTGTAACACATTTCCTTGAGGAAAATATCAAAGCTGTGACAGAAGTAAATCCGGCTTTTGCAAGAAGAGTCAGCTTCTGTACAGATGACGTAACCGCAACAGATATCCTTGAAAAAGGACATCTTGATAATGTAGTACGTCTTGCAATCAAGGCAGGTGTTGAGCCGATGACAGCCATTCAGATGGCAACGATCAACAGTGCCGAGGCTTACCGCATCGATCATCTGATCGGTTCTATCTGCCCTGGAAGAATCGCAGATATTCTGTTCGTAAAGAGCATTGAAGAATTTGAAGTATGCAAAGTCATGACAAATGGTAAGATGGTAGCGGAAGACCACAAGCTGACTTATGACCTGAAAGCACCGGCAAGAAGCAGCGTATTAAAAGGTGCATTAAAGTGTAAGCTTACGACAAAAGAAGATTTTGAATATAAGACAAGCATCCAGAACGGAGAGGCAGATGTCCTTGCAATGGATGTCAAAGGACCATTTGTCCGCAAGAGAAGAGATGTTGTCCTTCAGGTAAAAGACGGTATCGTACAGCCGGATCCGGAACAGGATGTTGCAATGGTATCCGTACTGGAGCGTTTCGGAAGAAATGGAAATAAATCTCTTGCATTTTGTTCAGGCTGGAAACTGAAAAAAGGAGCAATGGCTTCTTCAGCAGCACCGGATGATAACAACCTGGTTGTTATGGGAGTCAGTGCAGCAGATATGTCGATCGCAGCAAACTATGTGATCGAGCAGGGCGGCGGACAGGTCGTTGTTGCAGATGGCGAGATCGTAGAGTTCCTTCCGCTTCCGGTTGGAGGAATCGTAAGTGATGCTGAACCGGAAGAGATCAGGGCACAGGAAGAAAAGATCGACCAGGCAGCAAGAAGCCTTGGTTCAGATCTGCCGAATCCGATGATGTATATGTTCTTCCTGCCGATTACAGCAATCCCGGATTATGCGATCACAGATGTAGGACCGGTTGATTATGTAAATCTGACAACGTTTGAGCCGGTACTTGCAGTACGTGAAAAGTAATTATAATTATGAAGTCCCGACCGGGTGTGGGAGCATCCGGGAGGGAAAATAAAAAGAGAGAAGGAGGAGCCTGTTTAATTATGAAAGATGCAGCAACAATGAAAGCAGAATTAAAAAAACTGATCGACACGGCAGCAGGAAGAATCCCGGCTGACCTTGTTATCAAGAACTGTAAGGTCGTAAATGTATTTTCAGGCAAGATCCAGGAAGGTGATATTGCATTTTCAGGAGATCAGATCGCAGGAATCGGAGAGTACGAAGGAAAAGAAGTGATCGATGCAGAGGGAAGATATGCCGCACCGGGATTTATTGACAGCCATATCCATATCGAGTCTTCCTATGTATGTCCGGAGGAGATCGGACGTCTCCTTGTACCACATGGTGGAACAACGATCATGGCAGATCCACATGAAATCGTAAATGTATGTGGAATCGCAGGTTTGGATTATATGATGAAGGCAGCCGAGAATACAGTGCTGGATGTGAAGTATGAATTACCATCCTGTGTACCGGCAACTCCATGGGAACATTCAGGAGCAGTTATTGATGCAGAGGCAATGAAAGAGCCTATTACAAGAGAAGGAATCGCAGGACTCGGTGAGTTCATGAATTTCCCAGGTGTGATCAATGCAGCAGACAGTGATCTTGATAAGATCATCGTAGCAAAAAGAGAAGGAAAATTCGTTGACGGACATGGACCTGGAATTGCAGGAAAAGACCTGAATGCTTATGCCGCAGCAAGAATTGCAGCAGATCATGAATGCTCTACTGTAGAAGAGATGAATGACCGTCTTGACCGTGGTATGTATATCCTGCTCCGTCAGGGTTCTGCCTGCCATAATCTTCGTACACTGATTAAAGGCGTGACACCTGAGAACAGCAGAAGATGTCTGCTCTGCTCCGATGATCGTCAGCCGAAGACGATCCTTCATGAAGGACATCTTGACAATCATCTGCGTATCTGCGTGGAAGAAGGTCTGGATGCAGTGACAGCGATCCGTATGGCAACGCTGAATGCAGCAGAGTGCTTTGACTTGAAAGACAGAGGAGCCATTGCACCGGGATACCGTGCAGACGTAGTTCTTCTGGATGATCTGAAAGATTTCCATGTGAACCGTGTATTCATCCAGGGTGCGTTGGTCGCAGAGGAAGGAAAGTATCTCCCGGAGATCAAACGTTATGATATCTCCACAGTAAAGGGAAGTGTGATTGTAAAAGATTTCTCAGCAGAGAAATTCAAAATGCATTTAAAATCTAATAAAGTGAATGTCATCAAGATCCTTCCGGGTGGTGTAGTAACTGCCAAAGATACAGCAGAGATCCAACTGGATGAGAATGGTGAATTTGTAAGAAATCCGGAAGAAGATATCGTAAAGGTAGCCGTAGTGGAAAGACACCAGGGAACAGGAAATGTAGCTTGTGGATTCCTGAAAGGTTACGGAATCAAAGCCGGAGCAGTTGCCCTGTCTATCGCTCATGATTCTCACAACATCATTGTTGTCGGAGTCAGTGACGAAGAGATGGAATTTGCGGTGAACAGCCTGATCGCCCAGGAGGGTGGAATGGTTCTTGTAAGAGAAGGAAAAGTACTGGAAAGCATGCCAATGCCGATCGCAGGTCTGATGAGCGATCAGAGCGGAGAATGGGTAGATCAGAAATTAACAGACATTCATGAAAAAGCATACGAAGAACTTGGAATCTGTGGAGATGTGGAGCCGGTAATGACACTATGCTTTATGTCACTTGCAGTAATTCCGGAGATTAAGCTGACAGATATGGGATTGTTTGATGTGACAACATTTTCATTCATTCCTGTAGAAGTTGAATAATAAAAGAAGTTAAAAATCAAAGAAAACACCATTGACGTACTGCGTGTATTTTGTTATACTTTAATAGTTAAATAAATACGGCGCAGTAGCCAAGCGGTAAGGCGTGGGTCTGCAACACCCTGATGCACCGGTTCAAATCCGGTCTGCGCCTCTCAAAACCTGAAGATAAAGTATTCTTCAGGTTTTTCTTTTGCCGGAATTTGCAAGTCTTGAATTAAGAACCTTTTAATAGTATAATCAATAAGACTAGAAGACAATGGCAATAAATAAAGTTTTATTAAGGAGGAAACTATTATGGTTACCTGGAACAACTTAAATACTCTGGCTTCATTTCAGACTCTTTCAGAGACAGAACGGGTAGATCTCGTATCTGCAATGACAGGAGAGAATGGTGCTGAACGTGTGAAGAATTACAGCATCCCGATGGCAGCAGGACTTGCTTATAATTATGCTGCAAAGCAGGTGGATGAGAAAGTTCTCGATGCACTTGTAAAGCTGGCAGAGGAAGCTCAGCTTGGAGAGAAGTTTGCAGCTCTTTACAATGGAGAAGTGATCAATACCGGAGAGAAACGTCTCGTACTTCATCATATGACCCGTGGACAGCTTGGAGAGGCCGTTGAGGCTGATGGCGTGGACAAGAGAGCTTTTTATGTAGAGCAGCAGGAGAGAATTGCAGAGTTCGCAAATAAAGTACATAACGGTGAGATTACCAATGCGGCAGGTGAGAAATTTACTACAGTTGTTCAGATTGGTATCGGTGGTAGTGACCTTGGTCCGCGTGCAATGTATCTTGCACTTGAAAACTGGGCAAAGAAGAATGATACATTTAAGATGGAAGCAAAGTTCATCAGCAATGTTGACCCGGATGATGCGGCAGCAGTTCTGAATTCCATCGACGTGGCACATTCTATTTTCGTACTGGTTTCCAAGTCCGGTACAACACTGGAAACGCTGACAAATGAATCTTTTGTAAAGGATGCCCTGAAGAATGCAGGACTGGATGCATCGAAGCATATGATCGCTGTTACAAGTGAGACTTCACCGCTTGCAAAGAGTGATGACTATCTTGCAGCTTTCTTCATGGATGATTATATCGGAGGACGTTATTCTTCAACATCTGCAGTTGGCGGGGCAGTTCTTTCACTGGCATTTGGACCGGAAGTATTTGCAGCATTCTTAAAGGGTGCGGCAGAGGAAGACAAGCTTTCTCTGAATCAGGATGTATTACAGAACCCGGCAATGCTGGATGCTCTGATCGGAGTTTACGAGCGTAATGTACTGGGATATCCAAGCACAGCGATTCTTCCATATTCACAGGCTCTGAGCCGTTTCCCGGCACATTTGCAGCAGTTGGATATGGAGTCTAACGGTAAATCTGTAAACCGCTTTGGTGAGCCGGTAGATTATCCGACTGGACCGGTTATTTTCGGAGAGCCGGGAACCAATGGACAGCATTCTTTCTATCAGTTGCTTCATCAGGGAACGGATATCGTGCCGCTTCAGTTTATCGGATTTAAGAACAGTCAGATCGGAACAGATGTAGTGATCCAGGACAGCACAAGCCAGCAGAAGTTATGTGCGAATGTAGCTGCACAGATCGTAGCCTTTGCATGTGGAAAAGCTGATGAGAATAAAAATAAGAACTTTGAAGGTGGACGCCCGTCCAGTATCATTATTGGTGAAGCACTCACACCGGAGGCTCTCGGAGCTCTTCTTGCTCACTTTGAGAATAAAGTTATGTTCCAGGGATTTGTATGGAATGTAAACAGCTTCGATCAGGAAGGTGTTCAGCTTGGTAAGGTTCTCGCAAAGCGTGTACTTGCACATGAGACAGACGGAGCATTGAAAGTATTCAGCGATCTTCTGAATATCTAAAGATTCTGAATATTTAAGAATATGAGAATATGGATCAGTGGATTCTGAGAAATCAGATCGTGATTTCCTGAATCAGATTCCAGGAAAAAAATCCGTATGATATGAGTTTTTTCCATATCATACGGATTTTTTTGCCAAAGTGTGCAATGTTACGTCAGGCATTTAATTTATTGTACTTGCAGTCTCTTCACAATTTCAGGAAATTCCATAAAATGAGATGCCTTGACGAGAACAGTATCCTGCTCTTTTAAAAGCTGATCCATCTGCCGGTAAAAAGCTTCTTTTGTATCAAAATGATATACGAGAGTTTTGGTGTCGGAATCAGAAGATGCTTCAGAAGCTGTCCGGGCGGCATTCGCCATTTCTGCGGAAAGAGTTCCGATGCAGATGAGAAGGCTGATGCCCTTTTTAACGGCATAACTTCCCACTTCGGCATGCATTTTCTTTTCATCTGCTCCAAGTTCTCCCATATCACCGAGGATTGCTACGGTGCGGGTATCGGCAAAGGCGAGAACATCAAGAGAGGACTTCATAGAAGCCGGATTGGCATTATAACAGTCATCAATGATTGTATAATGTTCTGCCTCGATCAGATTGTTGCGTCCTGCGATCGGGACAAGCTTTTCAATTCCACGGATGATCTCTTCGTCTTTCATTCCAAGTGCATAACCGACGGCAACTCCTGCAAGTGCATTGGAGATCATGTGATCTCCGGGGATGGAAACGTGGGCGGAAAAACTGGAAGAAGGTGTCACGAATGTGGCAACTGTTCCTTTCAGTCCCATTTTCTGAATCTGTTCTGCATGGAACGGGCAGGTCGGATCGAGTCCGAAGTAAACCGGCTGAATCCCACGTTTAGAAGTATATCCACGGAGCTTGTCATCATCACCGTTGAGAATGACAGTACCTTCAGGATTCATGAAATCGAACATGGACGTCTTTTCTTTTAAAATACCATCCCTTGTTCCGAGATTTTCGAGATGAGCATATCCGATATTTGTGATCACGCAGACATCCGGGCGTGCAATCCTGGCAAGAGGTTCCATATCGCCGAAATGACTGATCCCCATTTCAAGAACAGCAACTTCATGCTCCTCACGGAGATTAAATACAGTCAGAGGAAGTCCGATCTCGTTATTGAAATTCCCTTCGGTCTTTAATACACAGTACTTTTCAGAAAGAACGGATGCGATCATTTCTTTGGTACTGGTCTTTCCGACGCTGCCGGAAATTCCTACCACTTTGATGTCCAGTGAACGACGGTAATGTTCTGCAAGATCCTTGAGAGCGTCTGTGCAGGATGCAACCTGGATATAAGGGTAAGTTACATCTCCAAGATCCTGCTCAGATAAAGAACAGATGGCCCCCTGTTCCATGACCTGAGGGATAAAGCTGTGACCATCTACTCTGGCACCTTTAATTGCTACAAAGAGCGTATCTTTCTGGACTTTACGGCTGTCGATAGCGACGCTGGATGCCTCTTTTGAAAGAAGGGCAGGATCACCGTGGTATGTGCCGCCACAGGCAGCAGCTATTTCCTTTAAGCTCATATTTTTCATGATGAGTATCTTGCCTCCATTGATTTTTTAATGATTAATTCGCAAAGATCGCTGTATTCGATCCCTGCAACTTTTGCTTCCTTCGGCATCAGGCTGGCAGAAGTCATTCCCGGGAGTGTATTCATTTCCAGGCAGTAGAGGCTGCCTTCTGCATCGAGAAGAAAATCGGCACGGCTGTATACGTTGAGTTTTAACGCATTAAATGCTTTTACAGTCAGTGCTTTCATCCGCTCTGCAACCTCTTCCGGGATGTCGGCCGGGCAGACTTCCATGGTAGCACCGTCCTGATATTTGTTGGCATAATCAAAGAACCCTGTCTTTGGAATGATCTCGATCGGAGGGAGAGCCTTACCGTCAATGATTCCGCATGCGAATTCACGTCCTTTGATATAAGGTTCTACCACAATCTCATCTTCATAGTGGAAAGAATGCTCCAGAGCATTCTGATATTCTTCATCGGTATTCACAATATAAACTCCGATACTTGAACCGCCGGAGCATGGCTTTACAACGACCGGGAGTGTCAGTCCAAGAGACTGGTAGGAAAGATCCGATCCGTTCTTATATAAAGTTCCACCGCCAGGTGTGTCTACACCGGACTCAAGGAAGATCTGCTTTGCAACGCCCTTATGCATGGCAACGGCACATCCGAGAGAATCCGGTCCGGTATACTTAATGCCAAGAAGATCGAATGCAGCCTGAAGCTTTCCATTCTCTCCCTCTCCGCCATGAAGGCCGAGGAAAGTAATATCTGCAAGGCGGCACAGCTCAATGACGTTCGGACCGAAAAAGCAGTCAGACTGATCCGGGCGGGATGCTTTAACTGCGGCAAGATCCGGTTCTTCTGTGCTGATATTTTTGACGATATCAAGGCCATGATCCGGAAGTGTAAAGACATCTTCGAGATTTTCCGGTGTATGCTCCAGTCCCATAAATACGTCGAGAAGGAACGCATCATGTCCTTTTTCAAGTAATGTACGGCAGATGCCGGCAGCGGAAGAAAGTGATACATCACGTTCTGTGCTGAGACCTCCGGCTAATACGATAATTTTCATAATCAATAACTCCTTTTATTGAGAAATAATGGTAAATTTCAGATCCATCCGGTATATCATGAATAAAAATACAGCGGATGGACACATACAGATTTATTATAGCATATGTATATGGAAAGTAAAAGATGGGAACCGGGAAGAGAGTTACAAGAGATTTTCGGATGCAGAATTCCTAGATGTTTGTTGATCGTCATTGTAGAAATGCCATGAAAATGTTAAAATAAACCACAGTGAATCTTGAATGACCGGAGGGATGACTTATGAGTGGAACAGCAGGAACTCAGGGAGAATGCAGAGTAGAAAAAGAGACGGAAGAGGAGATCATCCAAAGATGTATTTCCCATCTTGATACAGACTATTCCTGTCGGCTGGCAAAGCAGATGGAGCGGGAGAAGACGAACCCGGTATTAGGTTTCCGTACCGCAGGTTCTCATGCAGAGAAGGCAACCGGGGATTTCCTGTATGAGGAAATGAGATCCATCGGATTGACTGATGTTCAAAAAGAAGAATTCTGGCTGGATTCGTGGACTTTCGGGCGGGCAGTTCTGCGGTTTAAGGACAGCAGCGGGAAAGAATATACCTGTCAGCTTGGAGCTTACCAGACGAATTTTGAGACAGATGGATTTCAAGAGTATGAGCTGGTTTATGTAGGAAGAGGGACGGCAGCGGATTATAAAAATCTGGATGTACGGGGGAAGCTGGTACTGGCAGATATCAATCAGAGAGATGAATGGTGGATCAATTATCCGGTCTATCAGGCATATCTGAAAGGGGCAGTGGGGCTGATCGCTGTGCAGATGCAGGGATATGGAGAAGTGGATGATGAAGCACTGAATGCCCAGGATATCGCAGGACCGGAGTATGCACCGGCATTTTCAATTTCCAGGAGAGATGCAGCCCTTCTGAAAGACCGCCTTTGTGAAAATGAGAGATCTGTCAGGGTAGAACTGGATGCGTGTTCACGGGTGGAGAGAAATCGTCCGGCTTATAATATTACCGGGAAGATCCCGGGAACAGAGACAGATCAGATGATCCTTCTGTCAGCCCATTATGACTCCTATTTTGATGGATTTCAGGACGATAACTGTGCGGTGTCCATGACGTTTGGCATTGCGAAAGCACTTTTGGAGAGCGGTTACAGACCCCGGCATACGATCGTGATCTGTGCGTTGGCAGCAGAAGAATGGGGTGTGTGTGATTCAAAGTATGACTGGTCTACGGGAGCATGGAATCAGGTGTTCCGCATCCATCCGGAGTGGCAGGGAAAGGTGCTGGCAGATCTGAACTTTGAACTGCCGGCACATGCTCACAGCAGTCGGGATGCCATTCGCTGTACTTATGAATATGCAGATTTTCTGAAAAAGTTTGCAGATGAAATGATTGTGCCAGAGGATGCCTACCCGGATGGACTGACTGTGCTTGCCCCGATCGAGACATGGTCGGATGATTTTTCCATCGCCATCTCCGGTATTCCATCTACCGTAAATGATTTCAGCGCAGGACCGTTTATGGAAACGCATTACCACTCCCAATATGACAATGAAGAATTCTATCAGGAAGCAGTTTACCGTTTCCACCATGAGCTCTATACAAGGCTTTTAGTTACACTGGATCAGCTGACACTTCCGCCACTTGACTTTTCCAGACATTTTCTGGCAATGAAAAGTTCCGTCGCCGACTGTCTTGCAGCACAGTCCAATGCCCCGGCAGAAGTATTGGAAGAAATTCCGGCGCTTCTGGAAAGTATTTCAAAGGTATGTGAATCTGCCGATTTATTATATGAAAAGATTCAGGAGATCAACAACCATACTGTTTCCGCTGACTTCCCAATGGTGTCCGGACTTTCTTCTAAACTGCTGCACATTTTCCGGAAGATGCAGGACTACTTCGTCCGCCTCGACTGGCAGGACGCAGTCTGCTTCCCTCATGCTGCTGCCAGTCAGAACCTCTGTCACCTGGAGCAGGCAGTCCATGCACTGGAAAGCCAGAACATCACTGCCGCACTGGAGGCACTCTATGAAGTTGATAATAACTGCTACGCATTTTTATTCGATGAAGAAGTCTATTATCACTTTACGGAATATATTTTACATCAACCAAAAGACCGTCTGATGTGGGGCGCCGGACGCATTCTTCACCATGAGAATCTCTATGGCCTTGTCCAGCGTCTGAAAGAACTGGATCAGATGGCAATCCCAGGTTCTCTTGATGTTGAGATCAGAAGACTTGAAGCCGCTAGCAGGCCTACTTAAAAGATGATTTACATTATATGAAACAATCTGTTGATAAAATCCAGGCTTTGATAAACGATTGCCTTGAAACATCATCACATTATAATAAAGAAAAGAATGGAGAAAACCAATGAATAGCGATAAGCTCTACAAAGTACAGGAACAGGATCTTGACCGCCTTAAAGAAATACTGACCGTCTGCTTTCAGAACGACCCGCTCTACAGCACTCTGATCGAAGATGAAGCAACAAAAGAACGTCTGCTGCCACATCTTCTTGAGTGCGACGTAACTGAATTATTTGAAACCTGTGAAGTCTTTGCTGACAGCCCTGAGTTGAAGGGAGTCCTAATCCTTTCTGACGAATCCGATCACCGTCATGCATTTTATAATTATTTTGTCAGCCTGAAAGAAAGCCTCATCACAGACGGCTGGCTGCTCCACGAGGATCCGACTATGAAGACATTTTTCAACTTTGTCCTCGGAAAAGATTACCTCAACTCCGCTTGGACCGCCCAGCTTCATGAAACCCGAAGACTTCATGTCATCTACCTCGCCGTTGATCCGAAATTTCAACATCACGGTCTCGCAGAAATGATGATGAATGAAGTCATTGCCTGCGCC
>OGRM01001997.1_pt1 | contig 10953 bp, 6 predicted proteins | sample 1553491 | NCBI WGS metagenome assembly OGRM01 (sample SAMEA2580110, study PRJEB22360) | human gut metagenome | biome: human gut; feature: human-associated habitat; material: faeces | place: Denmark | collected 2008/2010
CCAGCCAATACTATGGATAAGCTTGTATCACATATTGAAGCAGGGAATGTAGGCAAATGGATTAAGGATGCAGGTATCCTTGGAGAGTTCGAGACAGAAGATATTGTATCAGATTATTTTAAGGATACATTTGCTGATAAGGAAGTAAGCTATAAGAAGAAGGCAGGAGAATATACAGAGAACAATCCGGTATATATTCTTTATGCTGATGATAAGAAGATAGCCAATGTTACTCTTACAGAGAAGAAAAAGAACGCTCATAAGTTCACAGAGTGGAAGTTAGCTTCTATAGACTTTAATGTAGACTCTAAGACTAAGAATACAGAACATTCAGTTAAAATTACAGCACCTAAGAATAGTGAAGTGACAATTAACGGAGTTAAGGTATCATCTGATTATATTACAGGTGAGGCAGATGTAAGCCTTTGCAAGCACGTTGGAGATTATGTTACTACACCAGTTGATGATGTATACAATATTAACGGAATGTTTGCCAAGCCAGAGGTTAAGGTTACCTATAATGGCAAAGAGCTTGATACTGAATATGTTAAAGATGGATATGAGGCATATTATCCATCAGATGATGAGCTTCTTTCAAGCGAGAAGAGCCATATATTAACAGTTGCTGAGAATTACGGCAAATATATGATTAACAGAGGAAGCTTAAGTACTCTTTCAAGCTATATGATTGGTAATGCCAAGGAATATATGAGTGATATTCCGGCTATCGATGTATATCTGATAGGAAGAACTTTTACATATGATATTACTGACGAGAATGTAAGTAACTTTAGAAAATATTCAGATGACTGTTATTCGTGTGATGTAGATTACAATCTTAATGTAAAATGGTCATCAGGAAGTACAACATACAATATTTCTTTAACATATGTGTTTGTTAAGCAGAATGACAAGTGGATGTTAGCTGATTTTTCTATAAGATAATTATAGATAAGATAATTATAAACAACAGACATATATAGCAGGAAATAACAATGCGCTGTCAGCGCAGGAATGGAGAAAGTTATGTCACAGGATAATAAGCGCAATTTTATATTACATGGTTCCATACTTGCTATGGCTGGAATTTTTGTAAGAATAATTGGAATGGTTTATAGAATTCCGGTGCTTAATATAATTGGAAGTGAAGGTAATGGTATATATGTAACGGCATATAATGTATATAACATAATACTTGTGCTGTCATCATATGGACTTCCGATGGCTGTTTCAAAGCTGATTTCTGCAAGGTTTACTAAAAGAAGATATAAGAATGCGGCGAAGGTATTAAGATGTTCGCTGACAGTCGGTGCGTTTACTGGTGGTGTTGCGGCACTGCTTGTATACTTTGGTGCTGATTTTATAGAAAATGTTATATATGGCGGGGGTGTACCTGGTCTTGCAATACCATTAAGAGTATTAGCCCCAACCATATTTATAGTTGCATTATTAGGTGTATTAAGAGGTTTCTTTCAGGGACAGGGAACTATGATTCCAACGGCTGTTTCACAGATTATAGAACAGCTTGTCAATGCAGGTGTTAGTATAGCTGCAGGTTATATGCTTATGAAAGCATACAGTAGTGCTTCTAATGCTTCTGCTTATGGAGCGGCAGGAAGTACACTTGGTACAGCTATGGGTGCTCTTACTGCACTTGTATTCTTTATATTTCTATATCTTATATACAGACCTACATTTATGCGTATGGTTGCTAAAGATAAGAGTGTTACAAGGCAGGATACTAACAGGTACATTTATAAGACAATTATAATTACAATGGTTCCTATTATATTAAGCCAGACGTTTTATCAGATTAGTGCCTTAATAGATGATGTAATGTTTAGTAATATAATGATGACAAGAAATATATCGAAAAATATATCAATGGATCTTGGTAACTTTGGTTCAAGTTATACACTGCTTATAAGTATACCGCAGGGTATAGCGACAGCGTTATCAGCCTCGATGCTTCCAAGTATTGTAGCATCTTATACAGAAGATGATTATGACAGTATATATTCAAAGATAACAAAGACTCTTAAGACTAATATGTTTATAGCGGTACCATCATTTGTTGGATTTTTTGTGATAGGCGAGCCTATTATTAAACTGCTATTTTCAAGATACGACAGCGTGCAGGGTGGGCTTATGTTAAAAATAGGCGCTATAGCCATTGTATTTTATACATTATCAACAGTTACAAGCTCAGCACTTCAGGCGGTTGACAGAGTTAAGACTCCTATGATTAATTCATTTATATCATTAGTTGTCCATATAATACTTGTGCTTGTATTGCTGGAATTTACTAATCTTGGTATATTCTCACTTGTAATAGGTAATGCTTCATTCCCTGTTATTATATTTGTGCTTAATCTTATAGCACTTTATAAAGATGAGGGATACAGGCTTCCTGTTATATCAATATTTGCAAAGCCGGTTATATGTTCAGCATTAATGGGTATATGTACACTTTTGACATATAATATAATTAATAATATTACAATGTCTAATACAATATCAGTGCTTGTGGCATTGTGTGTTGCGGCACTCACATATTTTGGACCATATGTTCTTCTTATGAAGAAGTTTAAAGATGTATTCTGATAAATGGTATTATTACAAAACAGTCTGGATATATCAGAGAGTGCAAAGCACGGAACAATTCGTAGGTATCATAGTTGGGGGCTTTTGACCACAACATCATATAATCAGGAAAGAGAGGAAATAAAGTGCAGGATAAGTTTACAGATAAAGCCAAAAAAGTATTGGAACAGGCTGCATTTGCTGCTGCGGTTAATGGACACAGCTATATTGGGTCTGAACATTTGCTTTTAGGACTTATACAGGTTGAAGACAGCCTTGCATACAAGGTTTTACAGAACAATGATGTAACAGAAACTAAAGTGCTTAATCTTATATATCAGCTTATTGCACCGGATAATGCGGTAAGTGTTAAAGAACCGGCAGGCTATACTCCAAGAGTTCGTAAGATTCTTACTAACTCAATAGAGGAAGCTGCAAGATTTAAAGCTGATAAAGTAGGTACAGAACATATTCTTATTGCCATTATGAAGGAAACTGAAAGTGTTGCCTCAAGACTTCTTAATACAATGGGTGTATCAATTAAGAAGATATATACAGAGTTATTAGAGGGAATGGGCGAAGATGTATCACGTCTTAAAGAAGATTTTCAGAATGGCAGAATTAAGGCTAAGGATAAAAAGGCAACAACTATGTTAGACCAGTACAGCAGGGATTTAACAGAACTTGCCCGTAATAAAAAGCTTGACCCTGTTATAGGCAGGGAAGAGGAAATCCAGAGAGTTATCCAGATATTATCAAGAAGAACAAAGAATAATCCGTGCCTTATCGGCGAGTCCGGTGTAGGTAAGACCGCAGTTGTTGAGGGTCTTGCATTAAGAATAGTTGAAGGCGAAGTTCCATCAACTATTAAGGATAAGAGATTAGTAACACTTGATTTATCAGGTATGGTGGCTGGTTCTAAATACAGAGGTGAATTTGAAGAAAGAATTAAAAGGGTAATTGCAGAAGTAAGAAATGCAGGCAACATTTTATTATTCTTAGATGAAATTCACACAATTATTGGTGCTGGTGGTGCAGAAGGAGCTATAGATGCTTCTAATATTCTTAAGCCATCACTTGCAAGAGGAGAAATCCAGCTTATAGGTGCTACAACTCTAGAAGAATACAGAAAACATATAGAAAAAGATGCTGCATTAGAAAGAAGATTTCAGCCGGTTAAGGTGGAAGAGCCAACAGAAGATGAGGCGATTGACATACTTATGGGACTTAGACCTAAGTATGAGGAACACCATAATGTAGTTATTACAGATGATGCCGTAAGAGCGGCAGTTAAGCTTTCTAAGAGATATATCAATGACAGATTTCTTCCAGATAAGGCAATTGACCTTATAGATGAGGCTTCTTCAAGAACAAGGCTTGAAGCATTTGTTGTACCAAAGGATATTAAGAAGCTTGAAACACAGATAGATGAACTTTCAGTTAAGAAAGAGCAGGCTATTAAGTCAGAGAAATATGATGAAGCGGCTGAGCTTAAGAAACAGCAGACAAGAAAGAAGAACAGGCTTGAAAAGCTTCGCACAAGCTGGCAGGAGAGCATAGACGGCAGTGACCTTACTGTTGATGAAGAACAGATAGCTAGGACTGTGTCAATGTGGACTAAGATTCCAGTTGCCAAGATAGCAGAGGCTGAGTCAGAGAAGCTTATGAATTTGGAAAAAATGCTTCATAACAGGGTTATAGGACAGGATGAGGCGGTTACAGCAGTTGCCAAGGCTATAAGACGAGGCAGGGTAGGTTTAAAAGATCCTAACAGACCAATAGGCTCATTCTTATTCTTAGGGCCTACAGGTGTAGGTAAGACAGAACTTTCAAAGGCACTTGCTGACTGTATGTTTGGAACAGATAATTCTCTTATAAGAGTTGATATGTCTGAGTATATGGAAAAGCATACGGTGTCTAAGCTTATCGGTTCACCTCCGGGATATGTAGGATATGATGAGGGCGGACAGCTAAGTGAGAAGGTAAGAAGAAACCCTTATTCAGTTGTACTTTTTGATGAGGTTGAAAAAGCTCACCCAGATGTATTCAATGTACTTTTACAGGTGCTTGATGACGGACATATAACAGATTCAACAGGAAGGGTTGTGGACTTTAAGAATACAGTTATTATTATGACTTCCAATGCAGGTGCGGAGAATATTGTAGCACCTAAATCTTTAGGATTTACTTCGGAAACATCAGAGGAAAAAGAGCACGAAGATATGAAGAGCAAAGTAATGGAAGAAGTTAAGAGAATATTCCGTCCGGAATTCATTAACAGAATTGATGACATAATTGTATTCCATATGCTTAAGAAAGAACAGATTGGACAGATTGTTGATATTATGATGAGAACCGTTAATAACAGAATTATGGAGCAGATGAGTCTTTCGGTTGAACTTGATGATGAGGCTAAGGCTTATATTGTTGATAAGGGCTACGATTCTAAATATGGAGCACGTCCATTAAGAAGAACAATACAGAATGAAATAGAAGATGTTATGGCAGAGAAGATACTTGAAGGCAGTATAAAGGCTGGCAACAAAGTATTGGTAACAGTTAAGGATGGTAAACTGAACTTTAGCTGCAAACGAGGTCATAATAGAAATATTCACAAATAATACTACTAAAATACTAGCGTCATTGTACATTATGTTGTATAATGTGTGTATAGATATTCGTAATAAAACATAGGAGGACAATAATATGCCAGTAATTAATGAGTTAATTCGTTCAGAGAAGGATGGAACTCTTAGCTTTGGTAATTATAAGCTGGATACTAAGTCAAAGTTATCAGATTTTGAACATTGTGGAGATTCTTACAAGGTAAAGACATTTAAGGAGATTACGAAGCTTGAACGCAATGGTTCATTTGTATATGAATCTGTTCCTGGAACAGCTGTTATGAATTTTAAGGCTGCAGATACAGGCTTATCATTTACGGTGGAAGGAAGCGATGATGCACAGATAACAGTTGAGCTTGAAGAAGGCGCTTCTTATAATGTAACAATCAATGGAGTATCTGAGGGAACTATGGCTACTAATATGGGTGGCAAGATTGTACTTTCAGTAAGCCTTGAAGAAGGTAAGAGTGTTAGTGTAGAAGTTGTTAAAGCATAATAATACTACAATCTTTAACATTAACAGGTGTCATAATTGTAAATTTTAATAAATGCTGTGCCTGGCATAAAGTCATATATAGACCAATGCGGGGTGCAGCTTTTTTATATTTGGTATCAGAAAGAGAGGAGAAGAGAAGTGGCAAAAGCAAAAAATACGGCATTTTTTTGCAGTGAGTGTGGATATGAGTCAGCAAAATGGTTCGGGCAGTGTCCGGCGTGCAAGGCGTGGAATACATTTGTTGAAGAACCAATAGCATCTAAGTCATCGGTTAAGGGTATATCAGCAGTCAGGAAAGAAAGCACCTATAAGGATAACCATCCGGTGAGCTTAAAAGAGATTAATTCTGAAGAGAAGGAGAGAACATCAACAGGAATAGGCGAACTTGACAGAGTTCTTGGTGGTGGAATTGTGCAGGGTTCACTGGTGCTTGTAGGTGGAGATCCCGGTATTGGAAAGTCAACACTTTTGTTACAGATGTGCTATTACCTATCAGATGCAGGCAATAAGGTGCTGTATATATCCGGAGAGGAGTCGTTAAGACAGATTAAGCTAAGAGCTGAAAGGATAGGTGGATGTAACGATAACCTTAAGACGTTCTGCGAGACTAATCTTGATATTATAGAAGAGGTTCTAAAAAAAGAAATGCCACAGGTGGTTATAATTGACTCTATACAGACTATGTACAGGGAAGAAATATCTGCGGCACCTGGAAGTGTGTCACAGGTAAGGGAAAGTACATCTATTCTTATGCAGTTAGCCAAGGGACTTAATATAACGATATTTATTGTAGGACACGTTACCAAGGAAGGTGTTGTTGCAGGGCCAAGAGTGCTTGAGCATATGGTTGATACAGTGCTTTATTTTGAAGGGGACAGATATGCTTCATACAGAATATTAAGAAGTGTAAAGAACAGATTTGGGTCTACCAATGAAATTGGGGTGTTCGAGATGAGGCAGGACGGTTTAAGTGAGGTTGCCAATCCATCGGAGTATATGTTGTCTGGAAGACCAGAAGGGGCGTCAGGCTCAGTTGTAGTATGTCTTATTGAAGGCACGCGACCTCTTATGGTTGAGGTTCAGGCACTTGTGTGTGACTCTAACTTTGGTATGCCAAGGCGTACTGCTGCGGGAACGGATTATAACAGGGTTAATCTGTTGATGGCAGTCCTTGAAAAAAGGGCGGGAATGAGAATGTCCTCAAGCGATGCCTATCTTAATGTGGCAGGTGGAATAAAGGTATCTGAACCAGCACTTGATTTAGGGATAGTTATAGCACTTGTCAGTAGTTTTAAGAATAAAGAAGTTGACAGCAGGACAGTTATATTTGGTGAAGTCGGATTGTCAGGCGAGGTAAGAGCTGTAACACAGGCACAGCAGAGGGTGAATGAAGCTGTTAAGCTAGGGTTCACAACCTGCATATTACCATATGTATGCTTGAAAAATATTAAAAATAATGATAAAATTAATCTTATTGGTATACATAATGTTAACGAAGCAATTGACTTAATATAAATATACAAGAATAATATACATATTTGGAGGAAGAATATGGATAACAGTAAATTAGTAAGCGACCTGTCAGGAATTCTTGAAGGATTGGATTCATCACAGGAGCAGTTAGAAAAAGATGCTTTTGATGTAATTAATTCATCAGATACATCACTTAATCTCGTGAAAGAGAGTATTTCAAGTGTTGAGGAAATTCTTAAGATGATAACTGAACTTAATGAGATAGCAGAAGAATCATCGGCAAGAATTAAAGAACTTGAAAAGCTTTCTAAAGACATTGAACAGTTTGCAGGCGTTATAGCATCAATATCAAGCAGAACCAATATACTTTCGCTTAATGCTTCTATTGAGGCTGCAAGAGCAGGTGAGCACGGAAGAGGCTTTGCTGTTGTTGCAAGTGAGGTAAGGAATCTTGCTGCACAGTCGGCCAAGTCATCAAAGGAGATTACAGATACAATCAATATGGTACAGCAGTCAGTTGATAAGACAGTTGGCTCTATGAAGAACATATATGAGAATTCTAACCAGCAGAAAGAAAAGGCAGATGAGATTGGTAATGTGCTTAATAAAGTTGTAGATGCGGCATACACTGCTAATGAGGTTGCAAGAAATATCGAGAACGAAATTGCATATCAGAGAGAGATTACAGATAAGGCTAAGAATGCACTTATGTAGCTGTATTCAGGTAATCGGATTTTGTAATTACATATTATTATATGAGGGAGGATTAATATATGTATCAGTGTCCGGGTTGTGGTGGAAGATTAGTCTTTGACATACCATCACAGCAGTTGATGTGCGACCATTGCAGTACGAAGTATGACCCATATGCAATCAGTAAGGAACAGGATGCGGAGGAAAGTCAGGAATATGACGTTACTGTATTCAAATGTCCTAACTGTGGTGGAGAGATATTAAGTACTGATAATACTGCAGCTAATTTTTGCAGCTTTTGTGGAGCATCAACAATTCTGACAAGCAGAGTATCAAAACAGCAAAGACCAGGATATATAATACCATTTTCCAAGACTAAGGAAGACTGTAAGCAGGCTTATAAGAAAATGGTACGTCACGCGTGGTTTGCCCCTAAGGAATTAAAAGATGAGAAGTTTATAGATGGTTTCAGAGGTATATATATGCCTTATTGGACGTATTATATAACCCAGAAAGGACCAATGTGCCTAAGCGGTTCTAAAAGCCATAGACGGGGAGATTACATTTATACAGACTATTATGATATAACTGGCGATTTGGATTGCCAGTATAAGGGTCTGTCATATGATGCTTCATCGTCATTTGATGACAGTATAAGTGAGGCGATAGCACCATATGACGTTAAGAATATGAATCCATTTACTCCATCAATGCTTAGTGGATTCTATGCAGATACAGCAGATGTTGCACCGGATGTATACAGGGCTGATGCGAAAAATGTAGCTGTTGACGAGACATATTCCTATGTCAAAAGGTCAGCACATCTTGGGTCAGTGCAACTTGATAATTATCAGGGGGATATTGAGAGAAGACTTTCGACAAAGGTAGTAGCACAGGATAGAACAATGTTTCCGGTGTGGTTCTTATCATACCGTAATAAAGACAGAGTTGCATATGCGACAGTTAATGGACAGACAGGTAAGGCGGCGGCAGATCTGCCAGTATCACTTATGAGGTATTTTATAGGTTCGGTTATTCTTGCAATACCTATATTTTTAATGCTTAACAGTTCATTTACATTAAGACCTAAGACTACATTGGGAATAGCATCAATTATAGCATTATTTACAATAATTCTTTATGTATTAGAATTAAAGAAAATATACAAGAAAGACCGGCAGTTAGATGACAAGGGCAGAATGTATGCAGGTTCAGCTATTAATGTCAATGAATCACCAGGGGCAAGGCGTAAACGTGAAGAACAGCTTGCAGGCGATATAGCTGATGCTATAGACAAAGGCAGGCGTGAAGCAAGGTCATATGGACGTAAGAATAAAAGAAGAACGACAAGAACTAATATGGCAGTGGTAACTATGATGATTTCATTGGTGTGTTGTGTATTTCCTATGTTGTATGTCTATCTTCAGATGATGTCTATATTCTATGGTTCTGGAGATATTGGGGCGGGATTTTCTATAAGTGTTATATGTCTTATAACAGGTATAGTGCTTACTCTTGTTAATCATAAGACATTTAAAATGATAACTAATAAGAAGATATCAGGTAATATAGGTTCACTTGCGGCGATGGCAATAGCCTCGGTAGTGCTGTGGATTAATCCTGTATCGGATCTATATTACTATGGTGCTGTTATAGCTGAATTAATTGCAATAATGTATACTATTATGGATTTAATCAGATATTACAATGTTCTTGCAACTAGAAAGCTTCCACAGTTTGATAATTATAGTGGAGGTGATGATAATGCATAATAGAAGTATTATATGTGCTGTAGATAGAAAATATACTGTTAAAGACATACATAGATGTATTCACGCAGTTATGGCGTTAACAGCAGTTGTTCTATTGCTATTAGTATTTGCGGCTTCTTCTTTACTACAGGTAAAAGCTGATGAAGAGAAGTATCAATATAATAATGTTGATACAGGATATGAGGCTGTTATAGAAGATGACGCAGACATTATAGATGAGAGTAATTATTCTTCATTGTTAGACATTATGAAACAGATAACAGTGTATGGTAATGTAATGTTAAAGACTATAGATACCAACAGCACCACTACTGAAAGTTATGTAAGAAGCCTGTACAGGGAAAAATATGGCACTGATAGTGGGACGATATTTATAATTGATATGTATAACCGTAATATCTGGATACATAGCAATGGTAAGATATACAGTACAGTTACAAGCTCATACGCAGATACAATAACTGATAATGTATACAGATATGCTTCATCAAAAGACTATTATATGTGTGCATATAAGGTGTATGAGCAGGAACTTGCACTTCTTAAAGGCAGAAGAATATCACAACCAATGAAGTATATAAGCAATGCACTTCTTGCTGTTGTAGCGGCATTAATTATTAATTATGGAATTGTAAGACTATATTTAAGGAAGAAGGCACCATCAAGAAAAGATATAATGAAAGGTATATTTGCTGGAAAGGCTATTAATAATTGTCAGGTTACATACCGTTATCAGACCAGGACATATTCACCAGTACAGACAGACTCAGGCAGCAGCTCTTCAGGAGGCTCATCAGGGGGCTCGTCTTCCGGTGGTTCGTCAGGTGGTGGAGGCGGAGGTGGCGGAGGCCACAGCTTCTAATATCACATTGGTGTTGTTTTATTAACAGATATTATTGATATACCGGTTTTCGGAGTTAGAGGTTAAAACTAACAACTGGAAACCGGTATTTTTATACCTATAACTAAATGGATTTTGTACTATGGTTGGTATTGTGGCAAGGAATATTAAGAAAAAAATGACTTAATTAAAAGCATTTTATAAACAAATATCGTCCAATAGCTGTCAAAATCAGTATTTATATTGCTTGGAAATGCCGTATTTTAGGGGGTTTTTAAAAAAATTGGAAAAAATTCAAAAAAATTGAAAAAAGTTGTTGACATAATACCTGGTAGGTGCTATTATAATCAAGTCGCCACGAGAGATGAGCGACACGAAAGCTTCTCAAACACAGATAAATACTGGATTTGAGAGCGATGAACTTTGATAACTGAACAGAAAGACAACCTTGAAAATTCTTTTTAGAATTTC
>OGRM01001998.1_pt1 | contig 10951 bp, 9 predicted proteins | sample 1553491 | NCBI WGS metagenome assembly OGRM01 (sample SAMEA2580110, study PRJEB22360) | human gut metagenome | biome: human gut; feature: human-associated habitat; material: faeces | place: Denmark | collected 2008/2010
TACCATATTCCATAAGACCGATCTCAGCCATCTCATGAGCCAGATCATAGATATCCTTGCCTTCTGTTTCCACGCCCCACTCTTTAGCGATGCGAAGCAGTTTCTCAGGATCTTTTACCTGATAATTTCCGCCCTCTTTTGCACAGTACAGTGTATGGCAGATCTCACGACCATGATCGGAGTGAGTAGCTGCACCACCGGCTGTAAATTTAAGGAAGTTTCTTCCTACGATACCATGAGCATCACATCCGCAGATTCCTCTTGGAGCCTTCGGTGTAATACGACACGGTCCCATTGCACAGATACGGCAGCAGATACCCTGCTCACCGAATTTACAGTGCGGAGTCTGGTTCTTTGCACGGATCTGCCATGCATCTGCTCCTACCTTTGCACCTGTCTCGAGAAGACGGGCTGTAGCGGCTTCAAATTCCTCCACTGTAGTTAATTTGAATTCACTCATTATAGACCTCCTTTAATAGCACATCTATTTTTATTTTTCTTTTTATAATAAGCCCAGGGCAGGAACCCATCCCCACCCATGGGTTATTTTCTTTTTTAAAAAAAGGTTTATATTTCGTTATAAACCTAATTTATCAAAAATTTCAAAAGCTGCTTTTCTCATCGGATTATCCTCAGGAAGAGTAACGGTTGGTTTACCATCGCAGTCATATTCATAAACTGCCTCATCCTGTGGCACCACACCGATCAGATCGAGTCCCTGATTCCGGATTTCCTCAAGGATTCCTGAATTCAGTTCTGCTTTTGGCGCGCGATTGATAATAAGACCTACTCTGGAAGGCTTCATATCGCATTCCTTAATAAGCTCTGCGATCCTGCCAACTGCCTGAACGCCTCTTCTGGAGCAGTCACTTACAAGAATTGCTGTCTCCATGCTCGGAAGGATTCCTCTGCTGATATGTTCCATTCCAGCTTCGTTATCCACAACAATATACGGATAATTTTTCTGGTATTTGGCAAGCTGTGCCTGAAGCAGACCATTTACAAAGCAATAGCAGCCTTTTCCCTGGGTTCTTCCCATTACAAGAAGATCATAATCATCTTCCTCTGCAAGAGCATCCTCAAAACGTACCTCCGCATAATCTGCCTTGGACATTCCTTTGGGGATCGGGCTTTTCTCTGTCATCTCAGCATGTGCGATCTCCTCGCGGACATCGCCAAGAGTCGTATCTACTTCTACGCCAAGAACCTCATTCAGATTTGAATTGGCATCTGCATCTACCGCCAGTACAGGTCCTTTTTTCTTTTCGCAGAGATACTGGATCAGCATTCCGCATAATGTAGTTTTTCCAACGCCGCCTTTTCCGGCGACTGCAATAACATGTGCCATAAAACGGGCACCTCCTGATTTTATATCTGTTATGCCGGCGCATAAGGGAGGTGCCTGATACTGTTCTGGCACCTCCGCATCGTGCCGGAATTCTTATTTATTTCGTTGATGATTAGATAAGTGTACGAAGTCCGGATCTGTCAATGATCTCGGATACATCTTTCCATTTGTTTAATGCATAAAGATGGATACCGTCAACACCAAGAGCGCGATACTCATCGATCTGTCTGATGGTGTATTCGATTCCTTCTTCTTTGAATCGTTTAACCTTGTCCTCATAGAACATGTCAAATGGTTTACCATCAGCATCTTTAGCGTTAAACGGATTCGGGAACAGCCAGTTTCTGGAGATCAGCCTGCAAAGCTCACTGTCCATTACACAGCCATTACGTGAAAGAGCCATATTAATGGTAGCTGCCTGATCCAGGATTGGCATTACACCAACATCTACAGGCATTGTCACTCCAGCCTCGCGGATAGCGTCCAACCAGTATTTAAACTGTTCCATATCCCAGCAGAGCTGGGTCATGATATAATCAGCACCATTGTCCTGTTTCTGTCTCAAAACAGCAATATCAGCATCCAAGCTTCTGCATGCGATATGGCCTTCCGGTGAACCGGCTACTGCGATCTCGAACTTATCGCCAAATTCATCACGGACAAATTTAACAAGGTCTGTCGCATAATTGAAGTCTCCACAGGTTGTTGTCTCACCAAGTGGAATATCTCCGCGAAGTGCCAGCATATGGTCAACGCCATCTGCCAGATACTGTTCCAACTGCTGTCTGATTCCTTCTTTTGTGTTCTTGATCACTGTGAAGTGTGTTACAGGAACAGTTCCTGCATTCCTGATCATCTGGCATACTTCCCTGTTGGCACCGACATTTCCGCCGCCGGCACCGTATGTACAGGAAATATACTCCGGTCTATACTTCATGAGATGTTCAATGGTTCCCGGCAGATTTGCCATACCTTTTTCTGTCTTTGGCGGAAAAAGTTCAAAGGAAAGCAGCATTTTTTCTCTCATTGCTTCAGATAATTTCATTGATCGTCCTCCACGTATTTGTATCAGTTACACTGCAGTTTCACGATGCTGTTTGCAAGATCCACCATAAGGATGCTGCCTTCTACCACGCGCTCATCTCCCATGATATCTCGAAGGATCAATTTATTTCCGTCCACATCGATCCGGCTTACATTCTTAAAGATCACAGAATTATCTTCTTCCTTATATACTGTTGCAAGACACATAATCATTCCTCCAAATAAGTGGCATCATTTAACCACTATGCTGTCAAAACTATTCTGTCGGTTTTTATTTCAACTCTTCCTTAACAAGTGTAAGGGCAAGTCCAAGTCTCATATTGCCTTTCTGAAAATCTGCAACTGCCTCTTTGATCGTCTTCGCAGCTGCATCCATGTTAAGCTTCTTAAGATTGTCAGCCATCTGATCAAGTTCTGCGGCATGATGCTCATTATGCTGCAGCATGTAGGTAAGAAGTGCTACAGTCTCATTCTTGCAGTCACCGCTCTCGCAGGAACCGCAGTGTCCATCACCGTGTGTATGACAATGGTTATCTCCTTCCGCATGGCTGTGTGTATGGCTGTGAGTCACACCGTCCTCATGGGTGTGCTCATGTGTATGTTCATGGCTGTCTGCATGTCCATGCTGAACAAGATTGCCATTCTCATCTTTGATTAAATGCATAAATACCCCTTTCCTGTATCCGCTGGGCGGACACTCTCATGACAAGAATTTATCAATTAAATTTATTATACATCTTTTCACTGTTATTATCAAGAAAATAATTATAAAATATAGCCAAAATTATATGCTGTTTTTCCTATTTTTCCAAAAACTTTGACAGTAAATTAACTCGATTGTTTCATTTTTAACGAAGTTAGTCTCTTCAAACCACAACTCATTACCCAGTCTGCGCGTCTGTCCAACTCTAAGCTTTATCACTTTTGTAATATAATTGATGTGATTCTTTCATATTTTTGTGCTATAATAGCAAAAGCATGGAAAGCAGAACATACAAGGAGGAATTATTTTGAAAGAAACTGTTTTTCTGAACAACGACAGAGAAATGCCTCTTCTGGGGCTTGGCGTATACAAGTTGCCCGATGACGTACAGGCCGAAGCAGCAGTCACTTCTGCTATTTCCGCCGGCTACCGCATGATCGATACCGCTTCTGTTTATAAAAATGAAGAAAGCGTTGGACGTGCCATTGCCAAATGCGGAGTTCCCAGAAAGGATCTTTTCATCACCAGCAAAATCTGGAACAATGCGCAGCGTCTCGGCGATGTCCAGGGAGCTTTTTCCCGTAGTCTCGACCGTCTGAAAGTCAGTTATGTAGATCTCTATCTGATACACTGGCCGGTTCCCGGCTGCTATTTGAGCACCTGGAAAGAGCTGGAATCCATTCTGGAATCTGGACGTGCTTTAAGTATCGGCGTCAGTAATTTTGATATCCGGCATCTGGAAGAGCTTCGTAAAATATCCGGGGTTATTCCTGCTGTAAACCAGATCGAGTGCCATCCTTTGTGTTACCCTGCTGAACTGATCGAATACTGCAAGGCTTTCGGTATTCAGGTACAGGCTTATGCTCCTCTGGCAAGAGGTGCATATTTTGATAATGATGTAATGTGTGTTCTGGGGACCAAATATGCCAGGACTCCTGCACAGATCGGGCTTCGCTGGGCAATACAGAAGGGAATTTCTGTCATTCCGAAATCCATCAACCCGGAACGAATCCGCAGCAATGGAAACATCTTTGACTTCAATATCGAGGATGAAGATATGGCGATCATCGATACACTGAACGAAGATCTGCATACTTCTCATGTTCCAGAAGATCTCCGTGATATTCAGTTTTAATTTCCATAATAATGCAAAAAAGATATCTGTCAGAGCATAAGTGATCTTCTGGCAGATATCTTTTTATTTTTTCTTTTCAGTTGATATGGCGATCCTGTTATTCCCAGCTTAGCATTTCACATAGCTGAAACCCGGAAATATTTAACTGATCCGCTCACGCATTTTCCCACGGGAGCATGGGCGTTTCCACTTTTTTATCACGCAGCATCAGGTCCATTACTGCTTCCGCTGCTGATTTTCCTTCAAACAGTACGCGGTTCACTTCCGTTATGATAGGCATCTCCACCTCATATTTCTCCGCAAGCTCTCTTGCAGCTCTTGCAGAATAAACACCTTCCACAACCATCTGCACTTCTTTCATAGCTTCTTCCATCGTATATCCCTGGCCGATCAGATATCCGGCCTTTCGATTACGGCTATGCTTACTTGCACAGGTCACGATCAGGTCGCCGATCCCGGACAGGCCGTAAAAGGTTTCCATCTGCGCCCCCATTTTTTTACCAAGTCTTCCTATTTCCGTGATTCCCCTGGTGATCAGTGCCGCCTTGGTATTATCTCCATATCCAAGGCCGTCGGCAGTACCTGCTGCCAGTGCGATCACATTTTTCAGTGCTCCGCCAAGTTCCACCCCAAGGATATCCGGTGTTGTATACACGCGGAACACAGGGCTCATAAAAATACTCTGAAGGTATTCCGCAGTTTCCTGTGTATGTGCGCTGATCACGCAGGTTGTAGGAAGTCCGCGTCCTACTTCTTCCGCATGGCTTGGACCGGAAAGTACAGCTACATTACCCTGCGGGATTTCTTCTTCGATCACCTCGCTGAGTGTTTTCAGTGTCTTTTCCTCAATACCTTTTGCAACATTGACGATCTTCTGGTCCCTGCATACAAACGATGCCATCTTGTGTGCAGTACTCCGGATATACGGGGAAGCTACTGCCAGAACTGTTACATCCACATCCTTAAGCGCACGCTCCAGATCTGTCAGGACATCGATTTCATCCGGAAGCCGCACCCCCGGAAGCCTGTCAGGATTTTCTCTTTTTTCCCGGAGTTTCCGGGCATTCTCCGGTCTTGCTGACCAAAGAAGGACTTCATGGCCATTATTATGCAACAGGAGTGCCAGGGCTAATCCCCAGCTCCCCGAACCCAGTACGCTGATTTTTGCCATAAATCTTACCTCTTATTTTTTATTCTTACTGCTTAAAAACACCTTATTCTCTGTTCCATGAAACAATCTTACAATGTTTGCCCTGTGTCTGTAGAACGCCATTGCTGTAAGAACTACCATCACGATATAAAGCTCAACAGTATGCGCCTGATCCATCCCATATTTTCCCATATGTCCAAAAACCAGGACCAGGATAAAAGCCACCGCATATGCACTGAGAGAGCAAAGCGATACATAATGAGTTGTAAAGAACAGTGCAAAAAAGACAACTGCACATACAATAAATATCCGCCAGTCAAAAGCAATGATCATGCCTACAGAAGCAGCAATTCCCTTTCCACCGCGAAATTCCATAGAAATCGGAAAATTGTGGCCGAGGATACATCCCAATGCTGCATAAAGGGTAAGAAGCGGAAGGATACCATTCATGGAATTTCCATAAACCATTCTCACGATCACAATAGCCAGTACACACTTCAGGCAGTCTCCCAGCAGGGTGATCGCTCCCGCTTTCTTTCCAAAGGTCCGGAAGGCATTCGTAGTACCCGCATTCCCGCTGCCATGATCTCTGATATCTGTCTTGTGGACTTTTCCAATAATATAGCCTGTCTGAAAAAGCCCGCATACATAACCGATAACAAGACAAATAATACGTTCCATACTTTTATTCCTTTTCCCCGCGCTCGCGGATGATAAATTTCAGGGAAGTTCCGGAAAATCCAAATGCATCCCTGATCTTGTTCTCCAGATATCTTACATAGGAAAAATGCATCAGTTCCTTGTCATTGACAAAGATAACAAATGTCGGCGGTTTTACTGCAACCTGTGTCATATAGAAGATCTTCAGTCTTCTTCCTCTGTCAGACGGCGGCTGCTGAAGAGCGACTGCCTCAGAAAGGATCTCATTAAGAACACCTGTCTGGATACGAAGTGTCTGATTTTCGATAACTGTATCGATATTTTCGAAAAGCTTTGGAAGTCTCTGACCTGTTTTTGCAGAGATAAAGATGATCTGTGCATATGGCATAAAGGAAAGGATCTGACGGATCTTTTCCGTATGCTTGTAGATGGTCTTGTCATTTTTCTCAATGGCATCCCATTTATTTACCGCTACGATGATACCCTTTCCTCTGTCATGAGCGATTCCCGCGATCTTAGCATCCTGCTCGGTAACGCCCTCGGAGGCATCGATCACAACTACAACCACATCTGCACGCTCTACAGCTGTCACAGTACGGATAACACTATAGCGCTCGATCTCTTCTTTTACCTTACCCTTGCGTCGAAGTCCTGCGGTATCGATAAAAATATAATCTTTTTTGTTCCAGGTAACCTTTGTGTCAATAGCATCACGTGTGGTTCCTGCAATATTGGATACGATCACACGCTCTTCTCCAAGAAGCTTGTTGATCAGAGAAGATTTTCCCACGTTCGGCTTTCCTACAATGGCGATCTTCGGAATATCATCCTGATCTTCCTCTTCACTCTTATCCGGGAACTCTTTGATCACCTCATCCAGCATATCTCCAAGGCCTTGTCTGTTAGCTGCAGAAATCGGAATCGGTTCTCCGATTCCAAGATTGTAAAACTCATATACGTCCATCATATATTTCTGGTGGCTGTCTACCTTGTTAACTACAAGACGTACCGGCTTGCCGCTGCGGCGGAGCATATCTGCCACCTTGGCATCGGAATCCACAAGACCCTGGCGAACATCTGTGATAAAAATGATCACGTCTGCCGTATCAATGGCGATCTGTGCCTGCTCTCTCATTCTGGAGAGAATGATATCGCTGCTGTCCGGCTCGATTCCGCCTGTATCGATCAGAGTAAATGTCCTGTCAAGCCATGTGACATCTGCATAAATCCTGTCACGGGTTACTCCTGGTGTATCCTTTACTATGGAAATATTGTCACCTGCCAGAGCGTTAAACAGAGTGGATTTGCCTACATTAGGCCTTCCCACTATCGCTACTACTGGTTTGCTCATAAATCTGTCTCCTTCTTGTTTGTTTATGTTCCGGAGGGTAGATCACGGCTTCCACCAGATCACGTCCTCCTGTGTCTACGATTACAATTTCTGTGTTCAGTGCTTCCGAAAGCTCTTCCAGCGTCATGTCATCCAGAAAAATCTCCTCATCACCTTTCAGCATGCTGCATGGGATCAGAAGCTTCTCTCCAAGGTCAAGACCGGAAAGCTGCTCTTTCAGATCCTGCCCGGTGATCAGGCCAGACACTGTGATCTTTTCACCGAAAAAACGATTCTCGATGGTTGTGACCGGAATCTGCACATTGGGATATTTCTTCTGGATCTCTTTTATATAGCGTGCGATAAAAGGCGCTGCCAATTTTCCTGTGGCAATCCTGCCTGTCACCTTACGGTCGTCACCGGAAAGCCCCTCCAGCGTTTCTTTTACTTCCGTTTCCAGAAGTCTGAGCATTCCCACGCCATTCTCAAGCTGCAGATATCCATCATATTCATCCTCACAGGGAAGCTCCCTGTCTGCCAGAATATACCACTCGTCTGAAGCATGGATAAAATGGATCCCATATTTCTCCATCATGATCTTCTGCCAGCGTTCGATCTGCCCCAGGACTTTTTCAGCATCTTCCTTATTAAAAGGCTCCAGAGGATAGAGACCTTTTCTGTATTTGGTAAGTCCTACCGGTACAACAGAAACGCTCTGAAGGACCGGCGCATAAGCGGAAAGCTTTTCAAGGCTGTATTCCAGCTCGTCTCCGTCATTGACACCCTTACACAGTACGATTTGTCCATTCATGGTGATTCCTGCATTGTACAGCGTATCCACCTTATCCAGAGCCTTTCCTGCAAAACGGTTATGCAGCATTTTACACCGGAGTTCCGGATTCATTGCCTGGAACGAAATGTTGATCGGTTCCAGATGATAGCGGATCACACGCTCAATATCCTTCTCGCTCATATTGGTAAGCGTAACATAATTTCCCTGAAGAAAGGAAAGCCTGGAATCATCATCCTTAAAATACAGCGTCTCACGCATACCTGGAGGCATCTGGTCAATAAAACAGAACATACACTTATTTGAACAGGAGCGATAGTCATCCATCAGTCCTCCGTTCTCAAATTCTATTCCAAGGTCTTCCTCATATTCCTTCTCTACCTCCAGCTCCCACTCTTCGCCATCAGGCTTCTCTACTAGAAGCACCACGAGCTCTTCATTCATGAGATACCGGTAATCGAAGACATCTTCCACAGGCTGTCCGTTTACAGACACAAGTCTGTCTCCCGGCTCCAGCCCCAGCTCCTCGGCAATACTGTCGGGCAGCACCCTGGAAATCATATGCTTTCTTAATTTCATCATTATCTCCCTTTTCTATCCCGTATATAATAACAACTTTGCTCTTAAAAATCAACACTTTGAGAAAACACCTTGACTGACACGTGGGTCTGATGTTATAAATAGACTGAGAATTTTTAATGACATACACTTAGGAGGAATATTATGCCAAACATAGAATTGCTGGAAAAGTCTATGCCTGTTGCCCCGATCCGAATCGCCGCACTTGCCGGATGCCGCGAACTGGCCGAGGAGGTTGACAAAAAGCTGGTTAAATTCCGTAAAGAACTTGTAGCCGCCAAGAAATCCACCATCATCCCACAGGGATATGCAGAAAAATCTTTCCTTGTAGATTGCGAATGCCCACGTTTCGGAACCGGTGAGGGTAAGGGTTACATCAAGGAATCTGTCCGCGGAACAGACCTTTATATCATGGTAGATGTGACCAATTACAGCCTTACTTACAGCGTATGCGGTCATGAGAACCACATGTCTCCGGATGACCATTACCAGGATCTGAAGAGAATCATCTCCGCAGCCACCGGTAAAGCACACCGTATCAACGTTATCATGCCATTCCTTTACGAGGGACGTCAGCACAGACGCACCAAGAGAGAATCTCTTGACTGTGCACTTGCACTTCGCGAGTTAAGTGCCATGGGTGTTTCCAACATCATTACTTTTGATGCTCATGACCCACGTGTACAGAACTCTATTCCGCTGAAGGGCTTTGATAACTTTTTCCCCACATACCAGTTCCTGAAAGCACTGGTCAAAAATGTCCCTGATTTCAAGCTTGACAATGATCATCTCATGATCATCAGCCCGGATGAAGGCGCTATGTCACGTGCTGTATATTTCTCCAATATCCTTGGAGTTGATATGGGTATGTTCTACAAACGCCGTGATTATTCTACCATCGTAAATGGTAAAAATCCGATCGTTGCACATGAATTCTTAGGTGACGATGTACATGGAAAGACCGTTATCATCATCGATGACATGATTTCTTCCGGTGAAAGTATGCTGGATGTTACCAGGCAGTTAAAAGACCGCGGTGCTGAGCGTGTATTTGTATGTACTACTTTTGGTCTCTTCACAGAAGGTCTTGACAAGTTCGATGAATATTATGAAAAGGGCTATCTGGACAGACTGATCACAACCAATCTGACCTATCTGCTTCCTCAGCTTCATGATAAACCGTATTTCATTGAAGCAGATATGAGTAAGTTCCTTGCACTGATCATTGATTCGATGAATCATTCTACATCTATTAGTGCGGTTATGAATCCGACGGATAAGATTCATGATTTGCTTGCGAAGAGAAATATGAGATAAATTTTGTTGGCGGGATAGTAAGGATATATTAGCGAACAGACGCCGCAAAAGAACCATAAAACAGGACAGCTTCCTTTGTGCAAACCATTCCGATGAGCCTCTGAAAGCGAAAATCGTGTTCAGCAATGGCTTCCACGATTTTTGTGTTTCATCTCCATTGCACTCAACGGAATTGGAAATGGATATAGTCGGAACGGAACTCTGGCTTCTACATTACTGGCAAAATGCAGCAAAAGGCTTTGTTTAACCTAACCAAATGCAAATTTATACTTTTCTCTTATATGCAAAAAAGCCAAAGCACTTTTTTAAGTTATATTGAATGATAACTTATCTTTAAGTACTTTGACTTTTTATTTAGGCAAAATCAAACAGGGATAACTGATTGGTCTCCGGGAGGTCGCCCAGCAAACCCATATCTGCCATCAAGTCAACCAATGTCTTGCTGACTTTTGTTCTCTGACGGAAATCGTCTTTAGAGAGGTATGGTCCGTCTTTAGCGGCAATTTCCATAGCCTCGGCGGCTTTATCGCCCATGCCGTCAATGGTGTTGAACGGTGGAAGGAGCTTGTCGCCGACGATCTGGAACTTGGATGCTTTGGATTTGTAGATATCGATCGGTAAAAAATCAAATCCTCTGGCATACATTTCCAGTACATTTTTCATATCTTTTAAGGTATCCTGATCTTTTTTACTGAGCTGATTGAGTTCTGCTCTTCTTTTATATTCTTTCATATGGTAGAGAAGTTTTTCTTTTCCCTGTCCCATCAGTTCGTAAGAGAATGCAGATGCACGGATTCCGAAGTATGCCGCATAATAGGCAAGCGGATAATTGATCTTGCAGTATGCAATCCGGTATGCCATCATGACATAAGCTGCAGCATGGGCTTTCGGAAAC
>OGRM01002001.1_pt1 | contig 10942 bp, 11 predicted proteins | sample 1553491 | NCBI WGS metagenome assembly OGRM01 (sample SAMEA2580110, study PRJEB22360) | human gut metagenome | biome: human gut; feature: human-associated habitat; material: faeces | place: Denmark | collected 2008/2010
CATCGGTAATAAATCCACCGAGCTTGTTTTCCACATAGTCGGAAAGCCAAGTTCCGGCAAATGCTGTGTATGACTGTAATCTCCACATTGCAAGCTTGCCGATATCAAGGTGGACTTCTTCAAATGGATAAAGAATACAGGTAACGCCATCATTTTGAAACACAGAAACATTCTCAAACTTTGTATTGTCAAGAAGTATTCCTTTGTCCGTAAGCATTTTATTGATGCCGTCCATCCATTCTTTAATTTCACCTCCACAGCCCTGCAAGATGAGTCCTTCCTTACCGTTCATACGGCGGAGGTCTGAGAGTGTTATACTATTGATTTTCATTGTCATCTTCCTTTCATAAAAATAAGCACCCACAATGAAGTGAGTGCCTTGCTTAATCGTATGCTCAACAGTAGACTACATATATTTTGTTGTTTTCTGCAATTACATTGAATGATAAGTCTCTCGGAGCTATGCCACTGCTTTGGAAGTAGTAGGCTACATACTCAACATCACCATAGCAATCTGCTGTCAGGCTTTGCGTATCATCATAATATGATGCGTTTGTGGGCGAGAACCAGCTTGCGTTGCCTGTGTTCAGTGAGGAATCGTATTTCATTCCAAGCTGCTGACCGTAGGCTATGCAGGCACTCACCGCATACTGAACATCAACCGTTTTTGCTTTGGTAGGCGGTTGCGTCGGTTTTTGCGTTGACTTTTCTGTCGGCTTTTCTGTAGGCTTCTGCACAGGCTTTTGAGTAGAATTTTCAGTTTCTTTTTTAGCAGTCGATTCTGATTCAGACGGATTACTATTCACTGTATTCTTGCTGTTGTTCTGGACCTCGGATTGTGTTTTCTGAATCGGATCCGTTGCCGAAACAACCGCCGAATTTTGCCCACTGTCGGCTTTTTCTATGGTTTTGGTATTCTGTCCCGAAGGCTCTGTTTCTTTTGAAACTGTGGCTTTTTCGGCTGTTGTTGTTTCAGTTGTTTTTTCTGTTGTTGCCGTTGCAGAAGTTTCCCCAGATACAGAAACACCCACGGAAGTTGAAACCGTGGGTGATAAAGAACTATTATCCATTTTTTCTTCTGCCGTACAAGCTGTGAATGTTCCTGCCATTAATATTATGCTTATCATTATTGCGATTTTCTTTTTCTTACTATCGCCGTCCTTTCAGCAACAAGTATATCCAAAGAATTTGAAATGTCCAGAGATTTTTGAATACCAACTGATAATCATTTCTTTTTGGCAGACGCAAACGGTAAACTAACATTCTGTTTTTCCACCCACTTCAAAGAAAGATGAACAAGTGCATCTCTCTGTTCTTCCTCTGACAGGCTGTCGAGGAAATCCTCAAGGGTGAAATTTTCCTCGAAATCTTCTTTGAGATCCTTGCAGTTGTCGCAGATTTTCTCTCGTTTTATCAATACCGAACCATCATCCTGCTGTGCGAAAGACAAAATGTCATTGTATTTGAATCCGATTTGCTTGCGGATTTCGTAGGGAATTGTAATCCGTCCTCTCTCACCGAGAACTCTGTACATTTTTATCATTGCTCGCACTCGCTTTCTGCTTTGCATTCATCACAAATGCAGTCGCAAATATTACAATCATCATCGCACCTCTCAATCAGAATTGCTCCGTCCACAGCTGAAATCTGCACAGCACAGTCGGATGTGATTCCTGATACAATAAGGGCATCAAGCGGTATGCTTACATAAATTCTATTTTCCATGATTAATAATACACTCCTTCAAAATTTGTTCTAAATCAATTTGTTGTTCGGTTGTCAAGTCAAGTAGACTTAACTGCAACGGCTTGTTTCTCTGCCGTTCATACATATCGTAATTGCCGATAAGCAATTCGGGGAATTGTTCGCCTGCGTTTATTCGCTGTTTCATATTGTGCAGTCTTGTAAAATCAAAGAAAGAACAGCCGTCATACAAATTGCGTATTTCCTCACAATCATTGTATGACACAAGCCATTTGCCTCTTGCTTTTGCAAGTGCGTTTTTCAGCCTTATATGGTCATCCCAAGTGAAACCGCACTGATAAACATACTCACTTGAAAAATAAGGCGGATCGCAGTAGAAAAAGGCATTTTCTCGGTCATAATGCTTGATTAAAACCTCAAAATCCTGATTTTCGATTACCGTATTTTCAAGTCTTTTACCAACTTGTTCTATCAGTTGAAAAAGGCTCACTACTGAAAAAGGCTGACAGGCAAATGATTTTCCGCCACTTGAATAACTGTATCGCAAGAGTTTAAGAAACATTACGGCTCTGCGCAAATCGTAGTCCTGTTTCATTCTGACATATAGCTCTATGATTTCTTCTGCTTTCAAGTCAGGCAGGATAATCTTCGTCAGTTCCAATTCTTCATCAAGGTACTTATCGTCAAACTTTTCCTGTTTAAAAAAGTTCTTTATGACATTAAAATCATCCCTTGAATTAAGCGGATAAAATCCGAGTTCTTTTATGAACGCCATTGGTCTGTCACGCATACAGCGAAAGAGGTTTACAAGATTGTGGTTGTAATCGTTATACACTTCAAATTTATCAGGTTTTTTCTTGTCTAAAAGCACCGCACCCGAACCTCCGAAAGGTTCAATATACCTTTCGTAATTCAGAGGAAACAGGGCGTACAAAATATGAAGGACGGAAGTTTTGTTTCCCATCCAACTCACAGGGGTTTTAATAAATCCCACCTCCAAATCAAGCCTTTATGAATTTATCAATCGCCCCTGAAACGACAAAAAGCCGTTGATTAAGTATTTAACTCAACCAACGGCTTATATATATTGAAACCAATATCAGTCGTTTGGAACGATTGATATTAGTTGTTGTTATTTAAATTTTACTGTCTGCCTTGTTAATAATCTTACCGATTTCAGAGATTACATTTACTGTCACAGCATTTCCTGCCATCTTGTAAAGTCTGCTGTCAGATAGTCATGTTGCTTTTGCCTTGTCGAACTGATCGTCCGTGAAGCCTTGTAATTTCCAGCACTCCCTCGGAGTAAGCTTTCTTATTCTGCCGATATGAACTTCTCCGTTTGGCTCAACAAAGGCTACTGCAAATTTTTCATCATCTGTGAAATTCGTGCTTTCTACAAAAACTCCTGAATGTTCAGCTTTTCGGTTACTGATTCCCGAGTCGTGCCTTGCGGTTATGCATCTTGCAATTTCTGTCAGTTTCGGGTCAGGGTTAAGGTCAATGAAATGGACACGAGTGTCCATTTCATTAGATTCATTTCGCCCGACCAGTTTGACACTTTGTGTCAACGGTCGATGGCTAATTCTATCATTTTCCCTTTCAGGTAAAAGATAGAATACAGCCTGCGTTGCTGAGGTTGTCAGAGTATGCGCTATCTGATTGCCGACTCTGCCACGCCTTGAATTTTCTCCCGAAAATGCAGTATCAATACTGTCGCCGGGATATGCAACCTGATAACCGTCTTTGGTCTTAGCGTTTATCAGCAATCCGAAATTTTTGATGTTAAGTACCTGCCAGCACACATTATACCCCAAGCCATCCAATGTACGGAGGATTGTTTTTTATGTCCTGCCTTCGTCGTGGTTAAGCAGACCGGGAACATTTTCGATGAAGAGATACTTAGGTTTTTTAACGGCAGCAATTCGAGCAATCTTGAAAAACAGCGTTCCTCTTATATCATCAAATCCTTTTCTCGCTCCTGCGATTGAGAAGGACTGACAGGGAAATCCTCCAACAAGAAGGTCGAAATCGGGTAACTGTTCGGGTACAATTTTTCTTGCGTCATCAAAGTAAAGTTCACCTCCGGTATCGTATATTGCTTCATATGCCTGCTTTGCATACTTGTCGATTTCGCAGTATCCGACGCACTCAAAACCACCTATGGCTTCAAGACCTGAACGAAAACCGCCGAGCCTACAAACATATCAAAGAATTTGATGGACATAAATCTTCATTCCAAACGAAGATTTATTGATTAAACCTCACCTCACATTCCCATAGTCATTCCGCTATCCTCATCAGGAGTTCCATTTTCAACTTCTGATTTAGATTGGTTTTCTGCTTCAATTTCTTCCTGTGTGAGCTTTCTGAATGAGTCCTCACCGGGAACTACGCCAAGTGAACGACCGTTGTCCCACTCGGGGAATATTGTTCCCATCGAATCAACGAATTTTACTGTTCCTCTTGTGCCTGATGGAACAGGTGCGTAGGAGTCGCTCATACTTAAAAGTTCGATTCTTGTACCCGGCGGATACAATTTCTTTGTACTTTCAGCGATTCTGCGCTGTCTTTCATATTCGTTCAAGTTATACATCTCCTATTTTTTTAGTTTTGATTCAAGCAATATCCATTAGTAGGACTCCTGATTTTTATAGTCATAAAATCAACCCCTGTCTTTCTTGTTTCTGTTTGTATTAAGTTTTTTGTTGTCAGAGAAATGTGCAATCTCGCTTTCATTGTTATCATCATTACGCCTGTCAAAATTAGGTTTCTGACGCATCTCTCTTTCAAACTTTCTGAGTTCGGGTGTGTCGGTAAAATACATTTAAAATCATTCCTTTCAAATTTTTTGCAAATAAAAAAGGCAACCGTTCTAATCAAAAAAATTAAAACGATTGCCAATAAAAAAGAGCCAACTTTATATTTCTATAAAATTGACTCTGCTATAACAATATTAAATTTTAAAATGGGGGAAAGGTCAAAACTTGATGTTCGAGGGTTCGAATCTCCAAAACTGCCGAAACAGGCAAAATACATCTACGGTTTTGTAACTAAAAATCACGGGCTATACAACAAAAAAAGCCCGATAAAATCGGACTTTTTTGCGGTTACATCTTTTTTGCACAACCATTATGGTGGGAGAAGATGGATTCGAACCATCGAAGCGAAACGCAACAGATTTACAGTCTGCCCCCTTTGGCCACTCGGGAATTCTCCCATATCAAGTTTTTCAAAAATCAAAGCCTACTGCCTAAACAGTAGGCTTCAATGGAGCTGGTGGACGGACTTGAACCCCCGACCTGCTGATTACAAATCAGCTGCTCTACCAACTGAGCTACACCAGCCTTACAACGTTATTTATTATATCACAGCTTTGCAGAAATGTCAAGCACTTTTTTCGGATTTTCCTTGTTTTTTGAAAACAGAAGCGAAACTTTTCAAAACAAGGTGATTTTTGTGTTTTGTCTTTGTTAAAAGAAGTTTTCATACGATTCAGCAGAAAAAAGAAAAGATAGCGTGATTTTTGTCAAAGAATTGCAGCACAAAAAAACATCCTGCCGATGATTCGACAGGATGTTTGGAACGATATGGTCGAGGCGACAGGATTCGAACCTGCGGCATCTTGCTCCCAAAGCAAGCACTCTACCAAGCTGAGTTACGCCTCGAATGGTGAAAAACTCACACAGTACTTTGATTATAGCATAAGTTTTGCGATTTGTCAAGTAGTTTTTCAGAAAAATTGCAAATAAAAAAACGCATACCGAAAGCGTTGTTCCGGTATGCGTTTTGCGGATTGATGAGAACGTGATTCTCGCCTTAGAAAAATCGACTGCGTGAGGGTCGGCAGAATCGCTTCGCTGTCTGCCGATAAAGGGCAACTTTCTTCTAGGAAAACCCCCTGAATCCGGTTCGGCAAGGCTGGGGAACCGCAATTGCCCCTGAAACCTTGTGTCTGATTACAGCCTTTTCATTTCTAAAGGCAATTGCGGTTTTTGCGATTCTCTCTTAGATTTTAGTTGCGTTTCATTAAAACCTATGTTAAGGGGGACAGCTTGTCCCCCATTTTAGAGGATGCCCTTCCCTTTTGTCCCTTCGGGACATTTCCCCACACTGTGGGGAATCACCCCTCCGCCGAGCTGAGCCAGCTCGACCGCAGTTCGCCTGCGGCGAGAAAATTTGTTCTCATTCTGTTATTTAGATTCCGAATCGGAATCGGTTGCTTCTTCCGCCTTAGAATCCGAATCCTCTGTTTTCTGTTCAGAATCGTCCGATTCCTTGTCTACTGCATCTTCTGCTTCCGATTTTTTCAGCTTTTCTTCTGTCGGCGGTTCGGATTCCTTTTTCTCCGCATTCTTAGAAATCGTCTCCGTCTTTTCCGACTCCGACTTTGTAGAGGTAGTCGGCTTTGCAGAAACTGCCTTTGCCGGTTCTGGCTGTTTGCCATCTGCTGCCTGCCGCTTTTCTCTTGCAATTGCCAGCAATACGGCATTGTGCTTCTTATCGTAACGATAGAACAGAATCAAGACCACAATACCAGCAGCCAGACAAATCAAACCGATATTCCACCCCGGCGGTGTAAAGGTCATGGTGACTTCATGTTCGCCCGGCTCAAGTTCAACGCCAACCAATGCATTCAGCAGCTTCACCGGTTCGACTTTCTTTCCGTCTACCTTCACTGTCCAACCATCTTCATACGGGATGCTGGTCATCATTACCTGACCTTCTTCCGCTGTAATTGTACCAGTAATCTTCCGGTCGTTGAACTTGGTGATGTTCCACTGATTTTCCTTCATCTTGTCAATGTCTTCCTGGAACATTGATTCATCGAAGCTGTAGAAGAAGAAATTCTTTACAATGGTGTATTCGTTGGCAACGGTCATTCGCAGGCACAGCTTTGTACCGATGTCAAACTGACCGAGCCGCATAATGGTGTAGTTATCGCCTTCAAAGTAAGCGTTGAACCAGTCAAAATCATAATCGCTAGTTTCATCGTTCCACTGACCGAGCCACAGGTTTACAGCCTTCTGGTTTTCGGTCTTAAAGAAGATATAAATCGGATCTTCTGTTGCAACTGTCAGATGGAAGTCCACCGTTGGGTCACCGCTCTGTCCGGCAGTGTAGCAAGTCTGTTCCCCATAAGCAGATGTTGTAACATTGCTCAGAATCGGGTCACCGTCCAGTTCCACCGGTGTGTAATAATTCTTGCTGCCAGAGATTGCACCCGATGCATCAAATTCCATGTTGCCGCTGATGACACTCATCAACATATTCTGGCTGTTGAATGGGTTATCATTGCCCAGATGGTCAATGCGTTCTACATCTGCATCTGCCATATAACCAATGGAAAGAGCGTTCGGGTTTTCATAGGTTCTGATGGTCTGGCTGACATTGTTTTCATCTGTATAATTATAGTCCCAATCCGGCTTTGCGACATAAGTCGGGTTCAGTTTCCGGTTTGTGCTATCGCTTTCCCGATTCAGAACGTACTTGATGCCCAGCAGGGAATCCGCCAGCGGTGTATTTCCGTCATAACGGGTATAATAGCTGTGCATGCAGTAACCCATGGTTTCAATAAAGTTGATAATGTCCGTATTCATAACCGAGCTGGAGTGCGAAATACCACGCAGACCAAGTGCACCATTATCGTTGACGCAACGGTAGAATGTCTTTTCTGCACGATACAAACCGCTGTCGTTTTCTTCCAACTGGTCAGTTGCTGCACGACCGTTTTCAATGAAGTTTGTCCAGGATTTCTTTGTGGAGTATGCAACTTCATCATCAATCTTTTTCATGGAGTCCACAGCGTTATAAGTCAATTCACTGCCGACTGCAAACAGCATGACAACTGTTACAACCACATTGCTCATGCGTTTGAGGTCTTCCTTTGTGCCGCCCTTCATGAAGTACAGGCAGACACAATAGATACCAATCAGAATGATGGAAACCCAGATGCTCTTAATTGTATCAATGTGCTCATAGCCCAGCTTCGAGATGACTAACAGCAATACCATCCAGCCGAAGAACACTGCTCCCAGAATGCCCGGCTTGACCGATTTCAGCTTGGTAAATGCCATTGCTGCCATCGTCAACAGGACAAACGAAATCAGGAACGAATACCGGTAAGGCAGCCAGTTCGGGGACTGTCCGCCGTGCCACATCATATCAATCGGCTTGAAGTACATACTGACAACCATGCAAACCAGAACGAAGGTATAACCAATCTTCTTTCTCAGCTTGATTTGATTGCTGATATAGAAAACCGGCAGCAGAACAACGGTCAACAGACCGCAGTAAATTTCTGGGCTACCCTGTACATTAACAGAGTCATACTGTGCCGGCAACAGCTGCGGAATCAGGTCAATCAATTCAAACTGTGCAGTGAACAATTCTTTCAGCTGCTGGAGCTTGTCGCCATCGCCGTGGAAAATGTTGCTCAGCTGTGTCCAGACGCTCTCAGTAAATTCCATTTTACCTTGGCTCAGGGTGTAAACCATTGGCAACAGCATAATCGCAGAACAGAGCAGACCCGCAATGGTCGTATAGCACATTCTGCCGATGGTCTGGAAATAGTCATATGCCTTTCTGCCCTTGCGGTCTGTACCGAAGAACAGATAGAAAATAAAGTAGATCACGATAAAGATGGCAATCATGAAGCCAATATAGAAATGAGCTACAAACATGAATGCCAGCGGAATGGCGTAGTTGATTTTTCTGCCATCATCGACCAGACATTCCAGTCCAGCGATAATCAGTGGCAGGAATACCAGACCATCCAACCACATCGGGTCAATCAGCTGAATCACAGCGTATGCCATCATTGCATACATGCTGGAGAACAGCAGAGCATGCGGAGCACTGACTTCTCTCCGCTTCTGGAGATAGTAGCTGAATGTCACGCCCGCTGCACCAAGTTTGCAGAGCTGCATAATCAGCAGGCTGGCAAGAATCCATTTTTCCGGCAGCAGCATGACAATCAGCGTAAATGGGCTGGCAAGATAATAACCAATGATACCCATAAAGTTGCCGGAGAGGTTTCTCGACCAGTTATAGAAGATGCTGCCATCTCCCCAAAAAGCGTCCCGCAGGGACTCAAAGTAGTACACATACTGCCCGTTCAAGTCCAGACAGAGTACCGATTCTTCGCCGAATGGGGAAATCCCAAACAGAGCATACGCCAGATAGGTCAATGCAACAGGAATGAAAAATGCAATGATATAAAACTTGTTGCGAATGAGCCATCCCTGCAAGCCATGTCCAACACCGGCGAGCGTCAGCGGACTGCGTTTTGCAGCCGCCGCAGATTTGCGTGTGGATGCGTTCGTCATGAAGATCCTCCTAAAAAATTTTTTCTTTCTCAAACAAGTTCACCGTTGAAAGAAAGTCATCTATAAAAACACAAAAGTGCAAATTTCGCAAACTTTTGTGGAATTCAGGGGGAATAGTGGTTTTGGTTTTCCGGCAGTCTATGCCGAAATACCTTGACAAAATCCAAAACGTGTCCTATACTATAATTATAGAAAAAACAGCGTTGCTTTACAACAAGGAGATTTTGACATGAAAGCACTTGCCTATGCCTTCTCAGCAGAGAATCCGCATGCCCTCCGCAACATTCTATTGGTTGCGGTGACCATCGCTTATTTGGTGGTCATTGTCGTGTTGTTTCTTCGTCTGCGGCATGCCAATCAAAAAATGGCAGACCGGATGAAAGAACTCAGCAAACAAAAGCAAGCAGAACAGACTGCCAAAGAAGCAGAAACTGCTGCACAGGAAGAACCGCTTACGAGCAAATTACATACTTGCCGTCCACGCACAGAAGAAACACATACTGATCCGAAAGTGTCGTAGTATGATCTCCGCTCTTTAAGGACAGGCTGAGGTTTAAAAACTTTGCATCAGAAACGTGCTGCGTGCAATAATCTTCCTCGCCGCTGAGTTCGTTCAGCATGGGATATAGATTATCGAGATTGCTGTGCACCGAATCCGTAGACTGTTCGCATTCTACAACATTGATTTGTGTGAATGTCACGTCTGCATCCGTATTTTCTGTGCTTGTGCCAGTTGCACTCTGCTGCGGCGTGTAGCTGGATTTCATCTGTGTCAGTAAGCCATCCAATCCAACCAGCCCTTGGAACATCTGCTGCACAACATAGTCATCATAAAAGTCCAATGTGACTTCCTGATAAAGTGCGGTATCCACGGTCTGAATGGCATAAAAATAGTTGGAGAGTACCGTCATTGCCTCTTCTGTAAAATAACGGGAATCATATTCCACCGGAATTTCCGTGGTATTCAAGTCCCGCAGAACTGCTCCGAACGGCAAGTCCTCCATTGAAACATTGCCTTTCTCTTTTTTACTGCCACACGCTGTCAGGCTGCAAAGTGCCAAAATGACAGCAAACAGGCAGCAGAACCATTGTTTCCATCGGTTTTTCAAGCGAAAACCGCCTCCTTTTTTCTAGCCCAAAAACGGGCAAATTAAAAAAATTCATACAGGTTTAGCGTATCATATTTTTTTTTAAATGTCAACGCATACCGCAAATTTTGTGCATATTCCACAAAAACGGTGTTGAAATTTTGGCAGGGCAAATCCTGTCACGATTCTAATTTTCACAATTCGAGGTGCTCTTTATGAAACAAACTGCTATGACCATCGCTTATCCGGTCGGGAAAAACTTATACCTGAATTTAACCAACCGCTGTCCCTGTGCCTGCACATTCTGCATTCGCACGATGGGCAGTTCCGCCTATGGTTCTGACCCGCTGTGGCTGGAACATGAACCAAGCTGGGAGGAAGTTAAGGTGGCTCTGGATGCGGTGGATGTCTGTTCCTATGAAGAAGTGGTATTCTGCGGATTCGGCGAACCAACCGAACGGCTGGAACTGCTCTGCAAGACGGCTGCCTATCTGAAAGAACAGGGGGTTCGCTGCATTCGACTGAACACCAATGGACTTTCCGACCTGCTGCATGAACGAAAGACGGCACAGGATTTGCATGGATTGGTGGATATTGTTTCCATCAGCCTGAATGCTGGAACAGAAGAAGAATATGGGAAAGTAACACGTCCGAAGTTCCCGAATGCGTTTGCAGCGTTGCAGGAATTTGCAGCAGATTGCAAAAATAGCGTTCCAACCGTCATGTATAGTGTCGTGGATGTTCTGCCAAAGACGGAATTAGATGCTGCACAGGCACTTGCTGACCGGCAGGGCATTCCGCTTCGGGTACGGAAGTTCGACC
>OGRM01002003.1_pt1 | contig 10939 bp, 9 predicted proteins | sample 1553491 | NCBI WGS metagenome assembly OGRM01 (sample SAMEA2580110, study PRJEB22360) | human gut metagenome | biome: human gut; feature: human-associated habitat; material: faeces | place: Denmark | collected 2008/2010
ACTCATAAATCTACCCTTAATCGTGTATTGGATGATAGTTGCGGATTTTAGGAAAAAAATATTCACAAATTCTTTTACCATGCTTTTCCTGCAGCTTACGGGCTCCTTCCAGATATGCCTTCATGCGCTGTTTCTCAGACATATGCATTTTGTTTTCATCCATTCCGGCCGGATATACCTGAAAATTCTTTTTCCCACTCAATACCGGACGGGAAGTCCAGACCAAAGCATAGGCACAATCGACCAGACGAGTTTTGCCTTCCACCCGACGAAGCAATAATTTTACAGCCATCCCTCCATCTGTCTGAGGAGCACTCATATTAGAAACAAAGTTTCCCAATGAATAGGCTACTAAGTGACGTGCCGGAGAAAGAGAGTCCTCCCGGACTTCAACAGGCTGTATCACGTGTGGATGCGCTCCGATTACATGATCCACTCCCATCTTCAGCAGCCAATCGGCCAACGCACGTTCTTCCGAACGGGGAAGAGACTGATATTCCACTCCCCAGTGCATACAGGCAATCAATACATCAGGCTTCATCAGACGGGCTTTCAGAATATCCCGCCTCATCTGATCGCGATCTATATAATTGACCACATTAGGCGTTACCGGACGCAAACCGTTTGTACCATACGTGTAATTCAGAAAGACTACGCGAAATCCTTTTCGCTCCACCAGCAACGGATAAAAATCCAGCCGTTCCTGCCGGGTACGATAAGTCCCGACATGAGGTACCCGAAAAGAATCCAGCAGACAGATGGTACGCTCCAGTCCCATCTTCCCCCGATCCAGACAGTGATTGTTGGCTGTAAGCAACACATCTACCCCAGCCTGCCGAAGTGATTTCAAATAAGAATCAGGAGCACTGAATGCAGGATATCCCGTATAAGGTTTCCCTCCCAAAGGTACTTCCAGATTACCAATCACCAGATCTGCCTTTGCAAATTCCGGACTCACCCAACGGAAGCAGTCTGTATAATCATAACTTCCGTCCGGCATACGCGCAGCATCAAGCTGTGCCTGATGCTGCATCAGGTCACCTATAAAAAGTAAAGACAGAGAGTCAGCCCCCTTAGCAAAAACTCCCGCTGCCGACAGCCAGGTGACCATCGGCAACAGGAGTTTGTATATTCGGAATCTGTTCACCTTCCAATTATTGGTAAATAGCCTTCTTTCCGGCCAGCAAGGTATTCTTCATCAACGACACAATCGTCATCGGTCCTACTCCTCCGGGTACAGGCGTAATGAATGAACACTTCGGGGCCACTTCATCAAAGCGGACATCTCCAGTCAGCTTGAAACCGGACTTGCGGGTTGCATCCGGAACACGGGTCGTACCGACATCAATCACAACGGCTCCTTCCTTTACCATATCGGCCGTAACAAAGTTGGGCTGGCCCATGGCAGCTATCAGAATATCAGCTTCCCGGCATTCCTCCACCAGATTACGGCTCCGGCTATGACATACGGTCACTGTTGCATCTCCCGGATATGCCTTTTGCATCATCAGCACAGCCATCGGCTTGCCCACAATGTTACTACGCCCCAGCACAACACATTTCTTTCCCTGTGTCTCAATATGATAACGTTTCAATAATTCCAGTATTCCATTGGGAGTTGCTGATACATAACAGGGCAAACCGATTGACAGACGTCCGACATTGATCGGATGGAAACCATCCACATCTTTGCGGTAATCAATCGTTTCAATCACTTTCTGTTCTGAAATATGTTTCGGCAAGGGAAGCTGTACAATAAATCCGTCCACATCGGGATCTTCATTCAGTTCACGTACCTTCGCCAGAAGTTCATCTTCCGTTACATCGGCCTCAAAACGAATCAGACTCGACTTGAACCCGCATACTTCACAAGCCTTTACCTTGGCTGCCACGTAAGTCTCGCTACCGCCGTCATGACCAACCAGTATAGCAGCCAGATGAGGACGCTTGCCGCCCTTAGCCACTATTTCAGCCACTTCGGCTGCTATTTCCTGCTTCACCTGCTCAGAAATAGCCTTTCCGTCAATCAGTGTCATATTCTATATTGTTTTATTATTCAATAACGATTCAGACAAAGATAGGCAAAATCGAGCAAACCGCTTGCTTTTTTCCCTGTTTTTATGGGCGTTATTTCCCGAAATACACATTTATTAATATACGACAAGCCGAGATAACCAAAAAACTATTAACTTTGTACCCGTAAATAAATTATGCGGACATCTAAATTCAACATACTATATATCATTGGGTTCTGCCTGATGGCTTGTTTATTCCCAATCCATTTGTTGGCTGAGAACGGCAAAACTTTTACCGTTGTCATTGACGCCGGACACGGAGGGAATGACCCTGGAGCAATTGGCCGGAAAGGACGGGAAAAGAATATCAATCTCAATGTAGCCCTGAAACTGGGACGGATGATACAGGACAACTGTAGTGATACACGGGTGGTCTATACACGCAAAAATGATGTTTTTGTCCCCCTGCACCGCCGTGCCGAAATAGCCAACAACGCCAAAGCAGACTTGTTTATTTCCATCCATACCAACTCCGTGGCTTCCAGAAAAAGTCAGGTATTCGGAGCAGAAACCTATACATTAGGTCTGCACCGTACAGAAGAAAATCTGGAAGTAGCCAAGAAAGAAAACTCGGTGATCCTGATTGAGGACGACTACAAGCAGCAATATGCAGGATTTAATCCCAATTCGTCAGAAAGCTACATTATCTTTGAGTTCCTTCAGGACAAGAATATGAAACAAAGTGTCAACTTCGCTCAGCTCATCCAGAAGCAGTTCCGGGCCAGCAAACGGGTTGACAAAGGGGTACATCAGGCCGGATTTCTGGTATTGAGGGCAACTTCTATGCCCAGCGTACTCGTTGAACTGGGATATATTTCCAACCCGACAGAAGAAGCATACCTGCTGTCATCCAACGGAACATCCACTCTGGCAAAAAGCATCTACCAGGCATTCCTGCGATACAAACAGGGACAGGGATTCAATGCCGGAAAGCCTCTCAGCCAGTCTTTCCCGGCTGAAGATGAGCCTGCAACAGAATCAGCGTCAGATGTTCTCACTGCGGACCTGACAGAAGAGTCTCTCCCTCCTGTTGAGACAGTCGAAAGTGCCGCTGCTCCTGTTGAGATTTCTACCCCGGCAACCAAAGCCTCCAGCCGGAACAACCGCACAGAAAAGCCTGTATTCAAAATACAGATTCTGACTTCCGACCGCGTTCTTCCAGCCAGAAGCCGACAATTCAAAGGACTTTCACCCGTAAACCATTATAAGGAAAACGGTATCGTTAAATATACATACGGAGAAGACACGGACTACAACCATATCCTCCGACTAAAACGGACCAAGGTGGATGCCAAGTTCAAGGATGCATTTATCATTGCTTTCAAGAACGGAAAAAAAATGAATATTAACCAAGCAATTAAAGAGTTTAAACAAAACAGATAATCAAGACATGAAGAAAGAAGTAAAAATAGGTTTAGCCGGAATAGCCTCGCTGCTTATCCTCTTTTTCGGAATCAACTACCTGAAAGGTGTTAATATGTTCAAGCCGGAAAGCTATTATTATGTGGAATTCACCAACATCAACGGACTGGCTACTTCAAGCCCGGTATTTGCCAACGGCTTGAAAGTAGGACTTGTGCGTGACATACAATATAACTACCAGAAGCCCGGCCACGTTGTTGTGGGTATTGAAATGGATCAGGCAATGCGCATTCCGAAAGGGAGCCGTGCAGAACTGGTAACTGAAATGCTGGGAACCGTCAAAATGAATATGTTGCTCAACCACGAAGGTCAGGAATACTACAATCCGGGAGACACGCTGGTGGGAGAAGCCAATGAAGGAATCATGGGAGCTGCAGAAAAGGACCTGCTCCCCAAACTGACACAAATGATGCCTAAGATGGACTCTATCCTGAGTTCATTGAACACGTTGCTGGCAGATCCGGCTTTAGCCAAAACTCTGCATAACGCAGAACGGCTGACAGCTTCTCTGAACGCAACCAGCCGCCAGCTACACATTCTGATGAGCAACGATATTCCACAGCTAACCGGAAACGTTACGGCAATCACTGAAGACCTGAAGGTGATCAGCGGCAATCTGAAGAATGTAAACTATGCAGCAACCTTTACAAAAATCGATTCAACCCTGCAAAATGTACGCCTGTTGACCGACAAGCTGAACCGCAAGGACAATTCACTCGGATTGTTGCTGAATGATCCTGAACTGTACAACAATCTGAACGCAACTTCAGCCAACGCGGCCAGTCTGCTTAAGGATTTGCAGGAACATCCCAAACGCTACGTACACTTCTCTCTTTTTGGCAAGAAAGACAAGTAAGAAATACACTATATAGAATTTATCTAAATAATAAAGAATTGGCTTATCTTCTATTACAACCATTATAAAAAACTGATAATAAGAAGATAAGCCAATTTCATCAGTCTTCTTCCCTAAAAAGAAACAAAAGGATAACCATTTGAGAAACAATAAGTTTCAAAAAAACAAGAGTCAACTCACAAAAAGAGTCTTTAACACATTTGTAACATTTTAAAAACCAAACATTTATAATACATTCAGAAAAAGCAAGCAAAAAGGGATTTGTTTTTCTGAAATTTCATTCCGAAATTTGCAAACGTAGAAATTTCGCTTTATTAAATAATAACGCACGTATGATTGAAAATAATCAAGCAATTGTGTTGTGGAACCGTTGTCTGAACTTCATTAAAGACAACATCAACAATGCAAGAGCTTTTGAGACTTGGTTTGAGCCTATCGTACCTTTGAAATACGAGAATAAGGCATTGACGATTGGCGTCCCCAGTCCTTTCTTCTATGAATATCTGGAAGAAAAGTATGTGGGATTGCTGCGTGCCGCCATCTATAAAGAAATAGGTGAAGGTACGGAGTTGATGTATTCCATTCTTACCGACAAGACAAACCACATAACCGTCAATATGGAAGGGACAAAGCGTTCATCTGCTTTGCCTCCTCAAGCGCCTGTACACAATGCCAACAAGGCGCCCAACCCATTACAAGCTGCGGCTCCCCAAGATCTGGATCCGCATCTGAACCCGAATTACAATTTTGAAAACTTCATCAAAGGTACCAGCAACGAATTCTCAAGAACCGTGGCTGAAACTGTAGCCCAGAATCCGGCGCGAACTTTCAACCCGCTCTTCCTGTATGGTCCGTCTGGTGTGGGAAAAACACACCTGATCAATGCGATTGGTACCCGTATCAAAGAACTTTATCCTGAGAAACGTGTGTTGTATGTTTCAGCACATCTGTTCCAGGTACAGTATACTGACTCAGTACGAACAAATCATTTCAATGATTTTATCAGTTTCTATCAGACGATTGACGTCCTGATCATTGATGATATTCAGGAATTTGCGGGTGTTACCAAAACGCAGAACACATTCTTCCACATATTCAACCATCTGCATCAGAACGGCAAGCAACTGATATTGACTTCCGACCGTGCTCCCGTTATGCTGCAAGGGATGGAAGACCGACTGCTGACACGCTTCAAATGGGGATTGGTGGCTGAACTGGAAAAACCGGATATCGAACTGCGCAAGAACATTCTGCGCAACAAGATCCGCCGGGATGGACTGACCATTCCAGAATCAGTGATCTGCTATATTGCGGAAAACGTCAACGAAAGCGTGCGTGAACTGGAAGGTATTGTCAACTCACTGCTGGCACAATCTATCTTGTTAAAACGAGAAATCAACCTGGATTTGGCTCAACGTATTGTCCGTAAAGCTGTACGCTGCGCTGAAGTTAAGGCTGTAACCATCGATGATATCATCGAAAAGGTTTGTGCTCACTACAAGATTGACACCTCAGCTATCCATACAAAAACCCGTAAACGTGAAGTTGTACAAGTACGTCAGGTTGCCATGTATCTGGCAAAGAAACATACAGAAACATCTTCTTCCAAAATCGGTCAGCTGATTGGAAACAAGGACCATGCAACCGTATTGCATGCCTGCAAGACTGTAAAAGATCAGTTGGAAGTGGATAAAGAATTTAAAGCAGAAATTGAAGAAATAGAAGTTGGATTAAAACTGAAATAAAAGAAGAAGCGGACCGGACAAAAGTTAAAACTGATTGTCCGGTCCGCTTTCTTTGTATCTGATTCCAATGAAATCTTATTTATCAAACCCCTGACGCTTGAGTGTACGCTTCAGTCCTTCAGACATAAATTCATTATCCGATTTCTTATAACGGATATTCGTGAAGATCTGAGCCAGCGTTTCCGTATGATTGATTTCCACAAAATGTTTGTTTTCCGGCAATGATTCCTTCATCGCATAGATGGCATCAATTGCTTCCGGAGTGTAATCGTGATATTCTTCTTCATGTATAATTCCGCTTAACGGCAAGCGGTCCGGCTGAGCAGGGCATTCATCCGGATATCCTACCGTAATCGTGGCCACAGGCACGACCAGTTCCGGCAAATGAAGAATATCTATAATCTGATCCGGATTATATACAGTTGTTCCCAAATAACAGATACCGAGACCACGATCTTCCGCCAGCGTACAGAAGTTCTGAACAGCCAGCAAGGTATCAGAAGCGGCATTAATAAAAGAAATCAAATTGTCATATCCCGGTTCTGCCTTGCGCTGACGGCACCATTTGCTGAAACGGTTGAAATCTGCACAAAATGTCAGAACCACCGGTGCAGAAGTCACCATAGGCTGATTAAAATGAGCCGGTGCAAGAAGAGCCTTACGCTCTGCATCCCGGGTTACCACTACACTGTAAAGCTGCATATTTCCCATTGTGGAAGCCCGAAAAGCTTCTTCCAGCAGCCCGTTCAACAGCTCTGCAGGAATATCCTGCTGCTTGTACTTACGAATCGTACGTCTGTTTCTGATTGAATCCATATTATCTTGTTTTATTTTACAAATATAAGAAAATTCTATTAGAGACATATACTCTTCTCACCCTTTTCAATCCCCTCCAGACAAAGGTTTTCCATGCTGTAATACCCTCCAGGCAAGGAAACAAGCTCTATATCACCTCTGAGAAGAAGTTTCCTTTTTGGAAAATTTTCAGCTATTCCTATTTTAGTTATTTTACTAATATACAAATTATTAGTTTTTCGTTTTGGAAAACTTCACCGATTGTTAATAACTTCTCAAAGTTTTATTTGGCAAATCAAAAAAACATCTCTAGCTTTGCAGCCGTTATGATTTAAGAAGAGCAAAATTTCTACAGGCAAGACCTTTTTAAATTGATAACAAACTCATTCATATACAAAAGTGGAAAAGAAAACGTACAGCTACGATGAAGCCTATAACGCTTCATTGCAGTATTTTAAAGGCGATGAACTTGCCGCACGTGTCTGGGTAAATAAATATGCTGTGAAAGACTCGTTCGGTAACATCTACGAAAAGTCTCCGGAGGACATGCATTGGCGTATCGCCAATGAAGTGGCCCGCATCGAGGCTAAGTATCCGAACGCACTCAGTGCACAAGAACTTTTTGACCTGCTCGACCATTTCAAGTACATCGTTCCGCAAGGAAGCCCGATGACTGGTATCGGTAACGACTATCAGGTCGCATCACTGTCCAACTGTTTCGTTATCGGTCTGGAAGGAGCTGCAGACTCATACGGTGCCATTATCCGTATTGATGAAGAACAGGTACAGCTGATGAAACGGCGTGGAGGCGTCGGACATGATTTGTCACACATCCGACCGAAAGGTTCACCGGTAAAGAACTCTGCATTGACTTCTACCGGACTGGTTCCGTTCATGGAACGTTATTCCAATTCTACCCGTGAAGTAGCACAGGATGGCCGCCGCGGCGCCCTGATGCTGAGTGTATCCATCAAGCATCCCGACTCAGAAGCATTCATTGATGCCAAGATGACGGAAGGCAAAGTGACCGGAGCTAATGTTTCCGTGAAACTGGATGACGAATTCATGCAAGCTGCCGTAGAAGGCCGGATGTACACCCAACAGTTCCCGATTGATTCAGATCATCCGATGGTATCCAAGCAGATCAATGCTTCTGCCTTGTGGAAAAAGATTGTGCACAATGCATGGAAATCGGCAGAACCGGGTGTTCTGTTCTGGGATACAATCATCCGTGAATCTGTTCCTGACTGCTATGCTGATTTAGGATTCCGTACGGTTTCTACCAACCCCTGCGGTGAAATTCCGTTGTGCCCTTACGACTCTTGCCGTCTGCTGGCCATCAACCTGTATTCATATGTAATCAATCCGTTCACTCCGGAAGCCCGATTCGACTTCGACCTGTTCAAGAAACACATTGCCCTGGCTCAGCGAATCATGGACGACATCATTGATCTGGAGTTGGAAAAGATCGAACGCATCATGGAAAAAATTGATGCCGATCCGGAAAGTGAAGAAGTCAAAGGCGCAGAACGTCACCTGTGGGAAAAGATATACCGCAAATCCGGACTGGGAAGACGTACAGGTGTAGGTATTACAGCCGAAGGTGATATGCTGGCAGCTATGGGACTGCGCTATGGTACAGAAGAAGCAACTGAATTCTCAGAACAGGTACATAAAACTGTTGCACTTGAAGCTTACCGCTCATCTGTAAACATGGCTAAGGAACGTGGCGCATTCGAAATTTACGATGCAGAACGCGAAAAGAACAATCCGTTCATCAACCGTATCAAGGATGCAGATCCTGCTTTGTATGAAGATATGGTACGCTACGGACGACGCAACATTGCCTGTCTGACCATTGCTCCTACCGGAACTACCAGTCTGATGACTCAAACAACTTCAGGTATCGAACCTGTTTTCATGCCGGTATACATGCGTCGTCGTAAAGTCAACCCGAATGATGCCAATGTCCATGTAGACTTTGTAGACGAAACAGGAGATGCATTTGAAGAATATGTAGTGTTCCATCACAAGTTCCTGACCTGGATGGAAGTCTATGGATACGATCCAAACAAGCATTATACACAAGAAGAGATTGATGATCTGGTTGCAAAATCTCCTTATTATAAAGCTACATCAAACGATGTAGACTGGCTGATGAAAGTCAAAATGCAAGGACGCATCCAGAAATGGGTAGACCATTCCATCAGTGTTACAATCAACCTGCCGAACAGTGTTGATGAAGAACTGGTGAACCGCCTCTACGTAGAAGCATGGCGATCCGGCTGCAAAGGATGTACAGTTTACCGTGACGGTTCACGTGCAGGTGTACTGATCTCTACTAAAAAAGACAAAAAGAAAGAAGAGGAAGAATGCCACTGCAAACCGCCTCAGGTTGTAGAAGTACGTCCGAAAGTACTGGAAGCTGATGTAGTACGTTTCCAGAACAACAAAGAGAAATGGGTAGCATTTGTAGGATTGCTCGACGGACGCCCCTACGAAATCTTTACCGGTCTTCAGGATGATGAGGAAGGTATCGTTCTGCCTAAATCTGTAACCAGCGGTCGCATCATCAAGAATTACGATGAAGACGGAGTGAAGCGTTATGACTTCCAGTTCGAGAACAAACGCGGCTACAAGATGACCATTGAAGGCTTGTCCGAGAAGTTCAACAAAGAATACTGGAACTACGCAAAACTGATCTCCGGTGTATTGCGCTGGCGTATGCCGATCGAACAGGTCATCAAACTTGTAGGCTCACTCCAGTTGGACAGCGAAAACATCAATACCTGGAAGAATGGTGTAGAACGCGCCCTGAAAAAATATGTACAGGACGGAACTGAAGCCAAGGGAGTGAAATGTCCTAACTGCGGTCATGAAACCCTGGTTTACCAGGAAGGCTGTCTGATCTGCAAGACTTGCGGATCTTCCCGCTGCGGATAAAAAGCAGGCCTGAGAAATATAACCAATCGGGGCGCAAAGGCGTATTGCTTCCGGTATTATTCCGGAAAAAACAATGCATCTTTGCGCCCTCTATTTTTTATCTGATAAACTGCGTATGAAAACTCAAGACATGTACATCCATTTGAATGGACTGAAACTATATGCTTATCACGGTGTCCTTCCACAGGAAAACCGCGTAGGCGCTGAATATACCCTCAACCTTCGTCTGAAAACAGACTTCTCGCATGCTGCTGAAAATGACTGTCTGGAGGGAACAGTCAACTATGCTGAAGTATTCAAGACTGTCAAGGAAGAAATGAATATTCCTTCTCTGCTTCTGGAACACGTTATCCGGCGTATCGCCTCCCGTCTACTGAACGATTTTCCTGCTGTCAGCGAGATACGGATCACCCTTGACAAGCAAAATCCACCGATGGGAGCAGATTGTAAGGAAGTGGGTGTGGAAGCTACTTTCTGCCGGTAATCCTGCTATTTATTTTCCGGTTTCCAAAGAAAAAGCTATATTTGTTCCACGATCATTTATCCCTAATCTAACTGCCATGAAAGAAATTAAACTAGAAATTCATGTCCGTTCCCTGAACTACGGGGAGCTGAATGAAACAGACCGTCGCCTGACGGATGCCGCCCGGAAAGCAACCAGCAGAAGTTACTCCCCCTACTCCCATTTTGCAGTAGGAGCTGCCGCATTGCTGGAAAACGGAACAATCGTTACCGGAAGTAATCAGGAAAATGCAGCCTATCCTTCCGGCACCTGTGCAGAAAGAACCACAGTATTCTATGCCAATTCACAATATCCCGACCAACCCATACTTACCCTGGCTATTGCAGCACGCAATGAAGCTGGCTTTCTGGAACAGCCCATTTCTCCCTGCGGAGCCTGCCGGCAAGTCTTGCTGGAAACGGAACAACGCTATGGCAAGCCCATGCGAATCCTGTTGTGCAGCCGCACAGGAGTCTACGAGCTACAGGGAGTCAAAGATCTGCTCCCTCTGTCGTTCGGCCAAATGCAACTGAATGGTGAAGAATAATCATAATCGAGTAGGAGGTAAACATTAATCATAGGTGTTTATCTCCTATTTTCA
>OGRM01002005.1_pt1 | contig 10936 bp, 9 predicted proteins | sample 1553491 | NCBI WGS metagenome assembly OGRM01 (sample SAMEA2580110, study PRJEB22360) | human gut metagenome | biome: human gut; feature: human-associated habitat; material: faeces | place: Denmark | collected 2008/2010
ATGCCTGGCTGAAATCTCAGGCGAAAAGTGAGAGTTGACATACATAGGAGCTTCGGGTTCTTCCGGAACCGGGTGTGGCCGAGCTTCGATGCGTTCAAGAGGGACCTCGACGCCTACGTCATCCACTGGAACACGAGAAGGCGGCAAGTTAAACTGAAGGGACTGACCCCGGAGGAGTTCCGGAATCAGTCCCTGAATGTGGCCTAGTCTCTATTTGGCCGTCCAAGTTTTGGGACGCAGTTCAAAGGGGGTGCGGCCCCCTCTTTGTCTCCCGTGCCCTGCGCGAGGTTAATCCCCGCGCGGGAACCGTGGCACTGCCACACATCCGGCGCTCCCGGGGGCCCTCCTGCGCGGGAACCGTGGCACTGCCACACATCCCATGCAACCCACTCAATGAGGGCGTTCGCGCACATATAGATATATTCTTGAAAACAAGAGGATTGAAGAGCTTGGAGGCGACGACCGGATTCGAACCGGTGGTGAGGGCTTTGCAGGCCCCTGCCTTACCACTTGGCCACGTCGCCATTCAGCAAGCTGCGAATGGACATCTGCGGTAAAAAAGAGCCGGCCGAATGGCCGGCTCTCTAGCAGATGATGGAGCGGAAGACGGGACTCGAACCCGCGACCCCAACCTTGGCAAGGTTATGCTCTACCAACTGAGCCACTTCCGCGCGACAGGAAGATATAATAGGGAAGCCCCTCGAAGAACGCAAGCATTATTTCAAAAAAACTTTTCCGTATGCTTCGGCGCGAAAATATGAAAAAACATCTTGCAGCTTTCGCGAGTTCTGGTAGAGTATTCACTCGCTGGTAGCACGAGACAGCACTTTGGGCGATTGGCGCAGCGGGAGCGCGCTTCCCTGACACGGAAGAGGCCACTGGTTCGATCCCAGTATCGCCCACCAGATGTATCTGACAAAAGACCCCTTCTTGGGGGTTTTTTTTTCTATGGCATGTGAAAGCGGGCACGCGATTGCCCTTGGAGGTACCTTGGAGTTTCTAGCTAGCATTGTTGCGCCGCTCACGACGGTCAGCGGTTGGGCAGAGGTGCTCATCCTCATGTTCCTGGAAATGGCCCTCGGCATCGACAACCTCGTGTTCATCGCGATCACCACCGATCGCCTTCCCAAAGACAAGCAGCACATCGGTCGCAGGCTCGGACTCGGCGCCGCCATGGTCATGCGCTGCATCCTTCTGTGCTGTGTCGTGTGGATCATGTCGATCAACGTCGTCTTGTTCACGCTGCCGTTTGGCGTCGAGGATGGGCGGACCGCCATAGACGTGCGCGACATGGTCTTTTTGGTAGGCGGCCTCTACCTCATTTTCAAAGGTGTCTCCGAGCTCAGAGAGTCGTTCGAGGCCGCGCGCGACCTGTCGGGCGATCTGGGCGGCCAGACGCCCCAGCCGCGCAGGCGCATCGGCCTCGCGCGTGCCGTCGGCACCATCATGGTCATGGACATCGTGTTCTCGCTCGACTCCGTCATCACCGCGGCCGGCCTTTCTGGCCAGATCCTCGTGATGATCATCGCGGTCATCGGCGCCGTGTCGATCATGATCGTGTTCGCCGACCCCATCAGCAACTTCATCAACAGAAACTACGAGATCAAGGTCGTCGCCCTCGCGTTCATCACGCTCGTCGGCGTCGAGCTGCTCTTTGAGGGCTTCCACGTCGAGGCACTTGCCGGCGCGCCCATCAGCACGCTTCTCTACGGCATGATGATTTTCGGCTTTGCCGTGTCCCTTCTCATCATGCTTCAGCGCCTCGTGCGCGAAAACGCGCGCGAACGCATCTCTTCAGAACAGACCGCCGCAGCTCCAGCCGTTTCCGGCGAGCAGAACAGCGAGAACTAGCATATGAGCGAATACATCACGAACGTCGAGCAACTGTCCGCGCTCGCCACCAGGCTCGAGGGCTCCAAGATCCTCTGCATCGACACCGAATTCCTGCGCGAGAAGACCTATTACGCGCGTCTGTGCCTGCTCCAGATCAACAACGGCTCCATCGCTGCGCTCATCGACCCGATTGCCGTGAAAGATCTCTCCGCGCTCGTTCCGATCCTGACGGATAAGAACTGCGGGAAGGTATTCCACGCGGGTTCGCAGGACATCGGCATTCTGTACCACGAGACGGGCGTCGTGCCGACTCCCGTTTTCGACACGCAGGCAGCGGCATCGCTTCTGGGCTTTCCGCTGCAAGTGGGCTACGGTCCGCTCGTCAGGGCCATCTGCGACGTGAACTTGCCCAAAGCCGACAGCTACACCGACTGGTCGCGCCGTCCGCTCACGAGCAACCAGCTCAAGTACGCTCTCGACGACGTCGTTTACCTGCCCCAGATCTTCGACACGCTCAAGTCCGAGCTCGAGTCCAAGCACCGGCTGCACTGGCTCGATGCGGAGTTCGCTGATCTTTCGAGCCCGGCGAAATACGAAAACGAGCCGCGCGAGATGTGGAGGAAGGTCAAGCGCGTCTCGACGCTCTCGCGCGGGCAGCTGGCCATTGCGCGCGAGGTGGCGGCGTGGCGCGAACGAGAAGGCATGCGCCGCAATATTCCGCGCAAGTGGGTACTCCCGGACGAGGCTCTCGTCGAGATCGCCCGCAAGGCACCCCGCACGCGCGAGGGGCTGCTCGAGGTACGCGGCCTTGCGAACAAGCTGAACGGGCGCGACGTCAACCAGATTCTCGAGGCCGTGCGCAAGGGCAAGGCGCTTCCCCAAAGCCAGTGGCCCAAGCTCGACCGTAAGCCCCATGGCAATACCGAAGTCGACGGTGCCGTAGAGCTCCTCGCGGCCCTCGTCGAGATCAGGGCCAAGCAAAATGACGTCGCCGCCCCCATCTTGGCGACGCACGCCGATCTCACGCGCCTTGCACGCGGGCATCGCGACGGTCTGCCCGTCTTGACCGGCTGGCGCTATGAGCTCGTCGGACGCGAGCTCGTCGACATGCTTGACGGCAAACTTGTGATGTATCTGGAGAACGGTGCCATCGAAGTTACGGAAAGGCACCAGTAAGAAAGTGTGTCTCACCGAGCGGTTATCATGGGCAAAAGCTAGTGCGAATTCCGCAGAGATTGGAACGCTATGACCTATCTTGCCCTGATGATAATCAGCCTGGTGCTGGGCTTTGCCACCCAGGCCTACATCAACTCCTCGTACCGCAAATACTCCAAGTTCTCAAATGGGACTGGGCTCACGGGTGCTCAGATTGCCCGTCGCATGCTCGACGACAACGGCATGCAAGACGTTCCCGTCCAGCGTGTGGCGGGCTCGCTGTCCGACCACTTCGACCCACGTGGCCCCGTCGTTCGTCTGTCAGAGGGCGTGTACGACTCGAGCAGCATCTCGGCCATGGCCATTGCCTGCCACGAATGCGGACATGCGGTCCAATACGCGCGTGGGTATGCCCCGATGAAGTTCCGCACGGCTCTCGTGCCCATCGCAAACTTCGGGTCGAGCGTGTGGTTCTGGCTGCTCATGTTCGGTCTCATGCTCAACATCACGGGCCTCTCCTGGGCGGGCATCATCCTGTTCGCCTTTGCCGTGTTGTTCCACTTGGTCACGCTCCCGGTCGAGTTCAACGCCTCGCACCGCGGAATGGAGTACATCCGCCACGACGCGCAGTCCGGTCAGGTGACCATCTACAACGGGCTTGGTCTTGTCGAAGACGATGTCTCGGGTGGCGCGCGTACCGTGCTCACCGCCGCAGCCCTGACCTACGTTGCCGGTGCGCTCACGAGTATCATGCAGCTGCTGTACTTCATCGGCGTCGCGCGCAACGAGTAGGGCGCATCATGTCAGAGCAACAGCAAGAAGAGACGGCATATTCCGTCACGCAGGCCATGAACGCCGCGAAGCGTGGCCTCGAGCAAATCCGCCTCACTGTGGTGGGCGAGGTCTCGGAATTCAACGACAAACCGGGTTACAAGGCGGCCTACTTCACCATCCGCGACGACAAGTGCGCCATGCCCTGCCTGATGTGGCGCGACAGGTACCGTGCGAGCGGCGTCACGCTCCGTGCGGGCATGCTCGTGCAGCTCACGGGCAACTTCTCATGCTACCCCGCAAAGGGGCGCATGCAGTTTTCGGTCAACAGGCTCTCCCTGGCAGGCGAGGGCAATCTGCGCCTCAAGGTGGCGCAGATTGCGCGCAAGCTCGAGGCAGAAGGCCTCATGGATCCTGCCCGCAAGCGCAGGGCCCCCGCATTGCCGCAGCGCATCGCCGTCGTCACCTCTCCTCGTGGCAAGGCGGTCCACGACGTCATCCGGACGCTCAGAAGGCGCTATCCCCTCGGGGAGCTCATGATCTTCGGTGTCCCGGTCGAGGGCAAAGACGCGCCACGCTATCTCGAAGAGGGACTCGCCGCGGCAAGCAGCGCGGTCCCGACGCCCGACGTCATCTTGCTCGTCAGGGGCGGCGGCTCCTACGAGGATCTCATGCCCTTCAACGACGAAGGTCTCGCCAGGGCTGTCGCGGCATGCCCTATTCCCGTCGTCACGGGCATCGGTCACGAGCCCGACAACTCTCTGTGCGATATGGTTTCCGACAGGCGCTGCTCCACGCCAACGGCGGCGGCAGAGGCGATCGCTCCGTCGGTGGAAGAGCTGCAACACAAGGTGGACAACGCCAGCCAAGCGCTCGGCGCCGCGCTCTCCGGCTGCATCAGGGGTGCCGAGCAGGAACTTTCGCGCCTGTCCGACCGGCAGCTCTGGCACGACTCGCATTATCTGACGGGTCCGTATTCCCAGGCACTCGACATCGCAGGCGAGCGTCTTGTGCGGGCAATCCCCGATGCGCTCAAGCGCGATGCGGTTTCGCTTGCAGCGCTGCGGCAACGTTTGCGCAGTGCGGGCCCCAGCATGCTCGTGTCCCAAGACAGGAGCCTTGCCGTCGCACGCGAGAAGCTCAAGACGGCAGGTCCGGCGCTCGTGCGCGGTGCAGGCGAGCAAATGTCGCTTGCCGCCGCAAAGCTCGACGCGCTCTCTCCGCTCAAGACGCTTGGGAGAGGCTACTCGATTACCTACGCGCAAGATGGCCACTCGGTCGTCGACAGCGTCGGCAAGGTCTCAAAAGGGGACAAGGTACGTATCCAGGTGCAGGACGGCTCGCTTTCCTGTACGGTAGCATCAGTAGAAAGGCAAGGCTAATGGCAGACGAACCCAAGGTAGACGCTTCCCAGCTCGACAACATGAGCTTCAAAGAGGGGCTTGTGGAGCTCGACGAGATCGTTCGGGCCCTCGAGGGCAACCAGCTCGAGCTCGAGCAGAGCATCCAGAAGTACGAGCGCGGCGTCGCCTTGCTCGGCGCGCTGCAAAAGCGCCTCGACGACGCGCAGCAGAAGGTGACGGTCCTCATGGGAGAGCTCGAGCCCGAGAACAGCGACGAGGTCGACACGAAGCTGAGCTAGTCGCGCATGCATTGACGCAGGCAGATGCGGCAAGCTATTGGCCGCTTGCCGCTTTTGCCGAGTTACGCGTCTATTCTCTGTGAGACAATGTTACGAGTTCTTTACCTGACGACGTTTTGTAGGAGACATTCATGTACGTACTCGTGATCAATGCGGGTAGTTCGTCCCTCAAATATCAAGTAATTGATTCTGAGACCGAGAGAACCATCACAAAGGGCCTGTGCGAGCGCGTCGGTTACACCGATTCCTTCCATAAACTGTGGGGCAGCGGCGATGGCGTGCACGTCATCGAGACCCCCATGCACGACCATCTCGCGGCAATGCGCGTCGTCATCGACACGCTCGTGAACGATCCGAATTCGGGCATCGATACCTTGGACGAGATTGGCGCGGTGGGCTACCGCATCGTCCACGGCGGCGAGAAGTTCAGCGAGTCCGTGCTCGTCGACGACCAGGCAATCGCCGACATCGAGCTGTGCTCCGAACTCGCGCCGCTTCATAATCCACCTGCGGTCAAGTGCATTCGCGCCGCTCGCGAGCTCATGCCAAACGTTCCCCATGTCTGCGTGTTCGACACCGCATTCCACCAGACCATGCCCCCGCGCGCCTATATGTACGCGCTGCCATACGAGTTCTACGAGCACTACGGTATCCGCAAGTACGGCGCCCACGGCACCTCGCACCGCTACATCGCCATGCGCACGGCAGAGATCTTGGGCGAGCGTCTCGAAGACCTCAAGCTGATTACCTGCCATCTGGGCGGCGGCTGCTCGGTCACGGCAATCGACCACGGCATGTCCGTCGACACCTCCATGGGCTTCACGCCCCTCGGCGGCGTCATGATGGGCTCGCGCTGCGGCGACATCGACCCCTCCATCGTCACGTACCTCATGGAGCAGGAAGGCTACACTCCGCACGAGATCAACGAGATCATGAACCGCGAGTCGGGCCTGCTGGGGATCAGCGGCCTGTCGAGCGACCTGCGCGACATCAAGGCGGCGACCATCGCCGGCCACAAGCGCGCCACGCTGGCCTACGACATGTACTCCACCTCCGTCAAGAAGACGCTGGGCGCCTATATCGCCGAGCTGGGCGGCGTCGACGCGATTTCGTTTGCCGGCGGCGTGGGCGAGCACTGCGAGCGCATGCGCCGCATGATCTTGAGCGGCATGGAGTCGCTCGGCATCATCCTCGACTACAAGGCGAACAAGGTCGAAGGCGAGGAGCGCGTCATCAACGACCCGCGCTCCAAGGTCAAGCTGTTGGTGGTCCCCACCAACGAAGAGCTCATGATCGCCCGCGACACGGCTCGTATCGCAAGCGAAGCAATGGCGCAGGAACACGCTTAATGTGCATAAATTAATAAATGAATGCAAATAATTTGCATATATAAATAAAAATATTGATTCTAGAGTGAATTAGTTGCAGAATACGCTACTGGTAGGGCCCGCAAGGGTCCTACCTGCATTTGACGATAAATCGCACCACAGCGTGCGCGGCGATTTGCGAGGTAGGCATGGCTGACGATACAACAGGGCACGGGTTCATCGATGGCGGCGTCACCGCTCCGGAAGGCTTCTCGGCTGCCGGGGCGCATATCGGGTTTCGGAAGGACCCCGAGCGCTTCGATGCCGCGCTCGTCGTCTCGTCGTCGAAGAGCACCGTCGCTACCGGCACGTTCACGAAAAACGTGTTCTGCGCTGCGCCAGTGCAGGTCTCGCGTGCTGTTGCCGCAGGTGGCAAGGCGCGCGCCGTCATTTTGAACTCGGGCATTGCCAATGCTGCAACAGGCGAGCCGGGGCGTGCGGCAGCGCATGCCATGCAGTCGGTCGCCGCCCAGGCGCTCTGCATACCGGCAGACGAGGGCTTCGGCGCGTCGACGGGCGTCATCGGCGTGCAGCTCCCCACGGCCCCGTTCGAAACGGGCGTGCCGCAGCTCGTCTCCAAGCTGTCTCGGGAGGGCAGCCATGACGCGGCGCTTGCCATCATGACCACCGACACGCACCCCAAGGAGTGCGCGGTCGAGTTTTCCGTCGGGCAGCGCAGCTACCGCATCGGCGGCATGTGCAAGGGCTCGGGGATGATCCAGCCCGACATGGCCACGATGCTGTGCGTCCTGACCTCGGACATGCCTGTCTCGGCGCACGCCGCGCACGCCGCCCTCAAAGAGGCGGTGGACCATTCGTTCAACAAGGTCACCGTCGATTCGGATACCTCCACCAACGACAGCGTCTTTTTCATGAGCTCGTGCTTGGGCGAGGGCGACCCTGCCCAGATCGGGGACGCTGCCTTTTCCGCATTTGCGGCGGCGCTGCGCGCGGTCTGCGAGAACCTCGCGCGCCAGATCGCCGCAGATGGCGAGGGGGCGACCAAGCTCGTCACGGTCAACGTCCGCGGCGCGGCAAGCGATGCCGACGCCGACAAGGCGGCGCGCACGATCGCCAATTCCCCGCTCGTGAAGACCGCCATCGCCGGCCACGACTGCAACTGGGGGCGCGTCGCGGCAGCTCTCGGGCGCAGCGGTGCCGCCTTCGAGCAGGAGAAGACCGACATCGACATCCTCGGGCTGCCCGTGTGCCGCAACGGCCTTGCCATCGTGTTCGACGAGGAAGAAGCGCTGCGACGCTTCGAGCAGGACGAGGTCGCCATCGACGTCGACCTGCACCAAGGGGAGGCGTCCACACGCATCTGGACCTGCGATCTGACGCACGACTACATCAGCATCAACGCGGACTACCGCAGCTAAGAAGGAACCATGATTTTCAGGGAGCAACGCGAGATTATCGATATCGACGAGGTGGGCGCGCTGTCCAACTCCGCTCGGGCGAAGGTGCTTATCGAGGCGCTGCCGTGGATCGAGGATATCACGGGCAAGACGATCGTCATCAAGTACGGTGGGGCGGCCATGGTTGCCGGCGAGCTGCGCGATGCCGTCGTCGACGACATCATCATGCTCAAGCTGATGGGTGCGAATCCCATCATCGTCCACGGCGGCGGCCCCAACATCAATGCCATGCTCAAGCGCCTGGACATGCCGGTCAAATTCGAGAACGGCCAGCGCGTGACCGACGAGGCAACCATGGAGGTCGTCAAGATGACGCTCGTCGGCCAGGTCAACCAGGAGCTGGTGAGCGCCATCAACCGGCACGGCTCGGTTGCCGTTGGCTTGAACGGTGCTGACGCGAAGATCATCCAGGCAGAGCCGCTCGACGAGAAGCTCGGGCGCGTCGGCAAGGTCAAGAAGGTCGACACGACGCTCATCGAAGATCTGCTCGCCGTCGACTACATCCCCGTCATTGCCACGGTGGGCTATTCCGAAGACGGCGACTACAATATCAACGCTGACACGGCGGCGGGAGAGATCGCCGCGGCCATAGGCGCCCAAAAGATTGTCTTCATCACCGACGTCGACGGCATTTACACCGACTTCTCGGACAAGTCGACGCTCGTGTTGCGCGCCTCGCTCTCCGAGATGGTTAAGCTCGCGGAGAGCGGCACGATGTCGTCGGGCATGATCCCCAAGATCAATGCCTGCGTCACCGCGCTTTCGGCGGGGGTGAGCAAGGCGCACATCATCAACGGCACGACGCCGCACGCACTCGTGCTCGAGATCTTCACCGACGCGGGCGTCGGGACGATGGTCATGCGCCATCACGACGATTCCATTGACCCGGGCTTCGTCGAGGCCCCGGTCAGCAACTTCGCAAGCAAACTCGACCAGTCAATCCAGTCCATCGGAAGGAGATAAGCAGATGGGCGCATCGTTGAAGGAGCAGCAAGAGCTCGATTCCGAGTACCTCATGCAGACGTTCGTGCGCAAGCCCGTGGAGTTCGTGCGCGGTGCCGGCGCGCGCCTGTACGACGACGACGGCAAGGAGTACCGCGACTTCTTGGCAGGCATCGGCGTGTGCAGCGTTGGCCACAACAACCCCAAAGTCGTCGCGGCTATCAAGGAGCAGGCGAACAAGCTCATCCACGTGAGCAACTACTACTATATCGAGCACCGCGGCGAGCTCGCCAAGCGCATCAACGACATGCTGGCCGCCATGACGGGCTCCAAATGGCGCGTCTTCTTCGCCAATTCCGGCGCCGAGGCCAACGAGGGCGCAATCAAGACCGCGCGTCGTTGGGGCAAGGAGCATGCAGGCGGCGCTGGCGGCATCATCACGGCCGTCAAGTCGTTCCATGGCCGCACGCTCGCGACGCTCGCGGCGACGGGGCAAGACTCCAAGCAGGACCCCTTTGCGCCGCTGCCCTCGGGCTTTGCGCACGTGCCGCTCAACGACATCGCCGCACTCGAAGAGGCCGTCCACACCGAAATCGACGGCACGAAGCCGGTCGCGCTCATGCTCGAGCCCATCCAGGGCGAGTCGGGCGTCTGGCCGTGCACGAGGGAATACCTCCAAGCGGCGCGTAAGCTGACCTCCGAGAACAACATGCTCCTCATCTTCGACGAGGTGCAGACGGGCTTTTGCCGCACGGGCGACTATTTCGCGTTCCAGACCTTCGGCGTCGAGCCCGACATCGTCTCGATGGCAAAGGGCATCGCCGACGGTGTGCCCATGGGCGCATTTGCCGCGAAGGAAGACGTCGCCGCGGTCATGAAGCCCGGCATGCACGGCTCGACCTTCGGTGGTAGCAACCTCGCCTGCGCGGCGTCGGATGCGACGACGCGGGTGATGTGCGAGCCCGGTTTTCTCGAGCATGTGCGCGAGGTGGGCGCCTACCTGCGCGAGCAGCTGGCAAGCCTGCCGTTCGTCGTCGAGGGACGCGGCGAGGGCCTCATGGTTGGCGTGTCGCTCGACAAGCCCGTCGCCTCCGCGCTCGTCATGGCGGCGCTCGAGGCCGGTTTCGTGCTGAACGCACCTGCGGCGGACATCCTGCGCTTCTTGCCGCCGCTCATCATCACCAAAGAAGACGTCGATGCGCTCATGGGCGCACTTCCCAGCTGCTATGAGGAGGCATGCAATGACTAATGACAATCCACTCGCGGGGCGCGACCTGCTCCGCCTGCTCGACCTCACTCCCGAGGAATTCGGGCTCGTGCTCGACACCGCGGCCCAGCAGAAGGCCGATTGGGCAGCCGGCGTCCACGAGACGCCGGGCAAGGACGAGTCGGTCGCCATCATCTTGGAGAAGCCCTCGCTGCGCACGCGCTCGAGCTTCGAGATCGGCACCTACCGTCTGGGTGCCCACCCGCTCGTCATGAGCGACAACCACTCGGCGTTCAGCCGCGGCGAGACCGTGCACGACACGACGCTCGTGCTCGAGCGCTTCGTCGATGCGATCGTCATCCGCACCTTCGAGCAGGCCAAGGTCGAAGAGATCGCCAAATGGGCGAAGATTCCGGTCGTCAACGCGCTCACGGACGACTTCCATCCCTGCCAGGGGCTTGCCGACGCGCTCACCATCCGCGAGCACAAAGGCGCGCTCGAGGGGCTCGTGCTCGCCTATGTGGGCGATGGCAACAACATGTCCAACACCTACGTCGAGCTCGGCGCGCTTGCCGGCATGCACGTGAGGATCGGCTGCCCG
>OGRM01002007.1_pt1 | contig 10929 bp, 8 predicted proteins | sample 1553491 | NCBI WGS metagenome assembly OGRM01 (sample SAMEA2580110, study PRJEB22360) | human gut metagenome | biome: human gut; feature: human-associated habitat; material: faeces | place: Denmark | collected 2008/2010
ATCGGTCAGCCGATAGACCTCAGTCCTCAGTCCTCAGTCGCAGCGACCTTGGCGTCAGCCCCGGCCTTCTGCTCAAGGCCGAGCTTGGAGCGCTTGCGGCTGTAGCCGAAGTACACGATCAGGCCCAGACCGAACCAGACGGCGAAACGCACCCAGGTCTCCCAGTTGAGACCGGCGATGAGCACGAAGCAGAATACGATGGCCAGAATCGGGGTGACCGGCACGCCCGGCGCGCGGAAGCCGCGGGGCGCATTCGGCTGGGTCTTGCGCATCCATAGAATACCGGCCGACACGATGATGAACGCGGACAGCGTACCGATGTTCACCAGCTCGAACAGCACGTTGATGTTGATGAAGCCGCCGGCGAACGCGGTCAGCAGACCGAAGAACCAGGTGCCCTTGAACGGGGTACGGTACTTCTCGTGCACGTGGCCGAAGAACTTCGGGAACAGGCCGTCACGGCTCATGGCGTAGCAGATACGGGATTGGCCGTACAGCTGCACGAGCATCACCGTGGTCATGCCGATGAGGGCGCCCAGGTTCACGATCACCGCGAGCCAGTTCATGCCGGTCTCCAGAATCACGCCGGCCACCGGGGCGTCGATGTACTTGGCGAACTCCTTGTAGGGCACCACGCCGGTCATGATCATGGTCATGACGATGTAGAGCACGGTGGAAACGGCCAGGGACAGCAGAATGCCGCGCGGCAGCGTCTTGTTCGGATTGATGGTCTCCTCAGCGGAAGAGGACACGGCATCGAAGCCGATGAAGCTGAAGAACACGATCGACGCGGCCGGCACGATGCCGTACGGCTGCGTCGAACCCGGCTGGAACGTGTAGATGCCATACGGGGAGAACGGCTTCCAGTTGGCGGGATTGATGTACCAGACGGTGCACACGATGAACAGCACGATGATGGCCAGCTTGATCATCACCATGATGTCGTTGGTCTTCTTCGTCTGGTTGATGCCGATGGACAGCACCCACGTGATGATAAGCACGATCACGAAGCCCGGCAGATTGAAGTAGGTGGTCACGCCCGGCGTGGTGCCGTACGCGGCGGTCAGTTCGACCGGCAGATGCAGGCCGAAGCCTTCCAACAGCTTGTTGAAATAGCCCGCCCAGCCGGCGGACACGGTCGCCGCCTGCAACGCGTATTCCAAAATCAAATCCCAACCGATCACGAAGGCGATCAACTCGCCGAACGCCAAATACGCGTACGAATAGGCGGAGCCGGAAACCGGTGCCATCGCGGCGAACTCCGCATAGCACAGGCCCGCAAAACCGCAGCAGACGGCGGCGAGCAGGAAGGACACGCACAATGCCGGTCCCGCGGTGAGCGCGCCTTTGCCGGTGAGCACGAAGATGCCGGTGCCGATGATGGCGCCGATGCCCAGCATGGTCAGGTCGAAGGTTTTCAGTGTTCGCTTCAGCGGAGTCGATTCGGAGACAAGTTGGTCCACCGACTTCTTGCGAAATAGATCCATGGTCGTCAGATTCCCTGTGATTGTTTCAAAAATGGGCTGGACCGGACGGATTTCCGGGACTCTGGCACGCCTTAACGCCAGAAATCAGAAAGGCCGCGGCGATATGCGCAACAGCCTTGTGTATGGAAAGTGTAAAAAACACTGCCGGACAAAATCGTGAAAACATCGTGAATCGTCTCACCATATGTCCCTGATGTTCCATACCTGTCACATAGCGGCGCGACAATGGGAGCCATGACTTTGAGCGCAACACGTGAATGGGATTTCTCCTCCGAACAAGGCAAAGCGAACTACAAGGCCGCCCAGCGGCGGTATCCGGCGCAGGCCATCGTCGACCTCGCCGCACTGCGCGACAACATGCGCCACCTGGTGAGCGTCGTCGGCGGACCGCATTCCGGCACCGCCGTCATGGGCATCGTCAAAGCCGACGCGTACGGACACGGCCTGATCCCCGCCGCGCTTGCCGCGCTCGCAGGTGGCGCCACGTGGCTCGGCACCGCGCAATCGCATGAGGCGCTGCTGCTGCGCAAAGCCGGCATCGGCCCCGATCGCTGCCATATTCTGACGTGGGTCTACAGCGGCGCCGAAGTGCCGTTCGACGAGCTGATCGACAACGACATCGACATTTCCGTCGGCTCGCTTGCCGGCATCGACGGTGTCACCGCGGCCGCACGCAGGCTCGGCAAGACGGCACGCGTGCATGTGAAGGTCGATTCGGGTTTCGGCCGCAACGGCTTCACGCCAGCCGGTTTCGACGCGGCGCTCGCCAAACTGGTGCCGCTCGCCAAGGAAGGCGTGCTGCACATCGTCGGCCAGTGGAGCCATCTGGCGGTCGCCGACGCGCCGGACGTTCCGGAATTCGTGGCATCCACCGACATGCAGATTGAAACGTTCAAGGACTTCACCCGTCGTATGGAGGCGGCCGGTATTCCGCCGGAAATCCGTCATCTCGCCAATACGGCGGCCACGTTGTCTCGTCCGGAAATCCACTTCGAACTGACCCGTCCGGGCATCGGCCTGTACGGTTACGAAGCCGATCCGGCCATGGGCACGCCGTCCACGTATAGCCTGAAGCCCGCCATGACCCTGCAGGCGCAGCTCGGCACCGTCAAGGACGTGGAAGCCGGCCATGGCATCTCCTACGGCCGCACGTATCTGACCCCGTCCGACACGTCCACCGCGATCGTGCCGCTCGGCTACGCGGACGGCATCCACCGTTCCGCCTCCGGATTCGACATGGAAGGCGCCAAGCACGTGACCAAGCCCGGTGGTCCGGTGCGCGTGATGACCGCGGAAGGCCCGCGCCTGTACCGTGTGTCCGGCCGCGTGTGCATGGACCAGTTCATCCTCGACCTGCACGGTTCCGCCGCCGAACTCGGCATTCACGAAGGCGACAATGTGGAACTGTTCGGTCCGGGCCGTGGCGAGGATTACGCCGAACCGACCGCGGACGATTGGGGTCGTGCCGCCGACACCATCAGCTACGAGATCTTCACCTGCCTGCGCAACCGCATTCCGCGCCTGTACGAGCACGCCACTGACGTGCTGTCGGCCGAGGATCTCGCCAAACTCAATCCCGCAACCATTCTGTAAGGCAACAGGCGTGGGAAACAAGGCACGCCGTGAAAGTCAATATGGTGGGCGCGGCACGTTCGGAAGGCGGTGCATCATGACGAGCGAAGGATACAGCGCGTTCGACGAGGAGCGTTGGGCTCCGGAACCACCCAAATCCAGCTCCCGCACCGCCTTCCAACGCGACCGCGCCCGACTCATCCACTCGTCCGCATTGCGCAGGCTCGGCGCGAAAACGCAGATTCTGGTGGCCGGCACGGACGATTTCGCACGTACACGGCTTACACACACGTTGGAGGTCGCGCAAATCGGTCGACAGATCGGCACTTCGCTCGGTTGCGATCCCGACGTGGTCGACTGCGCATGTCTTGCGCACGACCTCGGCCACCCGCCGTTCGGCCATAATGGGGAACGTGCGCTTGCCGAAATCGCCGGCAATATCGGTGGTTTCGAAGGCAATGCGCAAACCTTGCGATTATTGACGCGCCTCGAACCGAAAATACTGTTTCCCGACGGACGTTCCGCAGGCGTGAATCTGACGCGTGCCGCGCTCGATGCGGCCGTCAAATACCCGTGGACGCTTGCCGAAGCCGCCGCGCATCCGAAAGGGGAGCGCAGCGCGAAATTCTGCGTCTATCCGGATGATACGGACGTGTTCGCCTGGCTCAAACAACACGCGCCCGACACCACCCGCCGTCCCGTCGAATGCCAGGTGATGGACCTGTCCGATGACATCGCCTACAGCGTGCATGACGTGGAGGACGCCATCGCCACCGGCGCGTTCAATCCGGGCGAACTGCACGAAAACGGAGTGATCGACGCGGTCGTCGAGGACGCGCGCGCCTGGTATGGTCCGCAATGGGACGCCGACAAACTGGTGGACGCGTTCGCACGAATGCACCGGCGCGACACGTTTCCCGGCTATTTCGACGGTTCGCGCCGCGCGCTCGCCGCATTGAAGAACATGACCAGCGATCTGATCGGTCGGTTCGCCGGTTCCGTGGAACATGCCACAAGAGATACGTACGGCAACGAGCCTTTGACGCGATACAACGGCGATTTGGTGATTCCCGAGGAAACCAGCTACGAAATCGTGGTTTTGAAAGGCATCGCCGTGCATTTCGTCATGGAGCCCGGCGAACGTGAGCCGATGCACGGCGAAGAACAGCGAATCGTCAAAGACCTGGTCGACGTGTTCATGGCGGACAATCCCAAACCGTCAAGCGCATTGGAGAATGTGTTCCTCGACGATTGGCGTGAGGCCGGCGGCGACGACGAACGCCTGCGCGTGGCCATCGACCAGGTGGCGAGCCTGACCGACACGTCCGCCCTGACCCTCCACTCCCTTCTCTGCTGACGCGTATACCCCCGTTTCCTGTGTGGCGAGTCAATGAGATTCATAAGTGCCGCGTAGCGCCATGTATGTTGTCCGACCGTAGGCTTGGCCGAACGGCCTTGAGTGTGTCGGATGACATACATGGCGTGGAGCGGCTGGCTGTGTGCCTAAGGCAAAGTTGAATGTGTCGCGCGTTACATACGCCGCGTAGCCATAACCTATGGCATCGCTGGTAGTCTGGAACGTATGCCGGGAATGATCAAGAAGGAAGACATAGAAAAGGTCCGCGCCACCGCCGACCTGTATGACATCGTATCCGCGACCGTCACGCTCAAACCCTCGGGAACCGGCACATACGTAGGCCTATGCCCCTTCCATGACGAGAAAACGCCAAGTTTTTCCGTGCGCCCGGCGCTTGGCGTATGGCATTGCTTCGGCTGCGGTCTCGGCGGCGACGTGTTCGGCTACGTCGAACATCAGGAGAACATCGACTTTCGTGACGCGGTGGAGCTGCTCGCCGACAAATACCATATCGAACTGCATTACGACAAAGCCGACAACGTGCCCGCGCACACCGGTTCGAAACGCGCACGCCTGCTCGAAGCCAACGAGGCGGCGCAGGAATACTTCGTCTCCCAGCTGATGACCAAGGAGGCGCTCGCCGCGCGCAAGCTGTTGGACGGCCGCAATTTCAGCCAGGCCGACTGCCAGCGGTTCGGCTGCGGATATGCCCCCCAAGGATGGGATAACCTGGTGCGGCACCTTGCCGGCAAAGGCTTCACCCAGCAGGAGATGCTCGACGCGGGACTCGCCCGTCAGGGCCAGCGTGGCGTATACGACTATTTCCGTGGCCGCGTGACATGGCCGATTCGTGATTCGACCGGTCGTACGCTTGGCTTCGGCGCGCGCAAGCTGTACGAGGATGACACGATCAACGCGAAATACATCAACACGCCCGACACGCAGCTGTACCGCAAAACACAGGTGCTGTACGGCATCGACCTTGCCAAATCGGCGATTGTGAAGAAACGCCAGGCGGTGATCGTCGAAGGCTATACCGATGTGATGGCCATGCATCTGGCCGGCATCGACACGGCGGTCGCCACGTGCGGCACCGCATTCGGCGCCGAGCATGCGAAGATCATCCGCCGATTGATCGCGGACGATTCGTTGGGCGCGGTGCAGCTGGTTGGCCCCCTGAAGGTGGAGGGGCAGGCGTTGAGCTCGCGTGTCGTGTTCACATTCGACGGCGATGCGGCTGGGCAGAAGGCCGCGATCCACGCGTTCGGTTTGGACGCCGCGTTTTCGACGCAGGCGTTCGTCGCGGTCGCCGAAGACAACCTCGACCCGTGCGATCTGCGCATCAAACGCGGCAACGAGGCGGTGCGCGCGCTGATCGCCAATGCACGGCCGCTGTACGATTTCGTGATCGATTCGGCAATCGACCGTTTCGACACCACGTACGCGACAGGTCAGATGGGCGCGGTCAAGGCGGTCGCCCCGCTGATCGCGCAAATCCGAGACCGTTCGCTGCTCGACCTGTACTCACGCAAGGCGGTGCGTCGCATCGGCGTCGATCTGGACATCATGCAACGCGAAGTGGCGTACCGGCGTCGCAAACTGAACGTGCGTGACGAGGACGCGTACGCACCGAAACGTCGATTCCAAAACAATGCGGGGCCGTCGGCTGAACCAGCATATGCGGAACGTGGCGCGAATCCGTATGCGAATCCCGCCGCACGCAAGGCGTTGGAGCATCGCGACGCGGCCGGGCAAAGCTACTATCGCATCGACGACGCCGTGTTCATCTGCGAACAGCAGTTCATGGCCACGCTGATCCAGGTGCCGTTGGCCGTCGATCCGACGATGTTCGCCAGCCTGACCTTGTCGAGTTTCATGACGCCGGTGTTCCGCACGCTGTTCCAAGCGGTCGCCGCGGCGGGCGGGCTTCCAGGGGAAGACGTGCCGCAGGGACTGTGGATGCACAATCTGACGAAGGCGGGCGGTCCGATGCTTGAATCGGTCATCAACGAGCTGGCCGTCATGCCGCTGCCATTGCCGCCGAGCGAAGCGGACACGAACCGCAATGCAGGCGAGTCGCAGGAACAATCGGCGCAATTGCGCAAGCCGACGCAGGAGGAGCGGCGGTACGCGTCCGAACTGATCGTCAGACTGCTTGATACCGGCATCATGCGCAAGATCGGCGCGGCCCAGCGCCGCATGGCGCAACTGCCGGACGGTGCAGAGAAAATCGAACTGCTCGGACAGATCACCAAACTGGAAACGCTGCGCAAGGACCTGCAGTCGCGTGTTTTCGGCAACAACGTTGCGTGACACGCCCATATGGTGAATCGAAGGCGAACGGAAGATGATTTTTAGACAAAATCTTGGCGCACGCGGGGTTAATTTGTGAAGATTTGCGGGTCTTATTTTCGCTTTCGCCGGTTTGCAAAAGCATGCGGCAGTAAGCAATAGTGGATGAAAATCGTTGGAATGGTCGGAAAAGCAGCACGCCGAGGGTTCGTGCTAATCGCATTTTTGGGTAAAGTGGTCTAGGCGTTTGCATGAAAATCGCTTGGGTTTTGCAAGGTGTGCAAGGCGGTTGCAAACGGGATTGACGGAGGAATGCATGCGGCGATTGGTCGTCAAGGTCCTGAAGAACGAGACTATTCTCGTAGTCGCTTCCATACTCGCACTCATATCGTGCTTCATCGTGCCGCCAGACAAGGAATACGCCGGCTACATCCACGCCAGCACCATCTCGCAGCTGATCTGCCTGATGCTTGTGGTGTGTGGCTTCCAGCGCATCGGCGTGTTCCGCATCATCGGCTCGCGCCTGCTGCATCACGTCAAAACCGCGCGTGGCCTGGTGCTCACGTTGATCGCATTGCCGTTCTTCTCCGGCATGCTCATCACCAATGATGTGGCGTTGGTCACCTTCGTGCCGTTCGCAATCGCGGTGTTGACGATGGCGCACATGGAAGAGCATGCGGTGCTTGTCGGCACGCTGATGACCGTCGGCGCGAACGTGGGCAGCATGCTCACCCCGATCGGCAACGCGCACAACCTGTATCTGAAAGCGTTGACGGGCATGCCGACGTCCGAGATGATCGGCATCATGGCCCCGTATTCCGCTACCGCAGCCGTTCTGCTGATAATCATCACCTGCGTGATTTTCGGCAGCAAATCGGTTTCCGAATTTTCCGCGATCGATGGTTCCGGCATCGAACAGAACGTGCTCGCCCCGCATTCCGACCGGCCGCAGCCTGACGAGATTCGCGTGACCGGCTACGGTGCCGGTTATGGCGGCTGGCGTACGATCGTATACACGGCGTTGTTCGTCGTCTGCTTGCTGGCGGTGAGCGATTTCATTCCGCTGTGGGTGATGTGCGTCATCGTGTTCGTGGCGTTTCTGCTGTGCGACCGCCGCGTGTTCCGCAACGTCGATTGGGGACTGCCGCTCACGTTCTGCATGTTCTTCATCTTCATCGGCAATATGAAACGCGTGCCGGAATTCTACGAGCTGGCCGCCTCGCTGGTGGGCGCGCATCCGCTGGAAGTGGCCGTGGGGTCCAGCCAGTTCATCTCCCACGTGCCGACCACGCTGCTGCTGTCCGGCTTCTGCGACCAGTGGCGTGAACTGATCATCGGCACCAACCTGGGCGGCTTGGGCACGCTGATCGCGTCCATGGCGTCGCTGATCGGCTACAAGAACGTGACGCGCGCCTACCCGGACAAAAAAGGCCGTTATCTGGCCGTCTACACCGCGGTGAACGTGCTGTTCGTCATCGTGCTCGTCGGCCTGAGCTGGATTATCGAGTAGCGTTTGGCCGTCGGCCGGTTTCCCTGACCGCTAATCTCAAGGTCGCCGGTTCGCACCTTTTGCTGGGATTGCATGAAAACCCTTGGAATCATTGGATTTCAAGGGTTTATTGTTACGTCGGCTGATGGTCTGGTGCTGTGATAATCTGTGCCGGGAAGCGTGTGCCGAGAAACGTAGGAAGGCTGAACATGCTGCAAGGATTGCTGGGAATTTTCTCCGGACTGATCACGCCGGTGCAGACCGCGGTGAACACGCGGCTCGGCCGTTCCATCGGCTCGCCGTTGCGCGCCTCGCTGGTGTCGTTCAGCGTCGGCCTCATTGCGATGCTGACTTTGACGCTGCTGCTTGGCCCGTATCCGCTGATTCCCGCCATCGCGGCGAACGGCCCATGGTGGATGTGGTTCGCGGGCGTGTTCGGTGTCACTTTCCTGACCGGCAATGTGCTGCTGCTGCCGAAACTAGGCAGTCTCAAAACCGTGATCATGCCAGTCACCGGGCAGATCGTCATGGGCCTGCTGATCGACGCTTTCGGCTGGTTCGGCACTACCGCGCAGCCGATTTCCCCGCTGCGCATCGCAGGCGCGGCGATCACGCTGGTCGGCTTCCTGCTTGCCGTCGCCGGACCGAATCTGCGATTGAGGCCTGCCATCGATCGCCCGGCTGGCGGTTCGGAAAATTCCGGCGATTCCGAAAAATCCGAAACTGACGGAAAAGCCGTACATGTGCCAGGTTCCGCGACCGTGCTGTGGAGTTGCGCAGGCATCGCGTTCGGCATGTGTTCGGCCGTGCAGACGGCGTTGTTGGGCAAGCTGGGCGTCGCGTTGGGATCGCCGGTGAAGGCATCGCTCGCCTCGTTCGTGGTCGGTCTGATCTCGCTTGCGATCGTCGTCGCATTCGTCGACCGCACCTACAGCCTCGGCGACGCGCTGAAGAAAGGCAATCCGTGGTGGATGTGGGCAGGCGGATTGCTGGGTGCGACGCTGGTGATGTGCAACGCGTACCTGTCCGCGCATATCGGCACCGGCATGACGGTGATGCTGGTATTGCTCGGTCAGGTCGGCGGAGGATTGCTGGTCGACCGTTTCGGCCTGCTTGGCGTGCCACGCAAGCCCGTGGCCGGCATCCAATACGTCGGCGTGCTCGTAGCCATCGTCGGCATTGTGCTCAAGGCGATGTGACTGCCGTGTCGAGTTGGCAACCGTGTGCGAACTGACTATACTGTGTTTAGTTTGGCCCTGTAGCTCAGCTGGATAGAGCATGTGACTTCTAATCTCAAGGTCGCCGGTTCGAGCCCGGCCGGGGTCACCATCAAGCCCTCGCGTCGTTTCATGCGGTGCGGGGGCTTTCCTGTCCATTGAACGGCAAGCCATTGGCTTGCGAAGATAGGGGAGACCATGAAGCGAATCGTCGCGGGCATTCTGGCGCATGTGGACGCGGGCAAGACCACGTTGTCGGAGGCGCTGCTGTACGCTACCGGCCAAGTACGCAAACTCGGCCGCGTCGACCACGGCGATGCCTTCCTCGACACGGACGCCATGGAACGGCAACGCGGCATCACCATCTTCACCGAGCCGGCCGTCATCGCCACGCCCGACCTCACCATCACCCTGCTCGATACTCCTGGCCACGTCGACTTCTCCGCCGAAACGGAACGTACGCTCGCCGTGCTCGACTACGCCATCCTCGTCATCTCCGGCGCGGATAATGTGAATGAGTTTCTACAAAAATTTGATAAGATTGGTCATATTTTCACCATCGAAAAGGTCGTTTCTGCGGATATTCTGAAGGGCGACTGGAAAAAAGAAGTCGCTCCCTATCAAGCTGTCATTTTCTATGAGGTTTCCTCTAAAAAGCGTTCAGAGGTGATCTGGTACTGCATGCAGAGCCGCAAAAGCCTCTATATCACGCCGCAGCTCAGTGAGATCACCATGGAAGGCTTCGGAGCGCGTCATCTGATCGATACGCCCATGATGAAATATGAGTACCGAAGCGAGCGTTTCTGGTACAACCTTGTCAAGCGCGTGGTCGATATTCTGCTTTCCCTTACGGCACTTATTCTGCTTTCCCCGCTGCTTCTTCTTACAGCCTTGGCCATCAAGCTCGAGGATCGCGGCCCTGTGTTCTATAAGCAAAAGCGCTGCACCAAAAACGGCGAGGTTTTTGAAATTCTCAAGTTCCGTAGTATGATCGTAGATGCGGAAAAAGGCGGCAAATCCATTCCGTGTCGCTCCGGCGATCCCCGCATCACACGTGTCGGTCGCGTCATCCGTAAACTGCGCATCGATGAATTCCCGCAAATTATTAACGTCTTAAAAGGTGATATGTCCATCGTCGGCCCACGCCCGGAGCGCATCGAACACGTGGAAGAATACACAAAAGAAATCCCCGAGTTTTCCTACCGCCTGCGCGTCAAAGGCGGCCTGACCGGCTATGCCCAAATTTACGGCAAATACAACACGAGCCCCTACGATAAACTGCGGCTCGACCTTCAGTATATTGAAAAACAGTCAATTTTGCTTGATTTAAAGCTGATTCTGCTGACAATCAAGATCATGTTCGTGCCGGAATCTACAGAAGGCTTCACAGAAGAGAAGTCTGCTCAGATGACGGAGAAAACCAAGAGTATAAATGAAATTGAAGAATAAATTCTTGATTTAATAATTGGAAGGAGAATTAGTATGCGTAAAAAGTATGATTATCTCATTGTAGGC
>OGRM01002009.1_pt1 | contig 10920 bp, 6 predicted proteins | sample 1553491 | NCBI WGS metagenome assembly OGRM01 (sample SAMEA2580110, study PRJEB22360) | human gut metagenome | biome: human gut; feature: human-associated habitat; material: faeces | place: Denmark | collected 2008/2010
GATTTTGTTTTTTAATAAAATAAGTTTAATTTTGAAATGTATTCGAAACACAATCGAAACACAAACAAGTTATATTTGAAAAGTTTTTCAGACAGAAGCGACACGGTAAACAGATGGTTACCATATATATAACGGAAGATGCGAAGGCCGGCAGGGCCGCAAACGGAGACTTCGGGACGGAGTCCCCGACCGGGTCTTTCCGGGCCTTCGAGGTGTCCAAACAACCGGATTTACAAAACGCGGACAAATAAAAAAATTATAATCGAAGAACTTAAAATGAAAAACGTATTAAAGTATCTGTTACTGGCACTCATCGCCGTCTCGCAACTCTTCGCCTGCGGCGGCAGCGATGACGAAAAGGCCCCCGCGGATAATTTCGACGTGCAATTCACGGTTCCGGGGTCGGTAGACGTCACCGAAGGCGGCGAGTGCACTTTCGCCGTAAGTGGGGGGGGGAAATCGCCCCTGACCACAGACACATTCATTCTTGAGTCGGACGCAGGCATCTCCTACGTCTGCCCCATCGTCAACACCTCTTCCGACAGTTTCACCGTACGCCTGGCCGACGGGTGTGAAACGGGTTACTACAAAGTCTTCGTCAAAAGAGACGCGCGCAAAAAATCGTTCGGAAGAATCTACATCAACATCGTCGAAGACATAGATTTCAAACCGGATGCAGGCACCACGGTCTACGGGATCGTGTCGTCGGCCGGCGTCGGCGTGGAGAACGTCGTGGTCTCCGACGGCGCGGAGGTGACCGTCACGAACGAGAAGGGCATCTACCAGCTCAAATCGGCCAAAAAGTGGGGATATGTCTTCATCTCCGTCCCGAGCGGCTACGAAGTTCCGTCCGTCGGGGTGCTCCCGCAGTTCCACCGCGCGCTCAAAAACAGCGCCGACGTCGTCGAACGGGCCGACTTCAAGCTCGAAAAGGTCGACGGACAGGACTCCTACAAGATCTTCATGCTGGGCGACATGCACCTCGCCAACCGAACGGGCGACCTGGGACAGTTCGCCCAGTTCACCTCCGACCTTACGGACTACATGACCCGCCACAAGGGCGAGAAGATGTATGCGCTCACCCTCGGGGACATGACCTGGGACCTCTACTGGTATTCGAACAGCTACTATTTCCCCCAGTACCTGAACACCGTCAACAGCCAGATCAAGAATCTGCAGATCTTCCACACCATGGGCAACCATGACAACGACTTCCAGACCAGGTCGGACTACGATGCGGCGGTCAAATATGTGGATCAGATCTGCCCGACCTACTATTCGTTCAACATCGGCAAGGTCCATTACGTCGTCATGGACGACATTGATTGCAGCAGCTACGACGGGAGCACTTCCCGCAACTATGTCAAGAGCCTCTCCGCCGAGCAGCTGGACTGGCTGGCGAAAGACCTGTCGCACGTGGCCAAGACGACCCCCGTCGTCGTTGCCATGCATGCGCAGGTGTTCTATCCGACCACATCGGGATTCAAGATCGACCACGATCAGGTCAACACCCTGCGGCTTTTCGACATCCTCGACGGATATACCGTCCGCTTCGTGACGGGGCATACCCACAAACTTTTCAACGTGACGCCCGACGCTCCGATCGTGGACGGGCATAACTTCCGGGAGTATAACTCCGGCTCGGTATGCGCTTCGTGGTGGTGGTCCGGCAACCTCACGCCCGGAATCCACATCGGAACCGACGGAACTCCGGGCGGCTACGGCATCTGGGATGTCACGGGAACCGATTTCCAATGTCTCTACAAATCGACCGGATGGCCCGAAGAGTACCAGTTCCGCAGCTACGACCTGAACAACGTGCATTTTTCGATGGCCGACGTTCCGCTGATGCCTTCCGACATCTCCGCTTCGGTCAAGAACGCCTATATGCAATATGTCAACGCCTATCCGCAGAACAACGACAACGAGGTGCTGATCAACATCTGGAACTGGAATTCGGACTGGACGTTGAGCGTCGTCGACGAAAACCGCAAGACGCTGCCCTACACCGAAGTCTGGGCCTACGACCCGCTCCATATCGCGGCGCTCTCGGTCAAGCGGTTCAACAACGCGGGACTCAAGTTGACCCCGTCGTTCATCACCGACAAGTTCACGCACTTCTTCAAGGTGAAGGCGGACGATGCGGACACCGACCTTGTGATCACCGTCAAGGACGAATTCGGAAACGAGTGGACCGAAAACATGCAGCGGCCGAAAGCATTCTCCACGGATGCCTACCGACGCAAGTGATTTTCGCTACATACCCAACCACAATCATCATTTACTAACCAACAAACACAGATCTTATGAGAGTATTAAGACCACTGGTTCTATCTCTTCTTCTGGTATTGGGAGGGGGAATAACAGCCCTTTCGGCCCAGAACAGGGAGGTGTCGGGAAAAGTCCTCGACGCCAATCAACAGCCGCTCGTGGGTGTAGCCGTTCTGGTCGATGGTACGACCAAAGGCGTCACAACCTCTGAAAACGGCACCTTCAAAATCCAGGTTCCGTCGGGAGAAGCCGTTCTCCAGGTCACCTGCCTGGGTTACCTGCCCCAGAAAGTGACGGTTCCCTCAAGCCGGAACAGCATCACGATCTACCTGCAAGAGGACGCCATCATGCTCGATGCAACCGTCGTAATCGGCTACGGCACGCAGAAAAAAGTCAACCTGACCGGCGCCGTTGCGACCGTAGGGAGCAAGGAGCTCGAAAACCGCGTCACCCATTCGCTGGGCAGCATGTTGCAGGGTTCCGTAGCGGGTCTCAACATCACCACCTCCTCGGGTAAACCCGGCAGCACGCCGGCGATCAACATCCGCGGCGTCAACTCGATCAACTCGGCCGACCCGCTCGTGCTGATCGACGGCGTGGTGGGCGACCTGAACCGCGTCAACCCCAACGACGTGGAGTCGATCTCGGTCATCAAGGACGCTTCGGCGGCAGCCGTCTACGGCGCCCGCGCAGCCTTCGGCGTCATCCTGGTCACCACCAAGAACGGCTCGGCCCAGGACGGCAAGGCGACGGTGCGTTACAGCGGCCGTTTCGGCTGGAGGCCACGACCTCGACCGACTACGAGAACCGCGGTTACTGGTCGGTCTATACGGTCAACAAGTTCTGGCAGGCCGACTCCGGAACGAACTATGTCAAATACAACGATCACGACATGCAGCAGCTGCTGGCGCGCGTGAACGACAGGACCGAGCATCCCGACCGTCCGTGGGTCGTCGAAGAGATCCGCAACGGCCGCAAACAGTGGGTCTACTACGGCAACTACGACTGGTGGGACATGCTCTTCCAGCAGCGTCGGCCCGTGCAGCAGCACAACATCTCGCTCAGCGGCGGCACGAAGGACATCAAATACCTCGTCTCGGGCGCCTATGACCGCCAGGAAGGTATTCAGCGCGCACATCCCGACGTGTATAACAAATACAACCTGCGTGCGAAACTCGATTTTCGGATCAACCGGTGGGCAACGCTCTCGAACAACACGTCGTTCTTCTCGTCGAATTACAAGTCTCTGGGAGACGGCAGCGTAGACAACACCATCGCTTACAGCGCCCGCCACGCACTGGCCAACTTCCCCATGAAGAACCCCGACGGATCGTGGCTTTACAGCACGCCGTATCTCGATTACAAGATCGCCAACGGACGCCACATCCTGCTCAACGAGGGCACGCACCGCAACGTCGACCGCTCGAACGACTTCTCGAACACGACACGCCTGGTCATCACGCCGTTCAAGACGTTGAGCATCACGGGTGACTTCACCTACCGCCTCTACCAGAACCGCAATACGAGCCGCAGTTCCGCAATGAACTACCGCGAATACCCCGACGGGCCGCTGCTCGCCTACGACACGGGCGCCGGCATGAACCAGCTCGACGAAGTGGTTCAGACGCGCAACTACTATTCGGCCAACGTCTACGCCAACTACGACGAAACGTTCGGCGAGGCGCACCACGTGTCGGCAACCGCCGGATTCAACTACGAAACGTGGTCCAGCAAGAACGTCTCGGTGGCAGGCATCAACCTCTCCTCCATAAACCTCGACGACCTGAATCTAGCAACGGGCTCTCCCACGGAGGGCGCTTACGGCGGCGGCCAGAACGAATACGCCCTGGCAGGCTTCTTCGCCCGTATCAACTACGACTACAAAGGGCGCTACCTCTTCGAGGTGAGCGGACGCTACGACGGATCGTCGCGTTTCGCACCGGGCAACCGCTGGGGCCTGTTCCCCTCGGCATCGGCCGGATGGCGCATCTCCGAGGAGGCGGTCTTCGGCAACGCCAAAGACCTGGTGGACAACCTCAAGCTGCGCGCTTCGTTCGGCAGCCTGGGCAACCAGAACGTGTCGTCCTACTACACCTACATGCGCCTGATCACGAACAAGGATTTCAGCAACTACACCTTCGACGGCAGCATAAAGGGCAAATACTCCTCGCTGGGCGCCCCCGTAGCCTCCGACCTGACCTGGGAAACCGCCCAGCAGTGGGACCTGGGTCTGGATCTCACCATGCTGAACAACCGGCTCAACTTCACCGGCGACGTCTACATCCGCGACACGAAGGACATGCTGACCGACGGAATGGCGCTGCCCGGCGTATACGGGGCCGATTCGCCCAGCATGAACTCCGCCGAACTGCGCACGAAGGGTTATGAACTCTCCGTCAGCTGGCGCGACCAGTTCAAACTCGCCGGCAAACCGTTCGAATACAGCGTCGGTTTCAACATCAGCGACTACAAGAGCGTCATCACCAAATACGACAACAACCCGAACAAGTCATTGACCAACCTGACAAAGGGAGATTATTACGTCGGCATGGAGATCGGCGAAATCTGGGGCTTCAAGACCGACGGGTTCTTCAAGACCACCGAAGAGGCGCAGGCCTATGCCAAAGAGGTCGACCTGAGTTACAGCACGGGCCGTCTGACCGGCGGCTGGCAGGCCGGCGACCTGAAGTTCGTCGACCTCGACGGCAACGGCGTCTGGGGAGTCGGCAACGACACCGTCGACAAGCCGGGCGACCGGACGATCCTGGGCAACTCGCTCCCGACGCTCTCCTACGGCATCAACGCCTCGATCCGCTGGATGGGCTTCGACGCTTCGGTCTTCTTCCAGGGAACCGGCAACCACTACTGGTATCCCCACGGAGAAATGATGCCTTTCTGGGGCTGCTATTCCTATCCCTACCTCTCCTACCTCCCGACGGATTTCCTCGGCAAGGTATGGGCGGAGGACAATCCCAACTCCTATTTCCCGCGCGCAAGAGCCTATTCTTCATCGGGAGGTTATCTGAGCAAGGTCAACGACCGTTACCTGCAAAATATCCGCTACCTGCGCCTGAAAAACCTGACCGTCGGCTACACGATCCCCGCGACCCTCACCAAGAAGGCCGGCATCGACCAGATCCGCATCTATTTCTCGGGCGAGAACCTCTGCTACTGGTCGCCGCTCAAAAAGAACTCCAAGTACGTCGATCCCGAAGCGGCTATCAACCGTTCCGGCGTGAACAACAACGCCTACTATCCGTGGGCCAAGACGTTCATGTTCGGCATCGACATCACCTTCTAATAATTTCAAAATCCGAATACCATGAAGCGATTAATCATACTGGCAGCAACGCTGATTGCAGGATTATCGGCCTGCGACTCCCTGCTGGACAAAGAACCGTTGGATCGGGTGACGCAGTTCGACTATTTCAAGACGAGAAGCGATCTGGAACTCTTCTCCAACCCCTTTTACGACAACCTGCTGGACAAGACGCCCTACGATGAGCAGAACGACCTGCTCGTTCAGATGACCCTCTCCGATGTTCTCTACGGAGGCGACAAGCGCACCGTTCCGAACACCGGCGGCGGCTGGTCGTGGGGCAACCTGCGCCGCATAAACACCCTGCTGGAATATGTCGATCAATGCGAAGACAAGAAGGCTGTGACCGAGTATACGGCCCTGGCCAAATTCTTCCGCGCCGCCTTCTATTTCGACAAGGTGAAACGCTTCGGCGACGTACCCTGGTACGAGGTGCAGCTCGGCTCGGCCGACGAAGCGCTCTACAAACCGCGCGATTCACGCGAACTGATCATGACCAATATGATCAAGGATATCGACGAAGCCATCAACAGCGGCGGTCTTACGGAGGATATATCGACCTACCGCGTCAACAAATGGGCGGCGCTGGCGCTGAAAGCGCGGTTCTGCCTCTTCGAGGGAACCTACCGCAAATACCACGGCATCAACCTCGAAGGACATGACTACACCTATTATCTGGAGGAAGCCGCCAAGGCCGCCAAAACGATCATCGACGAAGGTCCCTACAAGCTCTACTCCACCAAAACTCCGGACAAGGACTACATGATGCTCTTCGCACAGGAGAATGCCAGCACCGAAGAGTATATCCTCGCCATCCGGAACAGCTACGAGGCCCAGGTCTACCACAATGCGACGGCCTACACGCTGCTGCCGACACAGGGCCGCCCGGGCTACACCCGCAAATTCATCAACATGTACCTGAAGAAGGACGGCACCGCATTCACCGACCAGGAGGGGTGGCAGACGCTGCCTTTCACCGAAGAGGTGAAGGACCGCGACCCGCGCCTGGCGCAGTCGATCCGCACCCCGGGTTACAAGCGCATCGGCGCCAAACGGGTGCAGGGTCCCGATCTCGGCGTCACGATCACCGGCTACCAACCCATCAAATTCGTTCAGGACACGACGGCCTCGGGAGGACAGATCGACCGCAACGACCGTTCGACCTGCGACATGCCGGTTTTCCGCTATGCCGAAGTGCTGCTCAACTATGCCGAAGCCAAGGCCGAACTGGGAACGCTCACGCAGAACGATCTGGCGATCACCGTCAACGAAATCCGAAGCCGGGTGGGAATGCGGGGCCTCGACATGAACGAAGCCAACAAAAATATCGACTGGTATCTTGAGTCCAAAGAGTACGGCTATCCCAACGTGACCGGCGCCAACAAGGGCGTCATTCTGGAAATCCGCCGCGAACGGGCCGTCGAGCTAATCCAGGAGGGTTTCCGCCTTCAGGATCTGTATCGCTGGAAAGCCGGCTATTGCATCGACCAGGCCATTTCCGGCATGTATTTCCCGGGCCCCGGCGAATACAAGCTTGCGGGCAAAGAAACGGCCGATCTGATTCTCTATAAGGCAGGAGAGACCAAACCCCAAGCCGGCGAAGGAGTTTCGGTATACGAACTCGGTTCGGACATCATTCTCTCCGAGGGGGACAAAGGCTATGTCTACTATCACAAAACCGTTCTGCGCACTTCGTTCAACGAGGAACGCGATTACCTCTACCCGATTCCCAGCGGCGAGCGTTCGCTCAACCCGAACCTCACGCAGAATCCGGGATGGAGCGACGGACTCGATTTTTAAGTCGGAAATAACCTAAAAAACAAGATTATGAGATTTGTAAAATATATGACAGCCCCGATCCTCATGGCGGCCCTGTGTTCCTTCTGGGGCTGCGACAAGGATGAGGACCACCTTTCCGAAGCTGTTCTGGCGAGCGCCAACACCTTGAATTTCGAAGCGGAAAGAGCGGCGGAAAAGATCATCACCATCTATGCCGACGCCGACTGGGTGACGGAAGTCCCCGACTGGGTGACGGTCACGCCCAACTCGGGAACCGGCGTCATGGACGTGACGGTTTCGGTGACCGACAACATGCGCGACGGCGCGGAGGACAACCCCCGCAAGGCCACCCTCGTCTTCAAGGGACGGACTCTTGCAAGCCGCGCACAGGTGCTCATCACGCAGAACGGAGACAAATACCGCGATGTGAAGGAGTACACGGCAGGTGAACTCGCCGCCCTGGCGGACGAAACGGTCATTTCCGTACCGTCGGCGATCGTCGTGGCCGTGACGACCAAAGGCTTCGTCATCAGCGACGACAAAAACACGGACAATATCTTCGTCTCGGACGCCACGACGGTTGCCGTCGGCGACAAGATTTCGCTCTTGGGCACCAAGTCGTCCGACTCGCAGAAACTCGCTACGGTAATCGACTGCGACGAGGTGACGGTTCTGTCCGACGGAGCGGTGAACTACCCCGAACCGGAGGACATCAGCGCAAAGATCGACGACTACACCTCCTCCAAACGGGGCTACGTCACCGTCAAGGGCGTTTTCAACGGCAGCACCCTCACCGTTTCGGAGAACGCCAAGTACTCGGTCAGCGTCGTGGACGCACCGGCAAGCCTGGGCCTTTCCGCCCTGACCGGCCATATCGTAACCGTCACCGGCTAGCGAGTTTCCCCGGCTCCTCCGCGGGTTGGGCGGAGCCTGTACAGCGCATCATGGCCACCGATGTCGAGGACAACGGCCTGAACGAGATCGTCTATTTCCTGGAGAACTTCGAATGGCTCGAACCGTGGTCCGTAGCAAGCGGTGTCGGCCAAACGGTCGAGACGGATAACCTCGATGCAAAAGCGACAGCGCTTACCTCCATAACTGTCGATGGAGTGACTGCATTCGACGCTGTCGAAAAACTCGGTTACAAGTTTATCTACGACAAGAACGACAACAAACGCATCTACCTCCAGCAGAACTACCTCAAATTCGGCAAGACCGGCAATCACGCAGGTATCATTCTTCCTCCGATAGACGGGGTTCCCGAAGCAAAGGACAATGTGACACTCTCGTTCGACTGGTGCGGAATGCGCCAGGGGTCCGGCAAGATCGACCCCGTCAATCTGATCGTCATCTTCGAGAACGGCAGCGACAAAGTGCAGATCGACATACCCGAACTGGGATGGGAGGATGGTCACAAGCTCGAATGGGTTCGCGCCGAAGTCAGCCTGAAGGGCATTACGGTCAACAAGGATACGAAGATCACCATTACGCAGACGCAGTGGGAAGTCGGAACAGCCAACCGCTGGTTCCTCGACAATATCAAAATATCCGAACCGATCAAACTCTGATAACAGAAACCTTGTAAAACGAAATCAGCCGTTGACCCGTGAGTCAACGGCTGATTTTTTTCAGCGGAGGCGCAAAAAAACCGAAGTTTTCGCTCCGTTCCTCCGGCTACCGGCCCGCTCGCCGCAGAAAACACTCGATCGTGTTCTCCATCAGGCAGCAGATCGTCATAGGCCCGACGCCGCCCGGCACGGGCGTGATCACCGAGGCCTTGGGTTCGATGGCCGCGAAATCGACGTCACCGCACAGTTTGCCCGTCTCCGGGTCGCGGTTCACCCCCACGTCGATCACCACGGCGCCCGGCGACACCATCTCCGCCGTGACGAACTTCGGCCGCCCGATGGCCACCACCAGAATCTCCGCCCCGCGCGTCACTTCGGCGAGGTTGCGCGTACGACTGTGGGCCATCGTCACCGTAGCGTTCGCGTCCAGGAGCAGTTTAGACACGGGAAGCCCCACGATATTGCTGCGGCCGATCACCACGGCGCGCTTGCCGGCGATCTCCACGCCTGCGGCCCGCAGCATCTTGAGAATGCCTTTCGGGGTGCAGGGGAGCGTGCAGGGCTGTTTCTGCCACAGCGCCGCAACGTTCAGGGGATGGAAGCCGTCGACATCCTTCTGTTTGTCGATGGCGGCGATCACCTTGTCCTCGTCGATATGTTTCGGAAGGGGCAGCTGGACCAGAATGCCGTCCACCTCGTCGTCGAGGTTCAGGGCCGTGATGATGTCCAGCAGTTCGGCCTCGGAAACGGACTCGGGCTTTCGGATCGTGGTATTGCGGATGCCCACCTCGGCCGAAGCCTTGGCCTTGCCCGTCACATAGCTCACGCTGCCGGGGTCCTCGCCCACGAGGATGACAACCAGATGGGGCACACGGCCGTATTTCGCGGGGAAGGTCTTCACCTCGTCCGCCATTTCAAGTTTCAGTTTCGCTGAAAGTTCTTTTCCGCTGATTATTTTTGCCATATATCGCTCGTATTATCTTTCCAAATCGTCGAAAGCCCGGTGGCCGATGTCGGTGCGGTGGAACAGATTGTCGCAGTCGATGCGGGCCACGTCGGCCAGCGCATTCCTCCGCGCTTCGGCCAGGTCCCTGCCCTTGCCCACCACGAACAGCACGCGGCCTCCGTTGGTGAGAATCCGCCCGCCGTCGGCCCGGGTTCCCATGTGATAAACAGCCCCTTCGACGCGGTCCAGGCCCTTGATTTCGTGTCCTTTTTCGTAGTCGCCCGGATAGCCCTTCGAGGCCAGCACGATGCCCAGCGCGGCGAAATCGTGCCACTCCAGCTGCGTATCGCGTCCCTCGGCCACGGCACAGAAGATGTCGACGATGTCGCTCTTCAGGCGCGGCAGCACCACCTCGGTCTCGGGATCGCCGAAACGGGCGTTGAACTCGATGACCTCGATACCCCGCGCAGTCTTCATCAGTCCGCCGTAGAGCACGCCCTCGAAGGGACACCCCTCGGCGATCATCGCGTCGGCCACGGGCTGCATGATCTTCTCCAGGGCATAGCGTTCGTCCTCCGCCGTCACGAACGGCAGGGGCGAATAGGCGCCCATACCGCCCGTATTGGGACCCTCATCGCCGTCGTAGGCGCGCTTGTGGTCCTGCGCCAGCGCCATCGGCCACACCTTGTGTCCCGAAACGAAGCACATGAACGAAAACTCGGGACCTTCGAGGTAATCCTCGACGACCACCTTGCCCTCGCCGAACTTATCGTCGAGCAACATATCCCGCAACGCCGCTTCGGCCTCGGCCATCGTCCGGGCGATCACCACGCCTTTTCCGGCGGCCAGTCCGTCGTATTTCAGCACTGCGGGCAGAGGACGCCCCTGCACATAGGCCAGCGCCCCGGCATAGTCGGTGAATGCGCGGAATCCGGCTGTCGGGATGGCATATTTAGCCATCAGCCGTTTGGCGAACTCCTTCGACGACTCGATGCGCGCCGCAGCCTTCGTCGGACCAAAGATGCGCAGCCCCGCGG
>OGRM01002015.1_pt1 | contig 10890 bp, 5 predicted proteins | sample 1553491 | NCBI WGS metagenome assembly OGRM01 (sample SAMEA2580110, study PRJEB22360) | human gut metagenome | biome: human gut; feature: human-associated habitat; material: faeces | place: Denmark | collected 2008/2010
GTTCCAAGAACATTCAGTATCGGATGTAACATTTCATTCTGAAAGAAAAACAAATTATAAATTTAAAGCGAAAGATCATGAAAAAGATATTTAGTTTAGTTGTTGCATTGTTGACTTTGGTTTCTTGTTCGGAAGATTTTCTGAATCTGACGCCTCAATATTATCCGAATGATGCGACATTCTTTAAAACTCAAGAGCAATTCACTCAAGCAGTGAACGGAGCCTATTCCGCTCTACGGGGAGTATCGGCAAGACAAGGATACCTGATGGGAGAAATGCGTTCCGACAATACACATTACACCCGCTATAAAGCAGACCGTGGTCTACACATCTTGTATCGTGAAAATATCGCGGATTTTGTTGTAGATGACCAGAACCAATGGACAAATGAAATGTATTATGCATGTTATACGGGCATTTCAAGAGCCAACACCATTCTGAACCGCATTGAAGGGACGACTTTTCCCGATGATTTCAAAAATAAAACGATCGGAGAAGCTAAATTCATCCGTGCTTTCATGTATTTCCAATTGGTGCAATGCTACGGAGACGTCCCTTTGCATCTGGAAGAAGTGACAGGAGCGGACAACGCATTCTTACCTCGTTCATCTGTTAACGATATCTATACAGCCATCGTTGATGATGTGAAAGATGCCATAGAGAAACTTCCGACGGTCAAATTCCCGCAAAATGGTGCTGCAACCAAAGGAGCTGCCAAAATGCTCTACGCTTATGTATTAATGACAAAGCCAGATCGAGATTATGCAACAGCGGAAACGCAGTTAAAAGATATCATGAATATGGGATATGAATTACTTCCCAATTATGCCGATATATATGACACATCCAAAAAGAACGGAAAAGAATCGATTTTCGAAATCCAGTATCAAATGGGAGATCAGGGACAGCAAAGTGATTGGTTATACTACTTTATTCCCAAAACAACGAATGCAGAAATTATTACAGGTGTTCCGGATTGTAGTACGTTACTGACAGGAGGCTGGAATGTTCCGACACCGGAAATGATCGCTTCTTACGAACCTGGAGACCTGCGTGTCGACCCATCTATCGCTGTTGCAGTCGGTACACTGGATGCAGCAAACGCCTTAGTCGTAGCTGATGTACTAAAAGTCGGTGATCCCAAGATCAATGATTATCCAGTTAATTATCCATTTATCAATAAATACCGTCACGCACACTCCAAAATAGAAAATACAGACGATAACTGGCCTGTTTACCGCTATGCGGACTGCCTGTTATTGTTAGCTGAATGTCTGGTGGAGCAAGGACGTGCAGGAGACGCAGCACCCTATGTCAATCAAGTACGTGCGCGTGCAGGTTTACCTGCTGTTACAACAATCAATGCCGAGGTAGTTGCCAATGAGCGACGTCACGAACTCGCATTTGAGAACCATCGTTGGTATGATTTATTGAGAACAGGAAAAGCTATTGAAGTAATGACTGCCTACGGAAAATATATCAAAACGATTGATACGGAACTTCCTGAACGTACCTATCAGATAAAGCCGGAATATTTGCTTTATCCGATACCTTATAACGAGTTGCAATTAAATGACCAGCTCAAACAAAATCCAGGTTATTAATTATCATATTAACAAAAAGACCTTTACTTTTGTAGTAGAGGTCTTTTTACTATTAGCACCATGAATACACAACGTATTATCAAAAACTTTATATATACCGTCGCAGGAGGTATCCTGTCTCTCGGAACGACTGGTTGCAGTGGCAACAAAGCGGAAACGACAGACAGTTTTTCCACTTTGGAAGCCCAGTTTTCCAACCCTTCATCCGAGTACCGTACAGCCCCTTTTATGGTTTGGAACGGAAAAGTTACAGAAATTGAAATCGACCGTATGCTGAAAGACTTTAAAGATGCAGGCTGCGGAGGTGCGTTTATCCATCCCCGTCCGGGCATGATCACGGAATATATGTCGGACGAATGGTATTCCCTCTACCGTTATGCCGTCGATAAAGGAAAAGAGATGGGACTGGACATCTGGATTTACGATGAAAACTCCTATCCCAGCGGCTTTGCCGGAGGACATGTTCCCGAAGATATGCCCGAATCCTACAACCAAGGACAAGGACTTGAGTTGACAAAAACAGATCTTCTGCCTGACAAGACAGACGAATATTTCATCATCCTTAAAAAAGAAGGGGACAAATGGGCAGATATCACGAACGCCCTGAGCCAGCATAAAAAAGCAAAAGGAGAATATTACCTCTACAAAAAGACCTATTTAGGCAAATCAGACTGGTACGGAGGGTATTCTTACGTAGACCTGCTCGTACCCGGTGTGACTGAAAAGTTCATCGACCTCACGATGAAAGGATACGAAAAAACAATAAAGGACGAATTTGGCAAATCTGTTTTCGGTATCTTCACAGATGAGCCCAACATCAGCAGTCCCGGAGGCTTGCGCTGGACACCAGACTTGTTCGAAGTATTCCGGAAACAGTGGGGATACGATCTAAAACCACTACTTCCCCTTCTGGACGAAGAGACGGGCAATTGGAAACAGGTACGTCATAACTATATGGAAACCCTGTTGCAAATGTTTGTCGACCGCTGGTCCAAACCTTGGCACCACTACTGCGAGACGAACAACCTGAAATGGACCGGACACTATTGGGAACACGGTTGGCCGCAAATGAACGACGGACCGGACAATATGGCAATGTACGCCTGGCATCAGGTACCCGCTATCGACATGCTGTTCAACCAGTTCGACGAAACCAACCCGCAAGCACAGTTCGGCAATATCCGTGCAGTAAAAGAATTGCGCAGTGCCGCCAACCAAACAGGTTGTAACCGTACCCTCAGCGAAACTTATGGTGGTGGAGGTTGGGACGAAACTTTTAAAGATTTCAAACGGTTAGGCGATTGGGAGTATGCACTCGGGGTCAACTTCATGAACCAACATTTAGCCCATATGACACTAACAGGAGCACGCAAATACGACTATCCGCCGGTATTCACCTATCATTCTCCCTGGTGGCCCGACTATCGCGAACTGAATGACTATTACGGACGCCTTTCATTTGTTATGAGCAAAGGCATCCAGAAAAACGATATTTTGGTTCTGGAACCCAACTCGACTTTATGGAGCTATTACGTCCATGCAGGAAGTTCCCCGAAACTCATGGAGATAGGAACCAATTTCCAAGCTTTTGTTACAACTTTGGAAAAGAACCAGGTAGAATATGACCTCGGTTCCGAAAACATCATCAAAGACCTCGGAAAGGTAGAAAACGGGCGTTTCATCGTCGGCAATGCCTCCTACTCGACTGTCGTTCTGCCTCCCATGATGGAGACCTTAAACAAGCCTACCTTCAACCTCTTGCAACAATTTGTAGAACAAGGTGGACAGATCATAACCTTCTCCGCTCCCACCCGGATAGACGGGGCTGTCAATGACGAACTGGCCGGACTGTTGACCGGTACAACCGTCACATCACTCCCGGAACTATCCAAAGATGTAATCGCCCGGTATTTCTCTTCCGATAACTTCAGGATTACTTTCAACAGTGGTAACCTGTATCACCATCGTCGCCGGTTTGCAGACGGAGAATTGGTTTTTCTCGTCAACTCTTCTATGGATGAAGTTGTTGACGGCACCCTTTCGACGCAGGGAAAAGCCATGTTGGAAATGGATGCTCTGAACGGGGAAATCTATACGTATCCGTCTTCAAAAGAAAAAGGCATACTAAGTACATCTTTCCGGATCGAACCGGCAGGAAGCCTCTTGCTTTACTGTTCTGACAAGAACCCTAAAAACTATCCGGAACGCCCCGGAAAAGCGGGAAGCAGCCCGGTGACGGCAACAAGCCGGACCACCGTCAGCCGTTTACGCGACAATGCTCTGACAATTGACTTTTGCGATGTTACGGTTAAAGGAAAGACTTACAAGAAACAACATTTCTCCCGTGCCGCCGATATCGCCTTCAAAGCGCACGGATTCACCAACGGCAATCCTTGGAATACCTCCGTACAATACAAACGGAATATCCTCGACCGCGACCACTTTAAGGATGGCGGCTTCACGGCCTCCTATCATTTTACGGTAAACGATGCTTTCGACTATTCCGGTATCAAACTGGTTTCCGAACGCCCCGAACTATTTACCGTAAAAATCAACGGAAATCTCGTGAACGCTCTTCCAGGTGAATGGTGGCTGGACCGTTCTTTCGGCGTTTATCCGATAGGCGGACAGGTGAAAAAAGGTAGCAATACGGTAGAACTCAGCATCAACCCGATGCGTATTTTTGCAGAGATAGAACCGGTCTACATCATCGGAAACTTCTCGGTCGTACCCGAACAAGAGGGATGGAGCATCGGTGCACCACAGGAATCGTTCACACTGGGTAGCTGGAAAGAACAAAAGCAACCGTTCTACTCATGGGATATGAGCTATAGCAAAGAATATACCCTCGATGACCTTACAGGCAGATATGCCGTCAAACTGAACAAATGGAACGGGACGGTAGCAGAAGTATACGTCAACGGACAGAAAGCCGGTATGATCGCCTTCGACCCCTGGCAACTGGATGTAACATCCTACCTGAAAGAAGGCAGCAACACGATCGATGTACATGTGATCGGCAGTTTGAAGAACCTGTTAGGCCCGCATTACCGGAATCCGGCTCCCGGCCTGGCATCTCCCTGGCATTGGAAAAACGTAGACAAACCGATATCCGGAAAAGAATACCAGATGATGGATTACGGGCTGATGGAAGATTTTGAATTAATTCATTAAACATACACGAAAAGAGGGTGCGTGCTTTTCCGGAAAAGCATGGCACCTTTTTCAAAAAAGGACGGCAGCATGAAAAATAGACTTTTAAACATTTGTATCTTATGTATGGTTTTTCCTTTCTTTCTACAGGCAGCGGACACACATTCCGTTTATAACCTGCGATGCGAACAGGAAGAAAACCCGTTAGGAATCGAAACAGGACAACCTTGTTTCAGCTGGCAGATACAGGCACAACAACGGAACTTCGAACAATCGGCCTGGCAGATATTAGTGGCCGATTCTCCGGAAAAACTACAGGCCGGCAATGGAAATATCTGGGACAGCGGAAAAACGCTTTCTTCCGCCTCGATCCTTGTTCCTTTCAAAGGAAAAGAATTGAAAGCAGGACAGACCTACTACTGGAAAGTAAGGAGTTGGGATAAGGAGGACAGCCCTTCCCGCTGGAGCTGTATCCATACCTTCGGCATGGGGCTTCTTTCGGAAAAAGACTGGAGCAATGCCAAATGGATTGCACTGGAAAAAGACAGGAAAGACGAAATCGTCACGATAGGGCTGCACGGACTGGCCAACGTGGACCGGGAACTCAAAGGCAAAAAGATCGGTATGTACCGCCTCCCCCAATTCCGAAAAGAATTTACGGTTCAAAAACCGGTAAAACGAGCGACCGCCTATGTCTCCGGACTCGGACATTTCGATATGTTCCTGAATGGAGAGAAGGTGGGTAACAACTTTCTCGATCCGGGATGGACAAAATATGATAAATGTGCGCTGTATGTCACTTTCGATCTGTCCGGACAGCTAAAGCAAGGCGGAAACGCAATAGGCGTCATGTTGGGAAACGGCTTTTTCAATATCCCGCGGGAACGTTATTTCAAACTGCTTGCTTCATATGGCGCTCCGCGCCTCTTGATGAAAATACAAATCGAATATGCAGACGGCAGTACGCAGGACATCGTAACCGGTACAGACTGGAAAACAACCGAAAGCCCCGTTACCTACAGCAGTATTTACGGCGGTGAAGATTACGATGCCACGAAAGAACAGACCGGATGGATGCAACCCGGTTTCGACGACCGTACCTGGAACAAAGCCCTCGACACAGGCTGGAAAACCCGGCTCCTCTCCCAACGCTCCGCACCGCTGACCGTACGTGACCGAATCCCCACCGTCCGTCTTTTCAAGACCCGGAAAGGACAATGGGTGTACGATTTGGGACAAAACTTTTCCGGCATCATACGGCTTTCCCTGCATTCAAAGGACACGCATCCGGTTAAGCTCTATCCGGCCGAACTGCTGAATCCGGACAGTACCGTAAACCAAAGCGCGTCCGGCGCTCCTTTCTGGTTCGGTTACACACCGAAAGGAAAAGGTATTGAAAGTTGGCAACCCCAGTTTACCTACTACGGTTTTCGTTACGTGCAGGTCGAAGGTGCTGTTCCCGCCGGACAACCCAATCCGGACGGACTACCTGAAATAACGGAAATTACCGGTCTTCATACTTGCTATTCGGCCGAAGATGTCGGCAGTTTCCATTGTTCCAAACCGTTGTTCAATCAGACATACGAACTGATCGACTGGGCGATCCGCAGCAATATGGCAAGCGTGCTGACCGACTGCCCGCATCGTGAGAAGTTGGGTTGGCTGGAAGAAGCGCACCTGATGCAATACTCCGTACAATACCGCTACAACCTGGCACGCCTGTACGAAAAGACATTCAACGATATGCGCTCCACACAAGCAGCCAACGGCATGATACCGACCATTGCTCCCGAACTAGTCGAATTCGAAGGAGGCTTCAAGGATACGCCGGAATGGGGAAGCACATTTGTCATCAGCCCTTGGTACATCTACCAATGGTATGGCGATACGCGCCCGATCGAAACCTATTATCCGGATATGCAACGCTACATCGACTACCTTTCCTCGAAAGCCGATAACCATATTATCGCCTACGGCTTGGGAGACTGGTTCGACATCGGTCCGGAAAGTCCGGGAGAATCGCAACTGACCTCCAATGGCGTAACGGCAACGGCTATCTACTATTACGACGTCACCCTGATGGAGAAAATGGCAAACCTTTTAGGGAAGCCGGACGATGCACGCAAGTACCAGGAACTGGCGGCCCGGATCAAACAAGCCTTCAACCGGACTTTCTGGAACCCGTCCACCCGTACCTACGACCGCAACAGCCAGGCGGCAAACGCCGTCGCACTCTACATGGGACTGACGACTCCGGAAAACAGGCAGCAGGTATTCGATAACCTGATAGCCGATATCCGCGGACGCAACAACGCCCTGACGGCAGGCGTAATAGTAGCGGGCGCCCGCGCCTACCGCTATGTCTTGCGTGCCCTTGAAGCCGGTGGCGCTTCGGATGTCATTTACGATATGAACTGCAAGTACGACACACCGGGATACGGTTGGCAACTGGCACACGGAGCTACTGCTCTCACCGAATCCTGGCAGGCATACGGCTTCGTATCGAACAATCATTTTATGTTGGGTCATCTGATGGAATGGTTGTTCAGCGGCTTAGGAGGCATCCGTCAGAAAGAAGATTCCTTCGGGTTTAAGCATATTGTCATCAAACCCGAACCGGTCGGTGATGTCCGCGACGCACAGGTTTCCTACGAATCGCCTTACGGACAGATTGTTTCCGACTGGAAAGACAACGATAAAGAATTTATCATCCGAGTGGAAGTACCGGCAAACAGCAAAGCCTCCGTCTATCTCCCGTCTGCCGACACGAAACAAATAACCGAAAGCGGTGTACGATTGGAAGATGTCCCCGGAATCAGTTGCAAACAAGAAGGAAATCGGTATGTCGTAGCAACAACAGGTTCCGGTACTTATACTTTCAAAGTGAAGAAAAATAAATAATGAAGAATACCATGAATACAACAAAAAAGGAAGTTAAAGTCGGACTGATCGGAGTCGGATTGAACACCTATTGGAATCAATTCGAAGGGCTTCTCTCCCGATTGACGGATTACCAAAGAATGATAAAAGAACGTATGTCCGGCTTACAGGCAACCGTGATTGACGGGGGAATGGTAGACAGCCCGGAAAAGGCAGCCCGGACAGCAGAAGTTTTAAAAAGTGAAGACATAGAAATCCTCTTCATCTTTATTTCGACCTATGCCCTTTCCTCAACGATCCTTCCGATCGCCCAGCGCATCAAGATTCCGGTTATCCTGCTCAACATACAACCCGTAGCCGCCATAAATTACGATTATATCAACGGATTAGGCGACCGTGGAAAAATGACCGGCGAATGGCTGGCTCACTGCCAAGCCTGTTCCACTCCGGAATTTGCCTGCGTATTCAACCGTGCCGGCATCAAATACGACATCCTGACCGGTTACCTCGAAGAACCATACGTATGGAACGAAATCGAAAACTGGATCGATGCGGTAAGGGCCGTACAAGGGATGCGTAACAACCGGATGGGTATTCTCGGACACTATTATTGCGGTATGCTGGACGTTTACACCGACATTACCCGGCAATCCTTCACTTTCGGCACTCACATAGAGCTTCTCGAAATGTGCGAACTCAAAGCTTACCGGGATGCTGTAACGGAAGACGAACGAACAGCAAAACGTCTGGAATTTTCCATGAAGTTTGAAGTCGACCCGCATTGTGAAGAATACGAATTGGATCGTGCTGCCCGCACCTCTGTCGCACTCGATAAACTGGCCGAAGCCCACAACCTCAGTTCAATGGCCTACTACTACGAAGGTTGGAAAGGAAACGATTATGAAAATATCGTGACTTCCGTAATAGCCGGCAATACCCTACTTACAGGACGCGGCATCCCGGTAGCAGGCGAGTGCGAAGTAAAGAACGTACAAGCCATGAAGCTCCTTTCTCTTTTAGATGCCGGAGGTTCATTCTCTGAACCGTATGCCATAGACTTCAATGACGATGTTGTTTTATGGGGACATGACGGACCGGCTCATTTCGCCATTGCTGAGGGAAAGGTCAGCCTCGTACCGCTACCCGTATATCACGGTAAACCGGGCAAAGGATTGTCCATTCAGATGCGCGTCAAACAGGGACCTGTCACTTTTCTTTCCGTATGTGAAAATAATGATGGCGTATTTTTACTTATCGCAGAGGGAGAATCGACCGACGGACCCACCCTGCACATAGGAAACACGAACAGCCGCTACAGGTTCAGTTGCGGAGCCCGCACCTTTATGAACCGATGGAGTAAGGCGGGTCCTTCACACCACTGTGCAATCGGTATCGGACATGTTGCGGATAAACTAAAAAAGATAGCTTTCCTGTTAGACATACCTGTTATCCAGGTTTGTTAAAAGATAAGAAAAAAAGAGAGAGGCTCTTTATCTATCACGATCTTTTAGACACGGATTTCACGGATAAATTATTTTACTTCCGTGTAATCCGTACTTAAATTATGGCTATCAGTATGCAGGATTTTGTTTCGACATACCTCTCAGATAAATACCCTATGCGACATAAGAGAGACCTTATCTTTTATGGTGAGGAGATCCCCAGATAAACACCAGTAGTCGTTTTTATTTCCCAGTAATAATCCTTCGTATCTCGCTCAGCTTATTCAGGGCTTCCAGCGGTGTCAGGTTGTTGACGTCCAGGTTCTTGATCTCATCCCGCACCTGGCTGAGTACCGGATCATCCAATTGGAAGAAGCTGAGCTGATAGCCGTCTGCCGATGAAGCGATTCCTTTTACAGGCTTGCTTTTGATACTGCCTTTGCGTTTTTCCGTGGCAATCCCCTCCTGACGGTTTTCCGTTTCCAACTGTTTCAGGATTTCGTTGGAACGCTTTACGATGCTTTTCGGCATACCCGCCATCTTGGCCACATGGATACCGAAACTGTGTTCACTGCCTCCGGGAACCAGTTTGCGCAAGAAGATCACTTTGTTATTGACCTCCTTCACCGAAACATTGTAGTTCTTGATACGCTTGAAAGAAGCCTCCATCTCGTTCAACTCATGATAATGCGTAGCAAACAATGTCTTCGCACGGGCATTGGGATGTTCGTGGATATATTCGACAATCGCCCAGGCAATAGAAATACCGTCGTATGTGCTTGTCCCGCGTCCCAATTCGTCAAACAGGACAAGACTGCGGGAAGACATGTTGTTGAGGATATCCGAAGCCTCGTTCATCTCCACCATGAAAGTGGATTCTCCGACCGAAATGTTATCCGAAGCTCCCACACGTGTAAATATCTTATCCACAATCCCGATACGAGCGCATTCGGCTGGGACGAAACAACCGATCTGCGCCATCAGCGTAATCAGAGCCGTCTGGCGAAGCAAAGCGGACTTACCGGCCATGTTCGGTCCGGTGATAATGATAATCTGCTGCTTTTCATCGTCCAGATAGACATCATTGGCAATATAAGGTTCGCCGATAGGCAATTGTTTTTCAATCACCGGATGGCGGCCAGCCTTAATATCGATCACCTGCGAATCATTCACATCCGGACGGATATAACGGTTGCTTTCAGCCACCTTGGCAAATGAGAGCAGACAGTCCAGACGACCGATCAGGTTCGCATTCATCTGGATAGGCGGAATATATTCGGAAAGACAAAGCACCAGTTCGTTAAAGAGACGGGCTTCCAACGAAAGTATCTTCTCTTCCGCTCCCAATATCTTTTCTTCGTATTCTTTCAGTTCTTCGGTAATATAACGTTCGGCATTCACCAAAGTCTGTTTGCGTATCCATCCGGCAGGGACTTTGTCCTTGTAGGCGTTACGCACTTCGATATAATACCCAAAAACATTGTTGAAACCGATTTTAAGGCTCGATATACCCGTCTGTTCTATTTCCCGCTGTTGTACCTTCAAGAGATAATCTTTACCCGAATAAGCGATTGCAACTCGTCAAGCTCGGCGTTCACGCCTGTCGCAATCACGCCGCCCCGGTTCAGCAAGGAAGGCGGATCGTTGTTGATCTCTTTTTCTATCCGGTCACGAATCAGGGCACAGGCATTCAACTGTTCGCCGATACGGCAAAGGCTCGGCTCATCGCTTGCCGTACAAGCCTCCTTGATCGGCTCGATGGCACGAAGAGCGACTTTCAACTGTACCACTTCGCGGGGAGAGACGCGGCC
>OGRM01002022.1_pt1 | contig 10850 bp, 10 predicted proteins | sample 1553491 | NCBI WGS metagenome assembly OGRM01 (sample SAMEA2580110, study PRJEB22360) | human gut metagenome | biome: human gut; feature: human-associated habitat; material: faeces | place: Denmark | collected 2008/2010
TTGTTGCTCAGAATGTTATAAATAACGTTAAACTAAAGAGTTGCGGAATTAAGGACGCATAGATACTAGCATCGCGGACACGCTTACAAATTTGCAACGTAAAACAGAAATAAACAACCATTAATTCATACGATTATGATGACAAGCGACGACACCCAGTTGTTGGGTAAGAACACCCAGGTAGAGAATCCGCAGAACGAGCAGACTGCTCCTGTGGCAGAAGAGACCTCTGAGAAGCAAAGCGCCACATGGAAGAAGGTGACCATCGGTGGCACCTCCGGCATCCTGCTCGGTGCCGGTGCGCTCTATGCCGTCAACGCGATGGCTGGCGAGACCCAGGCCGATGCCGCCGATCCCGCTACGGCTTCCCCCCAGGCTGCTGGCAGCGCCGTGGCGACAGTGGAGGACGACATGACCTTTGCCGAGGCCTTCCAGTCGGCCCGCGCCCAGGTGGGCCCCGGTGGCGTCTTTGAGTGGCACGGTGGCGTCTACGGCACCTACACCGCCGACGAGTGGAACGCCATGTCTGCCGAGGACAAGGCCGCCTTCACCCAGACCGCCATGTCCAACGTCCACCCCCACAGTTATCAGCCCACCGCCCACACGGCCGTCCATCAGACCGACGTGGAGGTTCACCGCGAGGTAGTCTATGAGCGCGAGACCGTCAAGGAGCCCGAGCATGGCCATTCGGGCCGTACCGCCGAGGATGGCGGCCATGTGCGCACCGCCACCCCCGTGAGCCATGAGGAGCCCTTCGTCCAGGAGACGGAAGACGTACACATCGTCGGTCAGACCAAGTTCCAGGGCCACCAGGCCGTCGTCCTCGACCTTGACGGCGATGCCCAGCCCGACGTGGCCGTCATCGACGTCAACGACAACAACCAGCTCGACGACCAGGACGTCCTGATCTTCCGCGACGGCACCACCATGACGCGTGGCGAGCTCGCACAGAGCATGTCCGAGGACGAGACGGGCGACGTCACCCCGCAGACGGAGCACCAGCCCGACCACACCGAGGGCTATATGCAGACGGCCTATGAGGGCGCAGAGCCCGATGGCACAACCGACGGCTACGACGGCGCGCAGGAGGATCCCTACCTCCAGCAGGCTTCCTACTCTGAGGATGTGAATACGGCCAACGACGAGGGCATGATGGATCCCAACCTCCAACAGGCTTCCTACTCCGAGGATCCCGCGATGGGCTACGACGACCCCAACCTCGGCGTGGACGGCGTGGACGACGCTGGTACTGACATGCAATATATCTAAATAACGGCTATGGAAGTAAAGCGCGTAAAATGCTCCAATTGTGGCATCATCCTCGAAGTGAAGAACTCGAAGAATGAGGCTGTCAAACTGATCACGTGCCCGCAGTGCAAAGCGCCGCTGCGGGTGCGCTTTCAGCCGCAGCAGCCCCTGGAGGTGGAGACCGTCTTGCCCGGGTGTCAGCCCGCCCAGCAGCGCGTGGCGCCACAGAACGACGGCGAGACGCTGCTGGGAGGCCGCCAGGACAGCGAGCGGACCATCCTCGGCCAAGGAAGCCAGCAGGGCGCGGCCACGGCTTGCCTCGTCCTGGCCGGCCAGCAGTATGTGCTCCGCCAGGGTGCCAACACCGTGGGCCGCAAGGCGCAGACCTCGCAGGCCACGCTCCAGTTGCCCGTCTCCGACCCCTACATGAGTCGCCACCACCTGCAGATCGTGGTCTCCGTCCTGCCCAATGGCAAGCTCAAGGCCGTCATCAGCAACGACCGCAACAAGAATATCACCTCCATCAACGGCGTGGAACTGCCCCACGACGAAGCCATCGTCCTCTCCAACGGCGACCGCATCGTCATGGGCAAGACCACCGTAGTCTATCAAGAAAGATAATCCCCCCTCAACGATTTCACATGAAAATAGCAATCAGACAGCCCCAGGCCATCTATGAGCTCGGGCAGCGAGATAACCAAGAGGACAGCATTTGGCCCTTGCAGGGACAGGCTACCGATCAGGACTTCTTCTTCATCCTCTGCGACGGCATGGGAGGCCACGAACATGGCGAGGTGGCGAGCCGCATCGTCAGCCAAAGCCTTGCCCAGTATCTGCGCGACCACGTCAACCCCGAGGAGATCGTCTCCGACCAGGTGCTCGGCGAGGCGCTGGAGGCGGCCTACCAGGCCCTCGACCAGGCCGATGACGAGGCTGCCAAGAAGATGGGAACCACCCTTTGCCTCCTCCTCTTCCATCGTGGCGGACTGACCACGATGCACATCGGCGACAGTCGCATCTACCACGTGCGCCCCTCGGCCAAGAAACTCCTCTACCAGAGCAAGGACCACTCCCTGGTCTATGACCTCTACCAGGCGGGCGAGATCAGCTACGAGGAGATGGCCACGTCGCCCCAGAAGAACATCATCACCCGCGCCATGCAGCCCGGCAAGGACAACCGCTGCAAGCCCTCCGTGGTCCATATCACCGACCTCAGGCCCGGCGACTACCTCTACATCTGCAGCGACGGCATGCTGGAGCAGATGGACAACGACGCACTCTGCCAGTTGTTCTCCTCCCAGGACTCCGACGAGGCGAAGCGCCAGCAGCTTATCGAGGCCACGAAGGGCAACAAGGACAACCACTCGGCCTACTTCGTCGGCATAGCGAGCGTCTCCTCGGGCGAGGGCGACGAGTCGCTGCTGGACGACGAGCAGACCTCCAAGGACAACGCGCTCAACATCCGTCCCGTCTTCGAGGCCGAGGAGGTGGCGAGCGACGTCGAGGAGGTGAGCGTCGTCGAGGAGGCTCCCAGGGTGGGCCAGCCCCTCCGCCCACAGCCCCAGGCTCCGAAGGGCGGCAAGGGCAAGCTCGTGCTGGGTGCCGCCGCTGCCTTAGTGGCCCTGGCCTGCGCCTACTTCTTCCTCACGCCGAAGGAGGAGAAGGCCGCCGCGCCCCTCGTGCCCCATACGGAGAAGATCGGCGACAGTCCCTCACACCAGTCCGCAGACCCCGCACGCGAGACGGTGGCCCGCGAAGTGAGGGTCGATCAGCCCGCCAGCAGTAGTAGCAAGAGCGAGACGACCGTGCGCCGCGAGACTGCGCCGCAGAAGGCCAGCCCCGCCGAACCGAAGAAGAATCCTGCTTCCGGCAAGGCCGACCCGAAGAAGGACGGCAAGGCTGACAAAGCGGGCAGCACGCTCGAAAGCAGCAAGGGGGCCAAGACGCTTCCTCCTCCCAGCATGAGGCAGAGGAAAGCCGAAGACCCCATCGACGCAGCCCGCGAAAAACTGAAGGGAGCGCCGCAGGGTGGCCAGAAGCAGAAGAGCAAACCAGCGGAGGGCATTCCTGTCTGACGAATCTTTCCCACACTTTCCATTCACCACCCCGCATCATGACCAATCGATCCGCCCAAGGACAGTAGGTCGCCCGGGCGGAGACAAAGAAAAAGAAAATGAGCGATACGATCAACCAATCCAATATGCTGCGTGTGGGCACGATCCTGCACGGCACCTACCGCGTCGATGGCTACTTGGCATCGGGCGGTTTTGGCAATACTTACGTTGCCACCAACATCCAGTTTGGTGAGTGCTACGCCATCAAGGAGTTCTTCCTCAAGGGCGTGACGGAGCGCGACGAAAACACGACCACTATCAGCGTCAGCAACCAGGAGAACGCTGCCACCTTCGAGGCCCAGCGCGACAAGTTCAAGAAGGAGGCCGTGCGCCTGCGCAAACTCTCCAGTCCTCATATCGTCTGTGTCCACGACCTCTTCGAGGAGAACGGCACGGCCTACTATGTCATGGACTTCGTCGATGGCGAGAACCTCCGCGACTATCTCAAGAAGGTCGGCCACCCGCTCGACGAGGCTACCGTCTGGCAGGTCTTCGACCAAGTGCTCGACGCGCTGGAGGTGGTCCACAGCCACGGTCTCTTCCACCTCGACCTCAAGCCTGCCAACCTGATGATGGACCAGCAGGGTGGGGTGAGACTCATCGACTTCGGTGCGAGCAAGCAGATGAAGGCGGGCAGCGGGGCAACGACCTCCACGGCCGTCAGCTACACCAATGGCTACGCACCGCGCGAGCAGATGGAGCAGGCCCTCGACAAGTTTGGTCCTTGGACCGACTTCTACGCCCTTGGCGCCACGCTCTACTTCCTCCTGACGGACCAGAAGCCGCCGCTGCCCTCGGATATCGACGACGACATGACCGACGACAAGCACGAGGCCCTCGCCATGCCCGACAGCATCAGCGACCGGCTGCGTCGGATGGTCCTTTGGCTGATGGCCACTGACCGTCGCAAGCGCCCGCAGTCGGTAGCCGATATACGCAGCGTCCTCAACCAGAAGACAGAGAAGAAGCCTGCCGACCCAGCCAAGGGCGAGGAGGGCGACGACGTTACAATTGTGCTGCCCAAGTCGGACCAAGACAAGGTGAGCGACGACCCCGCTGCCAACGGCGAGACGGGGGATGCTTCCGCCGACAGTCCTTCCGCAGCCGCCGACGATTCTTCCACGACGGACAACCCCTCCGCGGCGGACGACGAGACTGAGATCGTCCAGGATGATCCCTCGGTCGAAGCGGAGGAGAAGAAAAGCTCGAAGTGGAAATGGATCCTCGTGGTCCTGATCTTTGCCGTTATCGGCTTCTTCGGCGCCAAGTACTTCATGTCTCCTGGTCAGGATACTGCCCCAGCCACATCAGAACCCGACTCCATAGTGGTCGATTCTACCGTCGTCGAGCAGCAACAAACTCCTGCCGCCCAGCAGCAAACCCCAGCTACTCGGGCTGCTACAGTCAAGACCAGCGCGGCCAGCGACTCAGCAGCCGCCTATCCGACTCCGAAGAAGAAGGCCCCGAAGCACGAGAGCCCCTCTCAGAAGAAGAAGAGTGGCAGACAGTACCACTACGACTACGACGAGCCCTACCGTCCGTCCACTCCCTCGAAGAATCCCACTTCGGGCGGCAGCAGCGAGAGCTACGGATCGGGATCGGGCAAGAATCCTTCCTACGGATCGAGCTCTACCTCGTCTTCTAAGAAGGAAAACACGGCTGGCGACTCCTCTTGGTAGAAATCCTACGCCCAGCAGGCGCCTCTTGGCAGGCGGCCTAATCATCAACAAACAGGCGACGCACCCTCGGGTGTGTCGCCTGTTTGTTGATGAGGAAGGAAGGGCGGTGCTACCGCACGAAACCCACCTGCTGGCGGTCGATCTCGAAACTGCCGACGCGCACCATTTTCTTTGTCCGCTTGTTGTGGGCATAGACCCAATAGACGCCGTCGGCCAGGCTGCTGATGTCGATGCGCTGGGCCGGTCCCGTGGCTGGCAGCGGGCGGAGGTAGCTGCGCAGGAAGACGCCCTGGAGGGTGGCGACGGCATAGCGGTCGATGTCCATCGGGAGCAGCGGGCGGAGGGCCTCCGAGAGGTCCAGCTGCTGTCCGTCGTTGGCCAGGTAGAGGTTCTTGGGCAGCTGCGGCTGGTAGGTCGTCGCGACGGGCGGCTGATACTGCAGCGGCTGGCTCTCGTTGCCGTAGCGGTCCATAGCCGTGACGGCCACGAAGGGCCACCCACGGAAGAGGCGCGGCGCCAAAGCGGTGGCTATCTGCTTGTGGGCGAAGCGGGCCAGGAGGAGGTTGGCGGGATTGTCCGTATCCACGGGCCAGTGGTCGCTCACATATATATTATAATAAGGAGCGTCGCCCTGCCAACTGATGAGGTCGCTGTCCAGACGGAGGTCCGTCGGTGGGGCAAGGCGGGCGTCGCGCTTCCCCTTCATGGCCGGGACGAGGGCCGGAAAGAGGTTGAAGCGCTGCTCGAAGTCGTAGATGCCCTTATGGTTTTCGATCAGAAACTTCGACCGGAAGTGGGCGTGGCCCATGCCCGCCCATCGGCTCACCTCCATCTGCCGCGAGATGTCGGCGAGGGTCCAGCGTCCCTCCCTCGGATCGAGAAACCACGTGCCCAGTCCGCTCGCCAGCGTGCGACCATGGCTGTTGGCCACCCAGTCGGGCACGAAGGGAAAGTAGTGGTTGCCACGGTAGTACTGCATCGGGTAGAGCTGCTCCATCCACCCCTGCTTCAGCCATAGCTGCGCGTCCTGATAGACCTTGTCGCGGGCGTTGTAGCCATGGCTGCTATAGCGCGTGAGGTCGCTATATTTTCCCAGCGGCGAGGCGCTCACCTTCACCCACGGCTTGCGCGTCTCCACGGCCTCGTGGATGGCGCGCACGATACGGTTGATGTTGGCGCGGCGGTAGTCGGGCGTGTCGCCGTTTCGACGCGTGGCGCGTGGCCATCCGTCGGGATAGCGGATATAGTCGAGGTGGATGCCGTCGATGTCATACTTCTCCGTCAGTTCGGCGCAGACGGAGGCCAGATAGGGCGCCACGCGCTCGTCGGAGGGGTCGAGATAGCCTGCGCCATCCAGTTTTCTGAGGCGCAGTCCCTTGGCGCGCAGACGGCGGCAGCCGAGCGAGGTCCACGGTCCGCAGGGGATCGTGGCGAGCCAGGCGTGGATCTCCATGCCCCGTTTGTGACACTCCTCGATGGCGAAGCGCAGCGGGTCGTAGCCCGGGGCGCGCCCTTCCTGTCCCGTGAGGCAGCGGTCCCACGGTTCCAGGGCCGAGGGATAGGTGGTGGTGGCACGCACGCGCGCCTGGAAGAGCACGGTGTTGATATTGGCCTCGGCGTAGCGGTCGAGGATCTCCGTGAGCTGGCGCTTCTGGCGCTCGATGCCCTCCTGCGTCGTGGCGTAGCCCTTGGGCCAGTCGAGGTTGGAGAGCGTCGTCAGCCAGACGGCCCTTACCTCGCGCTTGGGCAGCGTCTCGAGGTTGAAGGCCTGGCAGCGATCCTGCGCATGGCCTCCGAGACAGGGGAGGAGGGCGGCAAAGATCGTGGCCGAGGCTTGGCGTAAAAGTATCTTTGGATGGGTCATTGTTGTAATTTTGGCACAAAGTTAAGGATTCTTTTTGGTTATTTGAAATAATCACCTTACCTTTGTCGGGTTGAATCAGAAAAATTGATGAGTATTATTTAAAAGCGAACGGATAAAATGAAGAAAATCACTACTTTGCTGCTGATGCTCACCCTCGCCGTGGCAGCACACGCGCAGTTTCAGCAGGGCAAGGCCTACTTGGGTGCTTCCCTAACGGGAGTGGATCTCAACTATACGGGCAAGAACGGGCTCAACCTCGGCATTGAGGGCAAGGCGGGCTACTTGCTGGAGGACAACTGGATGGTGCTGGCCCAGGCCTCGCTGAAGCACACCGGGTCGAGCGACGCGGCCAGTTCCTTCACGGCGGGCATCGGCGGCCGCTACTACATCGTCCAGAACGGTCTCTACCTCGGTGCCAACCTCAAGTATCTCCATGCCGACCACACCTACGACGACCTGATGCCAGGAGCGGAGGTGGGCTACGCCTTCTACGTCAACCGCAGCGTGACGATCGAGCCCGCCATCTACTACGACCACTCCTTCAACAACAGCGACTATAGCACGGTGGGACTGAAGATCGGTATCGGCATCTATCTCTTCGACGACTAATCGTAGCCATCGTCGGGAGGGCGCGGACGGCTCGACGCCATCCCCACTCCCCGGCACAGAAAACGATGATCCAGCAATATCCCTCACAACTTCTCCAGAAGGCGGTCGATGAGTTTGCCACGCTGCCGGGCGTAGGCCGCAAGACGGCCCTGCGCCTGGTGCTCTACCTGCTCCGCCAGCCCTCGGAACGTGCCGACTCGCTGAGCGAGGCCGTGCGCAGGGCGCGCCACGAGGTGCGCTACTGCCGGGTCTGCCACAACATCTCCGACCAGGAGGTCTGCCCGATCTGCTCCGACCCGCGTCGCGACAGCAGGACGATCTGCGTGGTGGAGAACGTCCAGGACGTCATGGCCATCGAGAACACGCAGCAGTACAACGGTCTCTACCATGTGCTCGGCGGCGTCATCTCGCCCATGGACGGCATAGGCCCCGGCGACCTGGAGATCGACTCGCTCGTCAGCCGTGTGGAGGCGGGCGGCGTGGACGAGGTGATCTTTGCCCTGGCGAGCACGATGGAGGGCGACACGACCAACTTCTATGTCTCCCGACGCCTGCAGCCGACGGGGGTGCGGACGAGCGTCATCGCGCGCGGCATCTCGGTGGGCGACGAACTGGAATATACCGACGAGGTGACACTGGGGCGCAGCATCCTCTGCCGCACGCCCCTGGAGACGGGCGGACGGTAGCCCGTGGCCCGCGCGAAACAAGAAATCTAAAATATGGAAAAAACAAGAAAGATACTCATGACGGAGTGTCTCGGATCCGTGGCGATCCTCCTGCTGCTGGCCTTGGTCTTCGAGACGGGGCTGGTCGCCGAGGGACTATGGGCGACGGCCGACGGCACGACGCTCTTCCTGGCGCAGACGGCGATGACAATCGTGCTCCTGGCCACCGTGCCCGGCGCGCTCTATCTCTTCCGCCTCCGCAGCGTGAGGGACCGCCTCATAGCAGACGGCGAGACGGCCCTGCGGCGCTGGGGCAGCGTGCGCATGCTCATGATCTGCGTACCGATGGTCCTCGACCTGCTGCTCTACTACCTCTTCGGGGCAGTGGTGGGTTTCTTCTACATGGCCGTCATCCACCTCCTCACCATCACCTTCGTCTTTCCCACCAAGCGGCGCTGCGAACACGAGTGCCGCGCCGAAGAGCAACCGGCGGAGGACCCTATCCAGGACGATCCCTCCCACCAAGGACAACCATAGCACACACCTAATTTTTATACAGACAGAGAGAAAGATGGCCCATAAGCTCACCGTCGTTATCGTCAGCTACAACGTCAAGTACTACCTGGAGCAATGTCTCGTCAGCCTGCGCCGCGCCCTCACGGGCATCGACGCCGAGGTCTATGTGGTGGACAACGACTCCAAGGACGACTCCATCGGCTATCTCGCGCCCCGCTTCCCCGAGGTGAAGATGATCGCCAGCCGCCACAACCTCGGTTTTGCGCGCGCCAACAACCTCGCCATCCGGTCGAGCGAGTCGGAATATGTGCTGCTGCTCAATCCCGACACCATCGTCGGCGAGGAGTCCATCCGCCAGTCCATCGCCTTCATGGACGCCCATCCGAAGGCGGGAGCCGCGGGAGTGAGGATGCTGCGCACGGACGGCAGCGACGCCAAGGAGTCGCGACGCGGACTGCCCACGCCGCTCACCTCCTTCTACAAGATCTCGGGGCTCTGCGAGCGCTTCCCCAACAGCCGACGGCTGGGCAGATACTACATGAGCTATCTGCCGTGGGACGAGCCCAACCCCATCGAGGTCATCAGCGGCGCCTACTGCTTCCTGCGGCGAAAGGCGCTCGACGAGGTCGGACTGCTCGACGAGGACTTCTTCATGTATGGCGAGGACATCGACCTCAGCTACCGCGTGCTCAAGGGGGGCTACGAAAACTGGTATTTGCCCTGCCGCATCCTCCACTACAAGGGCGAGAGCACGCAGCGCGAGTCCTATCGCTATGTCCACGTCTTCTACGAGGCCATGCTCATCTTCTTCCGCAAACACTACGGCCACCTGAGTTTCCTGCTGAGCCTGCCCATCAAGGCGGCGGTCGTCGGCAAGGCGGCGCTGACGCTCATGCAGGTGCTGTGGTGGCGCGCCGTCAAGGACATGGGACTGCTGGCGCGGGCCCGACAGGTCTTCCCCACCTATCTCTTCATAGGACGGGAGGAGTCGATAGCGGCCTGTCGCACCATCGCCCAGAAGAAAGCGCTGACGGGCGAGTTTCGCGTGGCCGACCACAAGCGGCTGCCCGACGGCCACCTGGCGCTCACGGATCTTCTGCCCCAGGATGCGCCCCTGGTCGTGGTCTATGACATCACGGCCTACAGTTTCGACCAGATCTTCGAGATCTTTGGCCGCGAACCGCGCGAGAACGTCCTCATCGGTACCTACAATCCCTCCACCCAACTGATCATCACCGGCAATGAAATCATCTGACGCCAAGCAGCTGCCCGCAGTGCGCCTCCGCGCCCTGGAGCCCGAAGACCTCGACTTCCTCTACCGCATAGAGAACGACGAAGCGCTATGGGACTGTGGCACCACCAACGTGCCCTACAGCCGCCAGGTGCTGAGGGAGTATATCCTCTCGGCCCGCAACGACATCTATGCCGACGGACAGGTCCGGCTCATGGCGGAGAACGAGACTGGCGAGGTGGTGGGCATTGGCGACTTCGTCAATTTCGACCCGCGCCACCAGCGGGCGGAGATCGGACTGGTCGTGCCGGTCGAATACCGCCGCAGGGGCTATGGATCGGCCATCGTCGGCAGACTGATCCACACGGCCCGCCATATCCTCCACCTCCACCAGGTCTATGTCTGCGTGGGCGTGGAAAACAAGGCCTCCATCGCCTTGTTCGAGAAGATGGGCTTCGCCACCACCGCCCGCCTCACCGACTGGCTCTGCGTAGGATCCGCGTATCAGGACGCGCTGTGGATGCAGCGCCTCCTTTAGTTTCCCCCATTCATTTTTCTCGGCGCTTGCCCTCAGTTTGGGGAGGCGGATGGTGTCTTTGATGATCTTTTTGCCTAAGGCCAAATCGGGTGAAAAGTGCCATCAAATTTTACATCTCACACCCCCTTGGGTGACGAAGAGTAAGAGATGCACTCCTAAATGGGCTCATCCGAGATTTGGAGCAACTACACGACGTAGCGTCATGAAAGGGTAAAGGCGACCGCACGTTACAGCCAAACAACGGGACCATGATCTACAAAGCGAGACCATAGAGACCGCACAATGGCGCTGGTCCGCCACGGGTCTCTATGGTCTCTGTGCTTTTTCCTATCGCTTCACGAGGTGGCCGATCACCTGCTGGCGGTTGCGGCCCGCGCCCCGGTAGC
>OGRM01002030.1_pt1 | contig 10804 bp, 8 predicted proteins | sample 1553491 | NCBI WGS metagenome assembly OGRM01 (sample SAMEA2580110, study PRJEB22360) | human gut metagenome | biome: human gut; feature: human-associated habitat; material: faeces | place: Denmark | collected 2008/2010
GCAAACCCTCTTCCGGCCTCCCCCGCTCTGGCTGCCTCAATGGACGCATTTAAGGACAGCAGATTGGTCTGACTGGCAATATCCTCGATCTCACCGATGATGTTGCTGATCTTCTCGGAAGTCTCGTTGATCTGTTCCATGATCTCCATCAGATGATTCATCTCGGTACGGCCTTCATCTGCCTTAGCAGAGTATTCCTGTGCCTGCCTGCTGGAATTCTTGGTATGCTCTGCAGTATTGTCTACCATAGAGGTAATATTAGTAATGGTTGCCTGTAGCTGCTGTACGGCTCCGGCCTGCTCAGTAGCGCCCTCTGCCAGAGACTGTGCGGCATCTGCCAGGCTTCCGGCACCCATGGATACCTGGCCGGATACGGAATTTACATTGTACAATGCTTCGTTCATCTTATATTTGATATCTCTCAGGGCTTCCTTCAATTCATCCAGATCCCCTGCATAGAGATCGGGGTAAAGAAATTTTACCGTCCAGTCACCATTTGCCATGGCATTCAGAGCCTGCTTGATATCCTCAATGATCATTCGCAGATTTTCAGCCATTGCAATGGCGGCACGATTCATCTCTGCCACTTCGTCCTCTGTCTTTACTTCCGGGAACTCTGAAGACAGATCCCCTGCAGCAACCCCATCCAGTCTGTCTGCCAGCGCTTTCAGCGGTCCGGCGATTCCTTTGGCTATTCTTTTTCCCGCTTTTTCAGATCCCGCAAAGCCTACTCCGATGATCAGAAGGATTACGATAAAAATAACCACACGGAAAACATTCAGTTTGGCTTCCATGGCATTTCCGTTCGTTACACTGCTGTCCAACAGGCTCGTCATATCTGCATAGACCTGCTGGAACACGGGATCCATCTGTTCGCCTGCCATCTGCTGTGCCTGCATCCGCTTAGCAGAATCGGAAGCTGTTCCCAGTTCCAGTATCTGTGCCTCGATCTGCTGATAAGAAGCTACGCCGTCCTTGATCTGCTGGTAGGTAGCTCTTCCCTCATCCGTGATCATGTCATCTTCCAGGGCACTGATATAGGTATCCAACTGTTCCGCCGTCAGGTCATGGGCATTTTTTGCTGTAGCGATCAGTGTATCGTCATCATAGCCGATGGCGGCACGGGTCTCACTCCGCATCTCCGCGATAACGATCATGGCCTTACCGATGTCACCCTGCGCGAAACCGTAATGCTTCAAGGCGTAGGAATACTGATAACTCACGATTCCCATGGCCACACAGGCGATGACACCCGTCATGCTCAGCAGTATCGTGGTCTTACGAAATACTTTCAATAGGCGCTTCTCAATGGAGAGCTTGTTTAAACTGTTAAATCTGTCCGTTCTGTCCATTCCAATGTTCCATCCTCTCTGTAAACTGTGTGTAAAAATCTATCGTCCCCTCATACGGCAATAAATAAAACAGACGCAGCAGCAGGAGATTTTCTTCCCTCTGTTTCCCTTCGTCTTCTCCTGTCAGTCTTTCTTCCATGGCATGTAACAGGTCATGCCATTGTAAGGTAAATTGCTGATTGCGGGTCAGATCCGGAGTATCGATCCATTTACTGACTTTTATCTTGCTGCGGTTCTCCTTTGCACATTCCCCGGTCTGGAGAAAATAGGAAAATCCTCCGTTTTCATAATATCTTCCCAGCGGAAACAGTCTGCAGATTCCGGGACGGTACGGATGGATGCTGCATCTTCCTTCCTCATCCAGATAAGCGCATGCTTCCTCTGTCCCCTGCATTTTCAGATTCGGTAAGATCACACCGTCCACCACATTGAGCTCCACCGATGCCGCTAATAGCTCCTGCATGCTTTTCCCCATTCCTGTAGTCATCCGGTACACATCATAGGGATCCAGGATAATGGAATTGCCCATGCCGTGACAACACCGGGAACAGCCATTGCAACCACCGCAATCCGCTTTTACCATATCATTTGCTTTGTATAATCGGCCGTCGGATATCTCCGCAAGACTTACATTTCGCTTCATATCTACACCATCAGCCTCTCTGTGCCTTGCGTTTCATGATCTCCTTCAAACTCTCCGTATAAGGAGCTCTCGCCACCCCGTATTCCGTGACAATCCCGGCGATCAGTTCATGGTCCGTCACATCGAATGCCGGATTGTAGACCTTTACACCCTCCGGAGCCATGCGCTCCTTGTACCACATCTCAGTAACCTCTTCCGCCTTACGCTGCTCGATGCAGATATCCGCACCGGTGGCAGTCGCCATATCAATCGTGGAAGTCGGTGCACAGATGTATACCGGCACACCGTACTGTTTTGCCACCGCTGCCACCACGCTGGTACCGATCTTGTTCGCAGTATCTCCGTTAGCTGCCACTCTGTCACAGCCTACGAACACTGCCTGCACCCAGCCCTTGGACATGACAGAAGCGGACATATTGTCACAGATCAGTGTCACATCCACGCCTGCGGAATGCAGTTCAAATGCTGTCAGTCTGGCTCCCTGCAAAAGTGGTCTGGTCTCATCCGCAAATACATGGAAGTTGTAACCTCTCTCCTGTCCCAGATAAATCGGTGCGGTTGCGGTACCGTATTTTACGGTTGCAAGTTGTCCTGCATTACAGTGGGTCAGAATACCATCTCCCGGTTTTACCAGTTCCAGTCCAAATTCTCCGATTTTTCGACATACTTCCACATCTTCCGCCCGAATCTGTAGTGCTTCGTCATGCAGGATTTCCTTCACTTTTGTGACAGTCTTGTGCTCTTCTCTGCCAGCCTTTACAGCCACAGCATCCATGCGCTTCAGCGCCCAGGACAGATTAACTGCGGTGGGTCTGGAAGAATCCAGATATTCCTTATATTCGGTAAATTTCTCATAAAACTTTTCAAAATCTTCGGTCTCGATGCGGTTTGCCAGCAGATAAATACCCAGTGCCGCCGCTACGCCGATGGCCGGAGCCCCTCTGACTTTCAACAGATAAATGGCATCCCAAATTTCCTGTGCCGTATGTAAAGCGATCAGTTCGATCCTGCCGGGTAATAAGGTCTGGTCTATGATGATCACCGCATCCTGTGCTTCATCCAGTGCCACGGTGTCGTAATCGAGAATTGTTTTTTCTTTTTCCATAGATACTCCTTTATATATGTTTTCGTAATTGTCAGATCCTTACGGTATCTTCCCGGTTAATTTTCATGCCGGATAATATCGGCAAATTCTGCTTTCGCTGCCTTGGCCAGATCCTCCGGTGTCAGACGGATCTGAGATCCGATCTTGCCGCCGCTGACATAGATCTGCTCCTGTGTCTTTGCGCTTTCATCGATTCTGGTCACGTACTGCTTTTTCATGCCAATGGCAGTACAGCCGCCGCGGATATAACCGGTAATGGCGTTAATGTCCTTTACGTGGATCATTTCCACGCTCTTTTCCCCTACCGATTTCGCTGCCTTTTTCAGATCCAGCTCCGCCGCAATAGGGATAACGAATACAAAATAATTCTTGCTGTTGCTCACGGTGACCAACGTCTTATAGACCTGTTCATAGGGCAGGGATAATTTGTCAGCTATCTGAAGACCGTCCACGAATTCCTCACACTCGTAGGTGTGATGGGTATAAGGAATCTTCAAAGATTCCAGGATCCGCATTGCGTTGGTCTTTACTTCTTTTTGTTTTGCCATAAAACTACTCACGCCTTTCAACAACCTGCAAACTTTGAGCCGAAGGCACAAATTTGCAGGTGAAAAATTTATTTTTCACCTTGTTACCCTTGGTATCATTTTATTTTACTATTTTGCTTCCCTCAGCGCAAGCATACAAGGCAAGAAACTTGCACAAGTTGCATCAGTTTTTTGCAGAAAAGAACTCCGCCCGACTCCCGGACGGACCGGGGAATCAGGCGGAGTTCTTATATGTTTTTAATCCGTTGTTACGAATTAGTTTGCTGCCTTCTCAGCCTTTGCAGCCTTCAGCTGCTCGGTCAGAGCGGGAACTACCTTGTTCAGGTCGCCTACGATACCGTAGTCAGCCACATCGAAGATAGGTGCGGTCTCATCCTTGTTGATGGCAACAATGAGATCAGACTCTTCCATACCTGCTACATGCTGAATAGCACCGGAGATACCGATTGCAAAGTAAATCTGAGGACGAACGGTCTTACCGGTCTGTCCAACCTGCAGATCCTTGGGCTTCCAGCCATTATCTACAACTGCACGGGAGCAGGATACGGTACCGCCAAGAACCTCTGCCAGATCGTCCAGGATCTTGAAGTTCTCTGCGCTGCCAACTCCACGTCCGCCGGATACCAGGATCTTAGCATCCATGATATCAACGGTATCGGATACAGCCTTAACGACTTCCTTGATGGTTACATATTTGTTGTTCGGAGTAAATCCGGGATTGTACTCTTCGATTACAGCCTTTGCACCTGCGATAGGAGCGATCTTCTGCATAACGCCGGGACGAACGGTTGCCATCTGAGGTCTGTTGTCGGGGCAGGCGATGGTAGCGATGGTGTTACCACCGAATGCAGGACGGGTCATCAGCAGCTGGTTGTGCTTCTGCTCCTGTCCGGGAATCGCATTGAGAGGGAAATCACCAATCTCAAGTACGGTACAGTCAGCAGTCAGACCGGTCTTAACTCTTGCGGAAACGGTAGGGCCGAGGTCACGTCCGATAGCAGTTGCACCTACCAGAACGATCTCAGGCTTATATTTCTCGATAACAGATGCCAGTGCATGTGCATAAGGCTCGGTTCTGTAAGTCTCCAGTTCGGGATCGTCCACAAGGATTACCTTATCTGCGCCATACTCAGCCAGCTTATCTGCCAGATTCTTTACATTATAACCGATCAGAACCGCGGTTACCTCGGTCTCCAGCTTTGCAGCCAGCTCTTTACCTTTGCCGAGCAGCTCCAATGCGATACCGCTGATCTCATTGTCTACCTGCTGGGCGAACACATATACACCCTTGTATTCTTCAATATTATTGGTTACCATGGTTTGCCTCCTATATTAGATGATGTGCTTTTCTTTGAATTTAGCCACAATGTAAGCTGCTCCGTCTTCAGGCGAATCGGGAACGATCTTCTCACCTGCGCCCTTACGAACCTTATCGGATGCCTTTGCAATCTTGGTAGGAGATCCCTTCAGGCCAAGGTTGCTGTCATCAACATCTTTCAGATCAGCTCTGCCCCAGGTAGTGATCTCTGCCTTGCATGCATCGAAGATTCCGCCGGGAGTCATATAACGAGGCTTATTCAGCTCGGACAGTGCAGTGATCAGGCAGGGCATCTGAGCCTCTACTACATGATATCTGTCATCATACTGTCTCTGAACGATCACCTTGTCTCCCTCAACCTTGATGTCCTGTGCATAAGAGATTACGGGAAGTCCCAGATGCTCAGCGATCTGAGGACCAACCTGTGCGGTATCACCATCGATTGCCTGACGACCGGTAATGATCAGATCATAGTCAAGGTTTCTCAGTGCACCTGCAATGGTAGTGGAAGTAGCCCAGGTATCAGCACCGCCCAGTACTCTGTCGGTAACCAGAATTGCTTTGTCAGCGCCCATAGCTAGCGCCTCACGAAGAGCATCTGCTGCCTTGGGAAGACCCATGGTCAGTACGGTAACTTCTGCGCCGAACTCGTCCTTCAGCTTCAGTGCAGCTTCCAGACCAGCCTTATCATCGGGATTCATGATAGCAAGCATTGCGCCTCTGTCAAGAGTTCCGTCAGGATTGAATTTAACACCGCCCTTGGTATCGGGCACCTGCTTAATACAAACAACAATCTTCATTGTATTTTCTCCTTACTTTTCTAATAAAATTTCCGACAAATGCCTGCTTGCTTATTTCAGCAGATCTGCGGAGATAACCATTCTCTGAACTTCGGAAGTACCCTCGTAGATCTCGGTGATCTTTGCATCACGCATCATACGTTCAACTTCGTACTCTCTGATGTAACCATAACCACCAAGTAACTGAACACACTTAGTTGTTACATCCATAGCTGTTTCTGCTGCAAATAATTTAGCTTTTGCTGCTTCTACGGAGTATACTCTCTGTGTTGCTTTTGCCATTGCTGCTTTATAAACAAGTAACTTAGCAGCTTCTACCTGTGTAGCCATATTAGCAAGCTGGAACTGTGTATTCTGCTGTGCAGCAATTGCTCTGCCAAACTGTTTTCTTTCTTTAACATAAGCAATTGTAGCATCTAAAGCACCTTCTGCGATACCAAGAGCCTGAGCTGCAATACCGATACGTCCACCATCTAATGTGTGCATAGCGATTGCGAAACCTTTGCCCATAGGTCCAAGAAGATTTTCTTTAGGAATACGACAATCCTGGAAAATCAATTCATATGTAGCTGAACCACGGATACCCATTTTCTTTTCTTTTGTACCAAATGTAAATCCTGGAGTTCCTTTTTCTACGATAAATGCGGAGAAGTTCTTTTTCTTTCTTCCTCTCTTGTCCTCTGTAATGCTTGTGATAGCGATTACAATATAAACATCTGCAACTTTACCATTGGTAATGAAGCATTTTGATCCGTTTAATACCCATTCGTCACCGTCTAAAACAGCTTTTGTCTGAGCACCCTGAGCATCTGTACCAGCACCTGGTTCTGTCAATGCGAAAGCACCAAGTTTCTCGCCTGTAGCAAGTGGTCTGACATATTTCTGTTTCTGTTCTTCTGTACCGTAAGTCATAATTGGATCGATGCAGAGAGAAGTATGTGCGGAAACAACAACACCTGTTGTAGCGCAAACTTTTGATAACTCTTCTACACACATAACATATGTTAATGGATCACATCCCTGTCCGCCGTACTCCTTTGGTACCGGGATTCCCATGAATCCATATTTTGCCATTTTCTTAACTGTCTCTGCTGGGAACTGTTCTGTCTCATCAGTTTCCTGTGCAAGAGGTTTTACTTCGTTTTCAGCGAATTCTCTGAACAGAGAACGCGCCATTTCATGTTTCTTGTCTAAAGTGAAATCCATGATTTCAAATCCTCCTAAACCTTAATATCTGTTAATTACTGAGCGTCAACTGGTGTTTTTGTGCGGTCAGCATTGTATACATAGAATCCTTTTCCGCTCTTAGCACCAAGGTTACCACCACGAACCATTTTGCGGATCAATGGGCATGCACGGTATTTGCTGTCGCCAGTCTCTTTGTAAAGAACATCCATAATAGCAAGGCAGATATCAAGACCGATGAAATCTCCTAACTCTAATGGTCCCATTGGATGGTTTGCTCCAAGTTTCATAGCTGCATCGATACCTGCGATATCAGATACACCTTCCATTTTGATGAATGCTGCTTCGTTGATCATTGGGATTAAAATACGGTTTACAACGAATCCTGCTGCTTCATTTACCTGTACAGGTGTTTTTCCGATCTCAACAGAGATTTTCTTAATAGCTTCAACAGTCTCATCCGGTGTATTTACACCAGCGATAACTTCGATTAATTTCATACGGTCTGCAGGGTTGAAGAAATGCATACCAACCATTGGACGTGTAAGACCATTTCCGATCTCTGTGATGGAAAGGCTTGATGTATTTGAAGCAAAGATACACTCTGGTTTTGCGATCTTATCTAATTCCTGGAATGTTGTTTTCTTTACTCCCATATCTTCGAATGCTGCTTCTACGATCAGATCGCAGTCTGCGCAAAGGTCTTCTTTTAATCCTGGAGTGATTTTAGCAAGGATAGCATCAACAGCTTCCTGTGTCATTTTTCCTTTTTCTACAAGTCTTGCATAACCTTTCTGGATTTTGGCTTTTCCGCCGTCAGCCCATTCCTGCTTAATATCGCAGAGAGCTACCTCATATCCTTCTACCTGAGCAAATGCTTTTGCAATACCCTGTCCCATGGTTCCTGCACCAATAACACCAACTTTCATGTTAGTACCTCCTGAATTCATTCTGAATTTTTAATATGTAATGGAAACGCCCGGAAAAGCAGTTACCCGCTTTCCGGACAGTTTTGTCTGATTAATTATCTCTCAACGATTGTAGAGCATCCCATTCCGCCACCGATACATAATGTAGCAAGACCTCTGTGGGAATCTCTCTTCTGCATCTCATGCAATAATGTTACAAGGATACGGCATCCGGAAGCTCCTACTGGATGTCCAAGTGCGATTGCACCACCATTAACGTTAACTTTGGACATATCGAAATGTAAATCTCTTGCAACTGCGATAGACTGAGCTGCGAAAGCTTCGTTTGCTTCGATCAGATCCATATCATCAATTGTAAGTCCTGTCTTAGCTAATACTTTCTTAGTAGAAGCAACAGGTCCAACACCCATGATCTCTGGCTCAACACCGCCAAGTGCTCCAGCTACCCATGTAGCCATTGGTGTAACACCAAGTTCTTTTGCTTTCTCTTCGCTCATTACAACGATTGCTGCTGCACCATCGTTAATACCGGAAGCGTTACCTGCTGTAACAAGTCCACCCTCTTTGCCAGAGCAGCATTTTAATTTTGCTAAAGACTCTGCTGTTGTACCTGCACGAGGTCCTTCATCTTTCACGAAATCTACGATCTCTTTTTTCACTTTAACCGGAACCGGAACGATCTCATCTGCAAATTTGCCTTCAGCGATCGCTTTTTCACATTTCTGCTGGCTGTTTGCTGAGAACTCGTCTAATTCTTCTCTTGTGATTCCATATTTATCACATACGTTCTCTGCTGTGATCATCATATGATAATGATTGAATGCATCTGTCAATGCATCGTTAACCATTGTATCGATGATCGTTGCATTGTTCATACGATATCCGAAACGAGCTTTTGTCATAGCATATGGTGCCATTGACATATTTTCCATACCACCTGCAACAACGATATCAGCTTCTCCTGCCATGATCATGGTAGCTGCATCATTGACACATTTCAAACCAGAACCACATACAACGTTGATTGTGATTGCTGGAACTTCGATTGGGAGTCCTGCTTTGATAGAAGCCTGACGTGCAACGTTCTGTCCCTGAGCTGCCTGGATTACACAACCCATTTTAACTTCGTCAACCATCTCTGGTTTAACACCTGCTCTTCTTAATGCCTCTTTGATAACGATTGCACCTAAGTCTGCTGCTGGAGTATTGCTTAATGCTCCACCCATTTTACCGATTGCGGTACGGCAGGCACCTGCTAAAACTACTTTCTTTGCCATTTTGAATTCTCCTTTCAATTTAACACAAAGCTCTGCTTTTGCAGAGAATTTGTTTCTTTCTCTTTAAAGTTGCCGAAAAATGCTGTTAATTTTTTAACAATCTTTTTTAAAAAAATAAATTCAAACTTTCGGTTGAAATTTATCTTTTTTTCTTTCATTTTAAAAAGCTTATTTGCTATGTAATCAGCTATTTTTCTGCATTTCTTGTACTTTCATATGCTAACATATTTCACAATTAATTGCAATAGCTTTCTTTATTTTTCATCCTTGTAAACAATTTTTTACATCCTTTTTGCTCCATTTTGCGGGGTTTTTTGTTAAATTTTTATCATTTTATCATTTTGTTTAATAAAACACATGATTACCTATAACTGTTCCTTCTATAATGCCGTTATTCACACGAAAATACAGACAATTTGTTGTGCTCGTTCCACCCAGCACCGCCTGTGCTGCACTCATACAATCAGAAGCAACTCCCTGCTCCAGACGGTATGCAAGACGACCGCTGGCAACCGGAGAGAACTGCCCTCCCTGATAAATCACACCGGAAACTGTATTCGGAAAATAGGAACTTCTGACACGGTTCATGATCACGCTGCCCACCGCAAGTTTTCCATCATATGACTCGCCCCATGCCTCACACTGGATGATGGCAGCTAACAGATACGCATCGCTCTGGGCCGGTGCGTATGTCACATTCGACCTGTTTTCCTGTTCCTGCTTTTTGATGGCTGCAAGGCGCGCAGCATCCTCTTTTGCCTTCTGTATCTCAAGCTGCTTTTCGTATTCGATCATTTTCTCGATCTTTGCATCGATCGATTCCACATCGGACTGTGCATCTTCAATTTTCTCGCTGGATTCCTGTATCTTCTTCTGCGTATCCTCGATCAGGCTGTTGACTTTTTCCTGCTCTTTCTGTTTTTCCTGCTGTAATACAGTCAGTTCTTCCTTCTGCTCCTCGAGTTCCTTTTTCTGTTTTTTGATCTGCTCCGTGAGCTCCTGATATGCCGTAAGCATATTTCTGTCATACTGATTGATTGCACTTGTATATTCCGCCTGATTTAAAAATTCTGCGATGGAGGACACATGAATAAGCATGTCCCATACAGACTGATTGCCATTTTCATAAATATACTGAATGCGCACTTTCATATCTTCATACTGTTCTGCAGATCGTTCCTCGGAACGTTTCAGATCTTCCGCAGCCGTATTGATCTCGTCCTCTTTCTGCGCTGCCTGCTGCTCTAACTGGTTCATATCGGAAGTGATCGTATTTAACTGTCCGTTCAGTCCGCTAAGGTCGCTCTCCAATCCCTGTTTTTCATTGGTCAGGCTGTCCACCTGATCTTTCGCATCTTCTTTCTGTTTCTTAAGGTCTGTGATCTGGTCTTTTGCCTTATCAATATCTTTCTGTGTCGTTCCTGCATGGACAGTTGCCGTAACAAGTATGCAGCCGGTCAGTATTCCTCCCAGGATTCTTCTCAAAAAATTGTGTCTCATGCTGTTCCTTTCGGCTGAACAGTAAGCTTTCTGCTACTGTTGTATTTTTCGTTCATTGTATTTCTTCTATTAATATGGTATTATAGCATGTAAAGCACAATATGAATATTAATTTTTTCACATACCATTATTGGGGGAATATTCAGG
>OGRM01002033.1_pt1 | contig 10780 bp, 7 predicted proteins | sample 1553491 | NCBI WGS metagenome assembly OGRM01 (sample SAMEA2580110, study PRJEB22360) | human gut metagenome | biome: human gut; feature: human-associated habitat; material: faeces | place: Denmark | collected 2008/2010
GGAAATTGCCAAGGGTCAGCGGCAGGCCGGTGTCCTCCGTGAAGGACGCAACCCGTGCCACAAGCCCGGAGGTGCGGTCGTAGGAAGCGCTGATGTTATCCAGTACATATTTTGCGGCAATTTTCTCCAGCTGAATATAGCAGCCCTTGGGTGCAGAGACAAAGCCCTCTTTGAGCTCCCGACTGACGCTGCGGGTAGTGTTCGAGAGCAGTGCTGCGAATTTTTCCTCAAAATTATACTTTTTGTTGGCCTGTCCGATGAAATCCAGAACGGTCAGGCAATCCTTGTTTTCTGCCAGACGTAAGCCGCGCCCCAGCTGCTGCAAAAACACGGTCAGCGACTCGGTAGGGCGCAGGAACAGCACAGTGTTCACCTCGGGGATATCCACACCCTCGTTGTAAATGTCCACTACAAAGAGGAATCGGAGTTCCCCGGTAACCAGCCGCTGCTTGGCGGCGTTGCGCTCCTCGTCAGGAGAATCGCCGGTCAGCGCCATAGATGGAATGCCGTGGGTATTAAAGTAGCGCGCCATAAATTGGGCATGAGCGATGGAAACGCAGAAGCCCAGACCCTTTACCTCGTCGATATCGGTGACATATTTCAGGATGGAGTTCACCACAAGGTCAGCGCGGCGCTCTGCCACCATGCCGCTGAGGGTGTACAGGTTGGACAACTCGTTTTTATCGTAGCCGCCGGTACGCCATTTCAGGCTGCTCAGATCTGCCGTGTCAGTGACGCCGAAATATTGGAAGGGACAGAGCAGTTTCCGGTCAATCGCTTCCGGCAGACGGATCTCGGCGGCAATGCGCCCGCCGAAATAGTCCAGAACGCTTTTGCCGTCCATGCGTTCCGGGGTAGCAGTCAGCCCCAGCAGGATCTTCGGCTGATAATATTCCAGCAGCTTCTGATAAGTGGGTGCAGCTGCATGGTGGAACTCGTCCACAACGATGTAATCGTAAAAATCTGCTGCCGTTTTGGCGGCAAGCTCCTGAGAATTGAAGGTCTGGATGGAAACAAACAGATGATCAATGCTGTCGGCTTTGTGGCTGCCCACATACAGCTCGCCGAAATTGGCATCTTTCAGTACCGCCCGGAAGGTGTACAGGCTCTGCTTCAGGATCTCCTCCCGGTGTGCCAAAAACAGTAGACGGCAGGGCTGCCCCGGATGCTGCCTGCAGAAGCGCTTGTAATCCAGTGCAGAGATCACAGTTTTGCCGGTGCCGGTGGCGGCGACTACCAAGTTGCGGTTGTAACCCCGAACGGTGCGCTCGGCATCCAGTCGGTCCAGAATTTCCTGCTGGTAGGAATAGGGCAAAATATCCAGGGTATAGATCCCGCTGTGGTCGGCCTCGCTGTATTTTTCGGCTTTCAGGGCGCGGGTCAGCCTTTCCAGCTGCCCTTCATCGTAATATTCAAACTCGCTGGAGTTCCAGTAGCTTTCAAAGGTGGCTGCGATCTTTTCGATGGTCTCCGGCAGGTCCTTTCGGGTCACCTTGACGTTCCATTCCAGACCGCTGGAAATTGCCGCATTAGACAGGTTGGAGGAGCCAACATACGCTGTGGTAAAGCCGGTGTCCCGGTAAAACACATAGGTTTTTGCGTGCAGGCGGGTACGCTTGGTGTCATAACTGACCTTGATCTTTGTATTGGGCAGCGCGCGCAGCTCCTCGATGGCTTTTACGTCCGTAGCGCCCATATAAGAGGTGGTGATGATGCGCAACTCACCGCCGCTTTGCACAAACTGCCGTAGCTCGCCCATGATGAGGCGCAAGCCGCTCCACTTGATAAAGGAGACCAGCATATCAATGCGGTCGGCGGAAACGATCTCCTTTTTCAGCTCCGTGTACATCTGCGGCTCATGGATAGCGCCGGTAAACAGGGAACTTTGCGCAATAGAGGTCTCCGGGCGGTCAAGGTCTTTTGCACTTTTTCCTGTAGCAAGGCGCGGGTCATTCTGCTGCAAAAGCGCAAGAAGCTGTTCTGCCCGCTGGTCAACACCGAGCGCGGCAAAGTTAGCTTCCTGTGTGGTGTTCTGGATAGTGGCCACGATCTGATTTGCCAGCTGGATCTGCGCCTCGATGCCGCCGCCGTTGTCCTGCACGTTCTCAAGACCCTTCTGTACCACGTCGGTCAGATACTGCGCCAGTACCTTGGCAGCCTCCGCTGTGTCGATGGGTGCAGTGGACTTGCGGGCTTCCGGGATCTCTGCAAGCTCGCGGTTCAGCGCGTTATTGATGACCTGTTCGTACAGACCGGGGTAGAGCATAGGTGCACTTCCTTACCGTTTTCTTTTATTATAGCGCCCGTTAGAAGAATATTCAATGATCGAGAATATACCGCATCTGATCGAATAGAAGTTCTTGATCTCAGAAAATATACTGTATCTACATTGCTTTTATTAAAAATAATAGAGATCGTGATAATTTGTATGATGCTACAATAAAAAGAGACTGATGCAATGCAACAGTCTCTCGATAGCAATGAGGCTTATATAACGGGTGTCTTTTTATAAAAATCCGTAGTAGTGCCTCCCATCCCAAGAGTGGTTTTGATGCCAACTCCACCATGGGATGCAAAAGAAAGCAACGCGTTCCAAAGTTCCAGAAGCGGCGGCGCAAGGCGTGCCTCGATGGTCACATTGCCTTGAAAGGCTGGAATGCGCGTTTCTTTCAGCAGATAACGTGTGGTATGGAGATTATAATCCACAATATGAAGCCCCTGCTGTAAAGCCTGCAGTGCATCAGGATCGATAAGGGCATATTCTGGAAAGGCAGCGTTCCAATGCGCAATCAGACTTTGCAAAAGCAGAGTTTCCTGAGGAAAAATAGTATAGCGACCGGACTGCTTGAAGGCGCAAGGCGATAGAAAAGCAATTTTGGCACGGGTTTCGCTGTGGGAACGCCCAGAACGGATCAGTTCTTCAGCGGAGACTGCCGGAAAGATGCGAACCTCTGAAACTGGGAGTGTTAATTCATGCAGAGGGATTTCCTTTGCAGATTCCAAAACGGGGAAAACTACCTGTCGAGCAGCGTCATTCAGCAGATTGACCGTCCAGATCAAAGACTGCTTTTCCGGTGAAAAGCATAGAAAATGCGCAATGGGATGTTCCCCTTGCAGATGCATCTGCTCTCCAAATTCAGAAGAAATCTGTGACATCAGCCAGCCATACAGACGATAGGACCACGACTGGGGAATCCGCACATCATTGGGCGGAGATAAAACCAGTTGAATCTGCTGGATCATAAGATACTCACCCCGCAATATCCATAGGGATAAAGCCGACCACGAAAACGGGCATATTTCATGGTGTGCGGGGAGATGCCCAGTTCTTTGTCGTGCTCATGCTTGTGCGCGGAGAACATTTGTGTCATCCGTTCTGCCGTCCAGCGCAGCCCCTCTTCTTCGCCCAGATAGGGGTACGCCAGCGACTTGGCAAAAAAGCCGGAGCCGCCGCCCAGGATCAGGTGCGGCTGCTGCGGCAGGTTGACGGCATCGCTTGGCGCGGTGAAGTGCCTGCTGTATGTCTGCTCGTAATAAGTATCAAACTGCTGAATGGCCTCCAGAAGGGACTCTTTGGTGATACGCCCCTTCAGCACCGATTGATCCAGCGTCAGCTTAAAACGAACCGCAGCGCCGGGGATCGCGCATTCCCGGAACAGGGGAATGCCTTTCTTACTGTTCTTTGGAAAGGAACCGTCCGGAAGTACATCGAATTTTCCGCAAAGAGCCATCCGCTCATTCTGGATGGGCGTACTGTCGGAGACCTGAACACCCCGGAACAGGCTGTTGACCGCATCGGAAGCGATGCTGCCGTCCTCCTGAAGGCGCAGATGCAGCTGATTGACGTATTTTTCCTCCGGGAATGCGGCGTTATCGTCTGACGCAAGGCTGTGCCCGGTGCTCCGGTCGGCCCGAACGGCCTGCAAGAGCCATACGGTGCGCAGTGCACCCTTGAGGCTGCTGCCGGGAATGTACGCCCTGCCATGGGCATCCCGCTGGAAGGTGTGGAGATCTTTCGTACAATTCACGCGGTCAAGATCCGATGTATCCCCCACCTCGATCGCATAGCGGGTCAGCGTTCTCAGCTCAGTATTGGGAATGCCGCAGTCCTTGGTCAGAAACGCCCAGAGATCGGGCTGATCGCTGAGCATGAACTGGGTGTACCGGTCGATCAAATCGCGCTCTGCCAGAAAGGTGAAAAATTTCTGTTCGTCCAGAAAGGAGGCTCTTCCGTTTCGGGTGTTGTGCAGGTACTCTTTTTTAGTATATGTGCGGCCGTCCCCGATGAACAGGGGCGACCATACGTTCAGAGTAAGATCAAAGATCTGCAGATGATCCTGCTGGATCATAATGTCACCCCCATAAAGATCGGTTTGGAATAACGGTATGCCGGGTGCGTGTCGGTCAGGCTGACATCGTACAGCGCCCCCTGATAGGAGTGCCGCAGCACAGAGCCGGCGGCAAGGGCATACTGCGTTTTTTTCTTCAGCGGCGTTTCCACGCAGTCCGAGGCCATAAAGCCGCTGCGGCGCACCAGCTGGAAGGAGGCGTCTTTTAAAGCGCTGTCCAGCTCGTCCGCCTGCGGCAGGCTGGTGGTCAGCAGCAGATAGGGCGCGCGGTTGGCAGAAAGTGCACGGCGCAGCCACTTGGTCTGCGCGTCAGAGGGCGTATTCAGACAAAGCTTTTGCACTACATGGAATTTGCCGTAACCGGCGCTGACCCTGCCGCCGATCCCGGTGACGCCCAGCCCCTCCAGCAGGGCGTGCAGCTTTTTGTCCTGTCCGCTTTCCGAAATGCCGCAGATGAAATACAGCCCGCAGTCCGGTGCAAAGCGGAACAGCCCTACCTGATAAGGCTTGGTGTCCCCCTGCATGGGAACGGCTGCCTTGGTTTGCTCGTAATGCGTGCCGAAGCTTTCCGGCTGGTCATCGGGCGTAAAATACCCTGCGTGCAGGCTTTTGGCATAGCGGTCGAAGGCCAGCACAGGGATCCAAGCCATCTTTTTGACTTTTTTGCGCAGGGTGGTCTCCACCTCCTCGGTGGATTCCGATGCAGCGATGGGCTTGGGCAGATAGAGCGTTTTGTCGTACCACGGCATCGTATCGCTGAACAGGAGCTTGCCCTGCCGGACGCTTTCGCATAGCTGCTCCAGCGCGGCTTCCCCCTGCTGGACGAGCGTCTCGTGGCAAAGCGCGGAAAACAAGGTGTCTGCCCGCAGGGTCTCCTCGGAGGTGTAGAGCGACAATGCAGAGTCCGAACCGCCGAAATGCACGGCGGTGTCGAACTGAAGCTTAAACAGAAAATAGTTCATAGCTGTCCACCTCATCAAAGAGGGCTTTCAGGCTGTCAAGCTCCACCGGTGTGCCGTAGTTTTTCAGCGTAAAGTTTTTCAGGCTGACGCGGCCGCTGCCACGGGAGCCGTGACCGCCCAGATAATCCATTTGCAGCAGCTTCATGCCTTTGGCCAGCAGGGCAAGATCTTCCTCCACCTGTGCTGGGTCGGTGACATCGTAGACGATGCTGACGCCAAACACTGCACCGGCGATCACGCGCTCGATCTGGCGGGGGGTTGCCTGCGCGTTTGCACGGGAGATCGTGTTTTCAGTCTTGATCTCGGTCACGCCCACGTTGGAAAGCGCTTTTTCGTTGGTCAGAAAGGCGTCTGCAAATTGCAGGCGGGAGCGGTGCACCGGCTCGGCTGAGCCGAACATGCGCAGAATGCGTGCGTCGTCCGCGTTGCATTCGGGCATATTCTCAATATCCTGACAGGTGCTGCGGGCCAGCAGGGTACGCAGCTTGCCCTTCAGGCTGCTGCCGGGCACGATGGGCAGACCGGTATAGGGGTCGCGCACCACCGGGCTGTCCACAGCACCGATGGCAGAAAACGCAGAGGAACCGCCGATGTGCATACCGGTGCGCACGATCAGATCGCACCGGATCAGAATTTTTCCATACATAATCAATTCTCCTTGCCGCCAAGGTAGCGGTGGAAAGCGACCAGCGCTTCCATGTAGTGTGCAAAGCGGATCAGATCCGCACGGTCGGTGGAAATGCCCTTGAGGTATTCCAGCAGATGCGCTTGTGTAATAAACTCTCTCATGGGATAGACTGTTTCTTTGCCGCTGCCCTCTTCTTTGTTGCGGCTCTTGCTCTCTCCTTTATCACGGCCATACTCGTAGGCTATGCGCACCCGCATCAGGTCGAGCTTGACTACACTGTCTGGTTGCAGCTTGTCCTCGGTGCTGGTGTTTTCTTTGTTATAGATATCGGTCACAAGGCTCAGCAGGCTGCGGATCTTGCTGGTGGTTATGGTCGTGCCGCTGTTCTTCAAGCTGCGCATAATGCGCTCGGCCTCGTCCACATAATTCTCCGGCACCTTTTTCGGTATGGTCTCCGGTGGGAGCGCCTTCTGCTGGTCTTTGCCGCCCCGGCTGTTGCTATTCTGTTCTGCCATCTGTGTCGCCACCCTTTCTGTTCTGATACACATAAATGTAGATCGCGGTGATGAGCTGGTGACGCTGCACGGCGTCTAAAGCCCAGTCCATCATGCTGTGAGAAAATTGCTCGTAGAGCGGATAGTCCGGCGCGCTCTTTTTGGGGGAGAGCCGCGCCAGCAGATAGGCATACCGCGCAAGGTTGATGCGGTCGTTCTCCGCTTCCCGCAGCAGCGCAAGCAAATTGTAGAGCATGGAATTTCCGCGCGGGGTCTCGCCTTTGCCTGCGCAATTGCTGTCATAGGCTTGGAAAAAGCGCTGCAAGCAGCCGACCTTTTCTTCCAGCACCTTTGTGCGGAAGGTGTCCCACGCATAGGTATGCCCCTGCTCCGGCTGCACCAGCAGATTGCCCTTTGCATCCCGGACGGCTTTGCGCTCCGGCGTAAACAGCGCCACGGCGTTTTTGCCAGGCAGATGTTTGGCGGCTTCTTCCAGTGCGGCGGTTTCCTCGGCAGAAAGCCGGATGGGGTAGTGGGGGCCGAAGATGCCGATGCCTGCGCTGAGGGTCAGCGCCCCGCAGGAAAAGGCGGTCAGATTGCGCTGGATGCGCTGCGCGGCTTCCAGCACATCGTTCCATGCGCCCACAAGGAACACGTCATCGCCGCCGGCATAGACGATGCTCACCTGCAAGCCGTCCAGAATGCCGTTGATATAGCCCTTGAAAAACAGGGACATCTGCCGGGAGAATGCCGAGGTGCGGGACAGGTTGACATAGCGCATCCGCCGCACTGGATCTTTTTCGTTCTCCTGCTCAAAACCGGAGATGAACGCATGGCCGAGGTTGTCCACATCCATGCGGCAGACCGCAATGCGGCGCACGCCCGCAGCCTGCTCGGCCAGTTCATCCATGCTGTTTTTGGCGGCGTAATCGCCCACATACAGGTTGGTGGTGGAGGGAAGGGGGCTGTACGGGGTGTTTTTGGTGTACACCCGCAGGATGGGCTCACCGGAGGAAAGACGCTTTTGCGTCGAAGCCCGGTCGGTCGTGGTCAGGTAGGCGCTGCTGCCGTCCAGCGTGGGCAGCGTGCAGTCATCGGCAGCCGAGGGCTGACGGCTTACCACCAACACGCTCTTGTGCTGAATTTTGCAGGAAAACTCCACAAACAGCCTGCACCACGGGCAAAGCTCGTCCGCAAGGGCAGCGCTGGTGCCGCACACCTTGCATTCCCGGCCATCCGGGTAAGCGGCGGTGCTGTTCAGCAGCCGCAGATCTTCGGCGGTATAGCGGTGGAATTTATGCTGTTCCAGCAGCCGGTTCACCCGGCGGAACAGCTCTTTATAGGGGCTGCTCTGGGCGGGGGGGTTGGTCAGGTCGTTGCCGGAGCAGGGCGTCCATGCGTTGGCCAGAAACAGCTGGGTGCCGAACTGCTGTTGCAGCCAGCGATTGAACTGCCGGTTCCACCGGGTCAGGGTATCGGCCACAGCGGCGGTGTTGGGCAGCAGCACATAGCAGTGCCCGCCGCCGCTGTAAATCAGGTTGGCGCGGGACACGCCACACCCGGCCAGAAGCTCGTCCAGATAGTGCTCCATGAGCAACTCCAGAAAGAACGACCGGCTGCGCAGGGAGCGCAGGGCGTTTTCGGTGTGGACGGTATAAAGAAACTTCTGGATGCGGGAAAAATCTGCGGTGTAGAGCAGAAAAACGCCCTTCCGGCAAAAATCGTTCTTTTGCTCAAAAAGCGTTTTACGCAGGTCGGTGATGTGGTTTGCCTGCACATATTCGCTAAGGCACGCCGCAATGGCTGCGGTGGTCTTGGCGTGGTCGAACAGGGAAATATCCGCGCTGTCCCCGGGATAGATGCTGGACGGGAAACAGTCAAGCTGCGTTTCCAGCAGCCCCAGCAGCTTGCCGAGCTGCTCCGGCTGGGGCTGTAACTGCGGCAGCTGCGCTTCCAGCGTGCGCACGGCCTCGGCGTAGACGGCAGCGGAAAGCGGCTGGGACTTTTGCGGCAGTTTCAAGCTGCCGTCCTGCGGTTGCGTGGACATCATCCAGCCGGGGTGGGAACCGTTCAGGTGGGTGAACACTGCATCCAGCGGAAGCTCCCGCCGGAAGGAACTGCTTTCGCCTTCGGTCTCCCGGCGGTCAGCCGCGCCGGAAAGCAGGTTGGCCAGATAGACCAGATACGCCGGGGAATCGGCTGGCAGTGTTTTTGCAGCACCGCGCAGCGCGGCGGCGTGGTGGTAGCGCACACAGTCCAGCGCCGGTGCCCAGCCTGCACTAGGCAAAACGCCGTGCAAAAACTGGTAGCCCTGTTCACTGTGGCTGCCGCGCTGCTCACCGGCACGGTACACCGCTTTGCCGGTGTCGTGCAGCAGCCCGCCATAGGTGGACTGCAGGGTGAGAATGTTCAAAATACCATCTCCTTTATGGATTGTGGGACAATTGCACAATAAACGGAAAACGTATTTGTCAATTTTGTAAGAGATGCTTGGAATTGGCTTTATTATAACACATTTTGTTGCTATGCAAAAGCCGCAGCAGAGAAAATATCACAGCAGCTGCAATCGTTCCGTTCATAGAGGAACAGCCCACGGAAAACAAGAAGTTAAGGTTTGCAAAAGAAAAACTCCGCATCTTTTTGATGCGGAGTTTTTTGTCCCCTTACGGGGATGGTACGGATTAGAGCATGCTTAACGTTGTAGCTATCATGTTTCCGTCCCCTTACGGGGATGGTACCAGATTATCTATACACCAGAAATTGAATTTGCGTTATCGTCCCCTTGCGGGGATAGTACAAGCTTGGCTTGGCGACAGCTCGACGCTCAATAGTTTTCGCCCCCTTACGGGGATAGTACAGGTACGTTAGACTTCTGGCACTATGCAGATAAGTTTTCGCCCCCTTACGGGGATGGTACGACTACGCCGAAATATCCAGTCATGGACGATGCGTTTCCGTCCCTTGCGGGGATAAGTTGAAATTTGAGCAGCTGGTTACCACCGGCATCACCACCGTGTTTCCGTCCCCTCACGGGGATAAATTAAAATAGGCGTGGTGCGTCAAGATACTGCGCCGCTATCTGTTTCCATCCCCTTACGGGGATAAATTGCAATTCATGAAGGCTAATGTTAAGATCAACACGTTGTTGTAACCGTCCCCTCGCGGGGCAACCCCATTATACCATGGCGGTGGAACAATTGAAATCCCTTTTCAGGGCGAGTCATAGCGGCGGAAGCCGGCAAAGGCGAAGATTTCAGGGTGCTGCCGTCAGGATAGGTGGTCTCCTGACTCTTGCGGCGGGAGCAGGCGGCCAGCGTGGGGATGCCCGCGGCTTCCAGACGCTGGACTACCCGGTACACAAAGGTGCACTCGCCCTGACAGAGCACGGCATCCGGGCTAAGGTGCAGGATGTGGTCGGCATATACCGCGGCAAGGGAGTCCAGCACGGCCTCGTTGGTGACGGGGTCAATGGCAGGGAAGGCAAGGTCTATCACCTTGCCGTAGCCCTGTGCCGCAGCCTGTTGCTCGGCGCTCCACAGGGCGTGGGGGTGGTTGGTAAAGTTGATGAGCATAGGGCATTCCTCCTTGACATTGCAAAGAGAAAAAGCCCATGAAATGCGGATAGTTAAGCAAGAAACTTGAAATTACTTTTCTTGCTTTGGTTTGCCCCCTTACGGGGATTGTACTAAGAGCTGTGCTATCTGGCTGGACGGGCGTTTGTTTTCGCCCCCTTACGGGGATTGTACCATGGAACAAATTATCACCTTAAGGGTAGACCTGTTTTTGCCCCCTTGCGGGGATTGTACCTTCGCCCTGAACCCTATGCCGAACTGGACCATGCTTTTGCCCCCTTGCGGGGATGGTATTGAGTGGAAGCTGAAGTACATTGCCGCGTTCAAGCTATCGCCCCCTTACGGGGATTGCACACCACGAAACGTTTTACACCCCGAACGGCAACAAGTTTTCGCCCCCTTACGGGGATTGTACTGAGTTGGTACAACATGAAAGCGTGCGAAGTGTAGTTATCGCCCCCTTACGGGGATTGTACGGCATAGCGAAAACTCTAAATTTGCGTAACTTCGGTTTCGCCCCCTTGCGGGGATGGTACGGAATTTCAGAATTTTGCCGCATTTGCTTGATTGTTATCGCCCCCTTACGGGGATGGTATTTCCTACACATGGGATCAGGGTCATTACTTTTGGTTTTCGCCCCCTTACGGGGATGGTACGGAATTTCAGAATTTTGCCGCATTTGCTTGATTGTTATCGCCCCCTTACGGGGATGGTATTTCCTACACATGGGATCAGGGTCATTACTTTTGGTTTTCGCCCCCTTACGGGGATGGTA
>OGRM01002035.1_pt1 | contig 10764 bp, 8 predicted proteins | sample 1553491 | NCBI WGS metagenome assembly OGRM01 (sample SAMEA2580110, study PRJEB22360) | human gut metagenome | biome: human gut; feature: human-associated habitat; material: faeces | place: Denmark | collected 2008/2010
GCGATTCTGTTCTGTTTCAAGCTTATTGCCGAATACTGTCACGAACTTCCGTTCCGGACAGTATCCCAGCTTGCGTTCCGGCTTGTTCAGCCCTGTTCCACGATGCGCAGCACTTCGACCAACGCCTCACGGAACCGTGCCATTTCCTCGTCGGTGCCCATGCACACTCGCATCCAGCCTTCCGGACCGACGACGCGGATGAGCACGCCGCGCTTCAACAGTTCGTCGAAGATGCGGTCGCGGTCGTCGAAATGGCCGCCGAAGAGAATGAAGTTCGACTGGGTTTCGGCCACTTCGAGCGGCTGGCCCTTGTAGGTCTGCTCCTTGAGCCATGCGGAGGTGGCGTTGCGGGTTTCGCGCAGGTGCGCCACGCGGCTCAGCTGTTCGTCGGTGTGTTCGAACGCGGCGAGGGCGGCGGCCTGGGTGACGGCGGACAGGTGGTACGGCATGCGCACGATGCGCACGCAGTCGATGATGCCCTTGTTGGCGGCCAGGTAGCCGACGCGTGCGCCGGCGAAGGCGAACGCCTTGCTCATGGTGCGGCTGACGGCGAGGTTTTCGTATTCGCCGATGAGTTCCAGCGCGGTGGGCGTGCCCGGATCTCGGAATTCGATGTACGCCTCGTCCACCACGACCACCGGATGCACGCCTTCGGCCCCTGCCACTTCGGCGGTACGGGCGGCTTCGAGCACGCGCTTCAGATCTTCCGGCTTGAGCGGGGTGCCGGTCGGATTGTTCGGGCTGGTGAGCACGATCATGGCCGGCTTGACGTCTTCGATCGCCTTGATGGTGGCGTCCACGTCAAGCGTGAAATCGGCGTTGCGGTGCGCAAGCTTCCACGTGGTGAACGTGTCGCGCGCGTATTCCGGATACATGGAGTACGTCGGATCGCAGCCGAGCGCGATGCGGCCGGGGCCACCGAACGCCTGGAACAGCTGCAGCATGATTTCGTTGGAGCCGTTGGCGCCCCACAACTGGTCGACGCTGAGCTTCACGCCCGATTCGCGTTCCAGATATGTGGAGAACGCCTTGCGCAGTTCGATGTGCTCGCGGTCCGGATAACGGTTGAGCGTCGGGGCGATCTCCTTGACACGCTGGGCGATGGTTTCCACCACGGCCGGTTCGGGCGCGTACGGATTCTCGTTGACGTTGAGGCACACCGGCACGTCGAGCTGCGGCGCGCCGTACGGTTCTTCGCCGATCAGGTCGTTGCGCAGCGGCAGATATGCCGGAATCGCGTTGCTGGAAGTCTCGCTCATCGGAGGCCGGCCTGCTCTTCCTGTTCCTTGATGGTCGCCTTGTTGTACGGGTCGTCGATGAAGCGGCTCAGCACGCATTCGCCGTGTGCCGGCAGATCTTCGGAGACGGCGAAGGCGTTCACACGGGCGGCGAGGGTCTTCAATCCCTGCTCGTCGTATTCGATGACTTCGACCGGCTTCATGAAGGTGTGCACGCCGAGGCCGGCGGCGAAGCGCGCGGTGCCGGAGGTCGGCAGCACGTGGTTGGAACCGGACATGTAGTCGCCCAGCGGAACCGGGGAGTACGGGCCACGGAAGATGGCGCCGGCGTTGCGGATCTTGGCGATCACGGCATCCGGATCAGCGGTCTGCACTTCAAGGTGTTCGGCCGCGTACGCGTTGGCCGCGTCGATGGACTGTTCGATGCCGTCTGTGAGGATGATGCCGGACTGGCGGCCGCGCAGCGACGTGTTGACGCGCTCGGCGTGCTCGGTGCGAGGCACGCGGTACTTGAGGCTTTCCTGCACCTTGTCGGCGATGTCTTCGCTGTCGGTGATAAGCACGGAACCGGCGAGCTCGTCATGTTCAGCCTGGCCGATCAGATCGGCGGCGAGCCAGCTTGGGTTGGCGCCCTTGTCGGCGATGATGGCGATTTCGGTCGGACCGGCGACGGCGTCGATGCCGACGATGCCGGAGACCATGCGCTTGGCGGTGGCGACGAAGATGTTGCCCGGGCCGGTGATCTTGTCCACCGGATCGCACAGAATCTCGCCGTCCTGCGGTTCGAAGCCCTTGGCGCCGTAAGCGAACATGGCGATGGCCTGAGCGCCGCCGACCGCGTACACCTCGTCCACGCCGAGGATGGCGCAGGTGGCGAGGATGGTCTTGTCCGGCAGGCCGTCGGAGTTGCTGCGGCTCGGCGGGGTGGCGATGGCCAGCGATTCGACGCCTGCGGCCTGCGCCGGCACCACGTTCATGATGACGGAGCTCGGGTAGACGGCCTTGCCTCCCGGCACGTACAGGCCGACGCGCTGCACCGGAATCCAACGTTCGGCGACGCGCGCGCCTTCGGCCAGGTCGGTGTGGAACGGGGCCGGCACCTGGGATGCGGATACGGCGCGGCAGCGGCGCACGGATTCCTCGATGGCGGCGCGCACTTCCGGATCGAGCTCGTCGACGGCGGCCTTCATGGCCTCGACCGGCACACGCAGATGCTCGGGACGGATATGGTCGAACTTCTCCGCGAAGTCGCGCAGGGCCGCAGCGCCGCGGGCCTTCACATCATCGAGAATCGGCTGTACGAGCTCAGTGGCCTCGTTGGTGCCCATCTCGGCGCGGGGCATGGCTTCCAGCATTTCAGCTCGAGTCAGCTTCTTGCCGCGCAGGTCAATGATTCGCATATAGTTTTCTTCGCTCATAACGCCCCATGGTAACAACGCCAAGTCACGAGAACGTCCCGTCGTCTCACATTCAGCCGCATTGTGAGACACGCAGATCCGCCGTTTTCCATGCCATGCCGATTTCCGCGAAAAATATATGCCGGTCGACGCCATTCAGCATCGGCCGGCAATCAAAAACCTGTTCAGGTCAAACCGTTCAAGTCAAACCGCTCAGGCCAACGGAAGCGAGCTCGGTCCGAAGAGAATCTTGATTTCGGCGAACAGCGACGTGTCGCGTTTGACGCGGAACCGGTCTCCGAACGTCAGCACCTTGGCGTTGCCTTTGTCGTCCATCAACGCCAGTTTCACCTCGCACGGGCCGGGATGGCTGGTCAGAATCTGCCCGAGCCGCCGCACATGCGACTGGTCGAGCGCGATCGGCGGCAGCACAATCGTCAGCGGACGTTCATCCTGCGCCTCCAACGTCGGCACGGTGAATTCGGTGGCGCGCATGCTCACTGTCTCATCGCGCTTCTCCACCTGGCCGCGGATCTGTACCACGGTGTCGACGGCGAGCTCGGGCGCGGCGGCCTCGTACACCTTGCCGAAGAACATGCATTGGATGGAACTTTCCAGATCCTCGACGGTTACGATGGCCCACGGATTGCCCTTTTTCGACACGCGGCGGTCCACGTTCGTGATCAGGCCCGCGATCGTCACCTGCTGGCCGTCCGGCATGCTTCCCGCGCGGTCGATCAGGTGCGCTATCGACATTTCGCGCAACGACACCAGAATCGACTGCATGCCGCTCAACGGATGGTCGGACACGTACAGGCCAAGCATCTCACGTTCGAAGTTGAGCTTGGTTTTCTTGTCCCACTCCTCCACGTCGGGCACCTGCACCATGGCGTCTCCCATGGCGGAATCGTTCTCTTTGGAATCGTCCAGGTCGGCGAACAGGTCGAACTGGCCTTCCGCCTGCTTGCGTTTCAGGCCGACGACCGAATTGATGGCCGTTTCGTGGATGGTGAACAGCGCACGACGGTTCGGGTCGATCGAGTCGAACGCGCCGGCCTTGATCAGCGATTCCACCAATCGCCTGTTCAGCGCCTCCAACGGCACGCGTTTGATGAAATCGGTGAAGTTCACGTACTTGCCGTGGCCGTTCTCACGTTCCGCGATGATCGCATCGACCGCGTTCTTGCCGACGTTGCGGATGGCGCCGAGGCCGAATCGCACGACGTCGCCGACTGCCGAATACTCGTACACCGACTCGTTCACGTCCGGAGAAAGCACCTGGATGCCCATGCGTCGCGCCTCGCCCAGGTACAGCGCGGTCTTGTCTTTGTTCGTGCTGGCGCCTTGCAGCAGGGCGGCCATGAACTCCACCGGATAATGCGTTTTCAGATACGCGGTCCAGTAGGAGATCAAACCGTATGCGGCCGAATGCGCCTTGTTGAACGCGTAGCCGGAGAACGGCACGAGGATGTCCCACACGGCCTGCGCGGCCTCTTCGGAATATCCATGCTCCTTCATGCCGGCGAAGAACGGAATCTTCTCCTTGGCCAGCACTTCCGGCTTCTTCTTGCCCATCGCTCGACGCAGCACGTCTGCCTTGCCCAGCGAATAGCCGGCGAGGATTCGCGCCGCGGACTGCACCTGCTCCTGGTAGACGATCAGACCGTAGGTCTCGTCGAGCACTTCCTTAAGCGGTTCGGCCACTTCGGGGTGGATTGGCGTGATCTTCTGCAGACCGTTCTTGCGCTTCGCATAGTTGGTGTGCGAATCCATATCCATCGGACCTGGACGGTACAGCGCAATCAGTGCGGAAATATCGTTGAAGTTGTTCGGCTTCAACGTTTTCAGCAGCGAGCGCATGCCGTCGGAATCGAGCTGGAACACGCCGAGCGTGTCGCCACGGGACAGCAGGTCGTAGGTGGGGCGGTCGTCCAGCGGAATCTTCGTATGGTCGATGCGTTCCTTGCCGTTCGCCTCGATGTTGTTCAGGGTGTCTCGGATCACCGTCAAGTTGGAAAGTCCGAGGAAGTCCATCTTGACCAGACCGAGCGTTTCGCACGTATGGTATTCGAGCGTGGTGGTGACGGTGCCGTCGGTACGTTCCAGCAGCGGCGACGTGTTGGTGATCGGCTCGCTGCCCATGATGGTGGCGCAGGCGTGCACACCGGTCTGACGAATCAGACCTTCGATGCCCATCGCCTCGTCCGTGATGCGTTTCGCGTCCGGGTCGGAATCGTACAGTTCGCGGAATTCGCGTGCTTCCGCGTATCGTTTCGCGCTTGGGTCGAAGATGTCGTGCAGCGGAATGTCCTTGCCGCCGGTCTGTGCGGGAGGCAGGGCTTTGGTGATCTTGTCTCCGACGGAGAAGTCGTATCCCATGATGCGGGCGGAGTCCTTCAGCGCCTGCTTGGTTTTGATGGTGCCGTAGATCACGCACTGCGCCACTTTGTCACGTCCGTATTTCTCACCCACGTAGTCGAGCACGCGTCCACGACCGTCCGGGTCGAAGTCGACGTCGATATCAGGCAGTGAGACACGTTCCGGATTGAGGAATCGTTCGAAGATCAGACCGTGTTCAAGCGGATCAAGTTCGGTGATGCCCATCGCATACGCGACCATGGCGCCTGCGGCGGAGCCACGGCCCGGCCCCACCATCACGCCGTGGGCCTTCGCCCAGTTGATGTAGTCGGCCACGACGAGGAAGTAGCCGCAGAACTGCATCTGGCAGATCACGCCGCATTCGTAGTCGGCCTGCCGCAGCACTTCGAGCGACGGCTTGCCGTTGTACCGGCGTTCCAGGCCTTCCTCGACCTTCTTCAGGAACAGCGACGTCTCGTCCCAGCCTTCCGGACAGTCGAATTGCGGCATGAACGCGCCGTCTTCATGATCGTCGAACATGACGTTGCAGCGTTCGGCGATCTCCAACGTGTTGTCGCACGCTTCGGGAAGGTCTTTGAACAGTTCGCGCATTTCCTCGGCGGATTTGATGTAGTAGCCGGTGCCGTCGAATTTGAATCGGCCCGGCTCGTCCAGCGTGGAGCCGGAGTTGATGCACAGCATGGCGTCCTGCGCGCCGGCGTCTTCGGCACGCGTGTAATGGGAATCGTTGGTGGCCAGCAGCGGCGCGTTGAGCTTTTTTGCGATGTCGAGCAGCCCGTCGGTCACTTGCTTTTCGATTTTCAGGCCGTGGTCCATGAATTCGATGTAGAAATTATCGCGGCCGAAAATGTCTTGGAATTCGCCGGCGGCACGCAACGCGTCATCGAACTGGCCCAGGCGCAGACGAGTCTGGATGATGCCCGACGGGCAGCCGGACGAGGCGATGATGCCTTTCGAATATTTGGCGAGGATTTCCTTATCCATACGCGGATAGCGCATGACTCGGCCTTCAAGGTTCGCGTCGGTGGAGGCTTTCATGAGGTTGACGAGGCCTTCGTCGTTTTCTGCCCACATGGTCAGGTGGGTGATGACACCGCCGCCGGACACATCATCCGGGTTACGGCGGCGATGCAGCGGATCCAGATCCGGATTCCAGTTGGTGTCCCAGCTCACACGGGTGGGGTCCTGACGTGCGGTTTCCGGCGTCACATAGGCTTCGATGCCGATGATCGGCTTGATGCCGGCGTTGACCGCGGCGCTCCACATCTCATACGCGCCATGCATGTTGCCGTGGTCGGTGATGCCGACGGCCGGCATGCCCAGTTCCTTGGCGCGCTTGACCAGATCCGGTATTTTCGATGCGCCGTCGAGCAGCGAATAATGCGTGTGATTATGCAGTTGCACGAAATTTGCGGAAGTAGCCATGCGTTCCAATTTAGCTGGGCTTCATGACGGCGTGGAGTCGTTTCTGGCCGTCCGGCCACACTTTTATAGGGACTGGTCGGCGTGCCGTGCGCGCATCACGTCAAGCGCATGCTGCAGGTCGGCGGGATAGTGCGATTTCACCGTGGTCCACACGTGCGTACGCGGATGGCGGAATTCCAATTGCATGGCGTGCAGCCATTGCCGTTCAAGGCCAAGCGCCTCGCTCAGCTGCGGATTCGCGCCGTACATGGCGTCCCCCGCCAACGGATGCCCGATGGATGAGAAATGCACGCGGATCTGATGGGTGCGGCCGGTTTCCAGGTTCACGGATACGAGCGTGGCTTCGCCGAAACGTTCCATCACGTCCCAATGCGTGATGGCCTCTTTGCCGGCCGGTGTCACGCAGAAGCGGAAGTCGGAGACTTTGGCGCGTCCGATCGGCGCTTCGATGGTGGCTTTGTCTTCTTTGAGATTGCCCTGCACGAGTGCGTGATATGTTTTGACGACCTCATGTTCGGCGAACTGCCGGCGCATCTCCACGTACGCAAGATCGGACTTGCATACGAGCATCAGTCCCGATGTGCCCACGTCGAGTCGTGACACGATGCCTTGACGACCTGCCGCGCCATATGACGTGATGTGCACTCCCCTGTCGATCAGGCTGCCAAGCACCGTCGGACCGGTCCATCCGACGGATGCGTGCGCGGCGACGCCGACCGGCTTGTCCACCACGACCACATCGTCGTCCTCATAGACGACGGCCATGTCATGGGCGATCGGTTCCGGTTCGGACCGTTCCTCGACGATGTCGAATTCTACGGTTTCGCCTGCCTGCAGGGTCGACGATTTGGAAATGTCCCTGCCGAGCACGCGCGCCTGTCCGCTTTCGATGAGGTCGGCCGCCTTGGCCCGGGAAATGCCAAGCATTTTGGCGACCGCGACGTCGAATCGTTTGCCGACGAGCGCGTCGGGAGCGGGTACGAGACGGCTCATGCTGCTTTCGCCCCGTCGTCGGTTGCGTTCGCATCATCACCAAGCGTCTTGCCGTTGGCCTCGTCAAGGTCCTTTTGGCTGAACGGTTCCCCGAGGAACAGCAGCAGCACCGCCGCAACGCCCGCGAGCATGAGGAAGATGTCCGCCACGTTGCCGATGGACCATCCGTAGTTCAGGAAATCCACGACCTTGCCGTTGAGGAACCCTTCCGCGTAGATGACGCGGTCGATGAGGTTGCCGAACGCTCCTGCGAAGGCGAAGGCGAACAGCACCGTCCATTTCATGGAAATGGTGCGGACGGCAAGTACGACCAACGCCACGCAGGCCGCCATCGCCAGCAGGGAAATCAGCCACGTCATGCCGGAGCCCATGCCGAGCGAGGCGCCTGGATTACGCACCAATGTCAACGAAAGCAGGCCGGGAATCACGCGTATGGTACGGCCATCGGCCAATGCGGACAAAGCCCACATCTTGGTGAGCTGGTCAATCGCGATCGCCGCGATCGCAATACACGCAAAGACGGCCACGCGGTCGCGCAGCCGTCTTTGATCATTCTTCATGATGTCAGACACAGGCTAATCTCAGTCGTTGTTGTCCTGAGGGTCCTGGTCGTAGTTGTTCGTATCGGACACCTGGTTGACGAGCTGGCCGAGGAAGTCGGTGAGTCGTGCACGGTATTCGGTTTCGAACTGCTTGAGGCCCTTGATGTTGCCTTCGATGACCTTGGTCTGGGTCTCGAGGTTGTCGCGGACCTGCTGGGCGTAGTCGTCGGCAGCGGTACGGGTCTTCGAATCGTAGTCGAAGGCGCGCTTCTGCACTTCGGCCTCGTAGTTGTCGGCCTCGGTGTGCTTGTCGGAGAAGTACGTGTCGGCGTCCTGGGTCTTCTGAGCCAGGTAGCCGTCGCCCTCTTCCTGCTTCTGCGCGAAGTAGGCGTCGCCTTCCTGCTGCTTCTGCTCCAGATAAGCGTCGCCATCCTGCTGCTTGCCGGCCAGATAGGCATTGCCTTCCTCGGTCTTCTGCGCAAGGTAGGCGTCGCCCTCCTCGGTCTTCTGGTTCAGGTACGCATCGCCATCCTGCTGCTTCTGTGCCAGATAGGCATCGCCATCCTGGGTCTTGCCGGACAGGTAGTTGTCGGCGTTGGCGCGGGTGTCGGTGGAGTACTGGTCAGCCTCGGAACGAGTGCGGTTGGAGTAGTCGTTGGCGCTGCCGATGATCTCTTCGTACTTGCGCTGGCTTTCCTCGGTGATCTCCTTGGCCTTGGCCTTGCCCTTGTCGACGTACTGGTCGTGCAGCTGCATGGCCAGCGTCAGCATGGCGGTGGCGCGCTCCGGCTCGGTATTGGCGCTTGCCGCGGCACCTGCGATCTTCTGCAGGCTGCCGGTTTCGGTGCTCGGCTCGGACTTGGCGACCTGTTCGCGCAGCTGTGCCTCGCGAATCTGGGAATCCTTCAGCTGCTGGACAAGCTGCTGGATCTGCATGGCCTGCTGCTTCACCTGGGCATCCTGCTGCTGGGACTGGGCAGCATGCTCCTGAGTGAGCTGCTGGGCCTGAGCGACCTGGTCCTGCGCTTCCTGAAGCTTTGCGGTGAGCCGATTGATCTGCTCCTTCTGACGCTGAGCCACGACCACCTGCTCCTGGGCCGATGCCAGCTGACGGGACAGGTCCTCGGTCTGTGCGCGGAACGTGTCACGCTCGTGCTGCACGGCGGTAAGCTGCTCGCCAAGGTCGGCCTGACCGGCCGCTTCGGCTGCCTGGGCGGTGAGCTGATCGACCTGCGCGGACAGACGATCGATCTGCCCCTTGAGCTGCTCGTTCTGGGAAGACAGCGCACGATTGCTTTCCTCTGCCTCGGAAAGCTTGGCGGCCGCGGCCTGAGCGGCCTGAGCGGCCTGGTCTCCCGCACCAGCTGCCTGCTCGGAGGCGGACTTCAGCGTCGCGTTCTCCTGCTGCAGGGACTGGATCTGAGCATTCAACTCGGAAATCTTGGAATTGAGTCCTGCGACATCCGGGCCAAGAGACTGCGTGGCCTGTCCGCCGGCAACTGCCTGCTTGCCAAGGGCTTCCACCGTCTCGGTTACCTGATCGAGGAAGTCATCGACTTCATCGACGTCATAGCCTTCCTTGAACCTTACGGTCTGGAAAGTATGCTCCCTAATATCTTTCGGCGTCAACAGAGCCATAAATCCTTACACCTCGCTTTGGGCTTGATGCCTTACTGTTGTTGCTTTCAGTGTTCGACTCTAGCACGAAACCATAGATATTTTGCGGAAAAACGGTTTTTTAGAGGTGCTAAATAAGGAAATCAATGACCACAAGAACGAAATAAAGCACAAGATACGCGACGTCAAAATAGATCGGTCCGAGCGGAACGGGACGAATATACTGCCGCAACCACCTTAACGGCGGCTCCGTCAGCTGGTAGATGGCGTCGAACAACGAGGCCACGATTCCGCTTGGCCGCCACGTCGGCGACAATGCCAACACCCAGTCGAGAATCATGCGGACGAACAGCACCAGGATATAGGCGTTGACCAGAAAATGGACGACGCTACCAATTATCGAGAGAATCACGTTGCCACTGTATCAAGCGCGCATAACAAAATGCCCCCGCTTTCAGTGGGGGCATAATCGTCTGATTTGTGCTTGCTCTGTGCTACACGGCTCAGTCGGCGAACAGGTCGTGGGCCGGACCCTTGTCTTCAGGCTCCTCGACCTTGATGTTCACTTGGGCCGGGCTCAGCAGGAACACGCGCGGAGTGACGCGTTCGATGGAGCCGCGCACGCCGAACACCACACCGGCGGAGAAGTCGACGATGCGGTATGCCACGGCTTCGGCCACACCTGTCAGGTTCAGCACCACCGGAATGCCGTCACGAATGGCGCGACCGACCATCTGCGCATCGTCATAGGTCTTCGGATGGATGGTGGTGATGCGGCTCACTCTACCCCCCTGGAACGGGTTGGACTGCTCACGCGGAGCGGACGGCGTGGAAGCGGAAGCCGAAGAGGAAGGCATCGGGGTGACGGAATGATCCGAATCGAACGAGGTCTCGCCGGTGTCGACGTCATCCTCGAAATCATCCTCGCCCTCGGCGACGTCGGACATTCCCAAGTACGACATCGCGTTCTTCATGAAACCTGCCATGTATGTTCCTTTCGCGTCTACGCGTTGACTTTAGCGCAGGAAATCCGGAATATCGAGGTCGCCCGGATCGTTAGCCGAAACCACTTCATGCTCGGTGGTCTGGTCGAACGAGGCGACGTTCTGGTCCGGAGTGGACGGAATGTAGCTGGACAGCGGCTGCACCTGCGGCACCGCCGGAGTCTGCACC
>OGRM01002036.1_pt1 | contig 10763 bp, 8 predicted proteins | sample 1553491 | NCBI WGS metagenome assembly OGRM01 (sample SAMEA2580110, study PRJEB22360) | human gut metagenome | biome: human gut; feature: human-associated habitat; material: faeces | place: Denmark | collected 2008/2010
ATCGCCGAACGGGGGGGGGGGGGGGGGGGGCCGGGGGGGGGAGCCGGTCGCGCTCGGCGCGGATTTCGGCCACCTGCGGGGAGATGTCTTCGGTGAGCCGTTCGGCGACGGCCTGTTGTGCGAGGCTGTTGATGTTGTAGGGATATTTCACGCGTGCGAAAAGTCCGGCGACGGCTTCCGACGCGAATGCCAGTCCGAGGCGAAGCCCCGCCATGCCCCACGCCTTCGAGAGGGTTTGCAGGACGATGAGGTTCCCGAATTCGCCGAGGCGCGCGAGGAATCCCGGCCCGGCGGCGAAGTCGATGTAGGCTTCGTCGAGGACGACCATGCCGTCGAATTCGCGGAGCAGCCGTTCGATGCCGGCCGCCGGGAAGGCGTTGCCCGTGGGGTTGTTCGGCGAACAGAGCCACAGCAGTTTGGTGCGTTCGTCGGCCGCGGCCAGCAGCGCTTCGACCGGGAGCGAGAACTCCTCGCCGAGGGGCACCTCGCGCATCTCGATGTCGTTGATGTCGGCGGCGACGCGGTACATGCCGTAGGTCGGGGCGATCGAAACGGCGTTGTCGACGCCCGGACGGCAGAAGATGCGGTAGCAGAGGTCGATGGCCTCGTCGCTGCCGTTGCCGATGAAGACCTGTTCTTCGCGCACGCCTTTCAGCGCGGCGATGCGCTGTTTCAGCTCCTTCTGGTGCGGGTCGGGGGAGCGGTTGGCGCCGTTTTCGTAGGGGTTTTCGTTGGCGTCGAGCCACGTCGTGATCTCTCCGCCGGAAAACTCGTCGCGGGCCGTGGAGTAGGGTTTCAACGCCCGGATGTTGGGGCGCACCAGTTCTTCGAGCGGTTTCACAGCACACCTCCTTTCATGCGGACGCGCACGGCGGCGGCGTGCGCCCCGAGACCCTCGGCCTCGGCCATGGCGATGACGGTCGGGGAGAGGGCCGCAAGCCCCTTGCGCGAGAGTTCCTGATAGGTGATCTTGCGCAGGAACGAGTCGGTGTTCACGCCGCTGTAAGCCCGCGCCCAGCCGCCCGTGGGCAGCGTGTGGTTGGTTCCCGAGGCGTAATCCCCGGCGCTTTCGGGCGACCAGGGGCCGATGAAGACGCTTCCGGCGGCGGTGATCTGCGCCGCGACGTCCCAGGCGTCGCGCATCGAGATGATCAGGTGCTCGGGGGCGTAGGCGTTGGCGAAGCCGATCATCTTTTCGCGGCTGTCGAGGACCACGATGCGGCTCTGGCGCAGTGCCTCGCGGATGGTCTCGCCGCGGCGCAGTTGGAGCAGCTGTTCGCCGACGGCCCGCTGGGTGTCGCGGGCGAACTCCACCGACGGGCAGACCAGCACCGCCTGGCTGTCGCCTCCGTGTTCGGCCTGCGACAGCAGGTCGGCGGCGGCGAAGTCGGGCGACGCTTCGTCGTCGGCCAGCACCAGCACCTCCGAGGGCCCGGCGGGCAGGTCGACGGCCACGTCGTTGGCGCCGACCAGTTGCTTGGCCTTGGTGACATAGCGGTTGCCGGGACCGAAAATCTTGTCGACGCGCGGGATGCTCTCCGTGCCGTAGGCCATGGCCGCCACGGCCTGCGCCCCGCCGAGACGCTGGCCGAGCGTTGCGGCGTCCTGCGTCGCGGCGTCCCACGGGTGCACGCCCGCCGTGCGGAGTTCGATCCCCGAACCGGTCGGGCGATGGGTGTGTATGTTGACGTAAGGGAGCATCCGGATTGCAAATGTAGGAATTTTAGCGGGAGCATTGCGAATTTGGAGCCAATTTTTTAACCTTCGCTGCCGGCTGCCGGCCGGCGGGACGCGGGGATGTTTTCCGGAGGTTGTTTCCGCTCCGGATTCTTTCGAAACCCTTTCGCATCGGAAGTATTCGTAAGGCTCTTATTTTGTCCCGAAAGCGGGCGTTCCAAATCTTAATTAAATTTAAGAAATAATGGTTTGCGCATGGGGAATTTCGGGAAAAATTTCGTACTTTCGCACGCGAATTAATTGTTAGCTCACTAACAGCCGAACTTGAATTCCAAACATAACAATCAAAATCATTAACCATGTCGAAAATCATTACACTACGCAAGGGTTTAGACATCAATCTGGTGGGCAAACCCCAGGAGTCGCTCGCGGACGCGCCGCAGGCTTCGGAGTATGCCCTCTCGCCCCTCGATTTCGAGGGCGTGACTCCCAAGCTGCTGGTTAAGGAGGGCGATCGGGTGAAAGCCGGCACGCCGTTGTTCTTCAACAAGTACAACGAACGCGTGCTCTTCACGTCGCCCGTCAGCGGTACGGTGGCTGCCGTCAACCGCGGAGAGAAGCGCAAGGTCCTCTCCGTGACGGTGACTCCCGACGCCTCCCAGGAGTACGAGGAGTTTGAGAAGACCGACCTCGGGTCGGCTTCGCGCGAGCAGATCGTCTCCCTGCTGCTCCGGTCGGGCCTTTGGCCGATGATCGTGCAGCGCCCTTACGGCATCATCGCCGACCCCAGCGACACGCCGAAAGCGGTCTTCATCTCCGCCTTCGACTCCGCGCCGCTGGCCCCGGATTACAATTTCGTGCTGAAAGCCGAGCAGAAGAACCTCCAGACGGGTATCGACGTGATGCGCAAACTCACTCCGGGCAAGGTGCATCTCTCGGTGCGCGCCAAGGCCGAAGGGCAGATGCCCTCGCTCAAGGGCGCCGAACTCCACGCCTTTGCGGGCAAACACCCCGTCGGCAACGTCGGCGTGCAGATCCACCACGTGGACCCGGTGAACAAGGGCGAAGTGGTGTGGACGGTCAACATCCAGGATCTGGCCATCATCGGCCGCCTGTTCAACGAAGGCCGCGTCGACATGACGAAGATCATCGCCGTGGCCGGTTCGGAGATCGAGCGTCCGCAGTACGTCCGCATGGTGGGCGGCGCGAAGGTCGACTCCCTGGTCAAGGGCAACGTGAAGCGACAGAAGGAGGGCGACAGCGTCCGCTTCATCTCGGGCAACGTGCTCACGGGCACCCGGACCGCGCCGGACGGCTTCATGGGCTTCTACGCCAATCAGCTGACCGCCATCCCCGAGGGCGACAAGTACGAACTGCTGGGCTGGGCGATGCCCCGTTTCGGGAAGTTCTCCGTGTCGCGCGCCTATTTTTCGTGGCTCTGCCCGAAGAAGGCCTACAATCTCGACACCAACATGAACGGCGGCGAGCGTCCGTTCGTCGTGACGGGGCTTTACGAGCAGTACCTGCCGATGGACATTTACCCGATGTACCTGCTGAAGGCGTGCCTTGCGGGCGACATCGAAAAGATGGAGAACCTCGGCATCTACGAGGTCACCGAAGAGGACTTCGCGCTGTGCGAGTTCGTCGATCCCTCGAAGATCGAGATTCAGCAGATCATCCGCGACGGTATTAACTTAATGATCAGGGAGGCTTAAAGATGGGACTTCGTAAATTCATGGACAATATCAAGCCCACCTTCTCCAAGGGAGGCAAGCTGGGCTTTCTGGAGTCGACGTTCGATGCGTTCGAGACGTTCCTCTTCGTACCCAACACCACGACCTCGAAGGGCGCGCACATCCGCGACTGCAACGACATGAAACGTACGATGATCATGGTCGTCGCGGCGCTGATGCCGGCTTTTCTGTTCGGCTGCTACAACACGGGCATCCAGGTCGGACTCGAAGGCTTCACGGCCTTCTTCTACGGACTGGTCCGCGTGCTGCCGATGGTCTGCGTTTCCTATATCGTGGGTCTGGGCATCGAGTTCGGGTTCGCGCAGGCGCGCGGCCACGAGGTCAACGAGGGTTTCCTCGTCACGGGTCTGCTGATCCCGATGATCTTCCCGGTGTCGACGCCGCTCTGGATGGTCGCGCTGTCGACGGCTTTCGCCGTGGTCTTCGGCAAGGAGGTCTTCGGCGGTACGGGCATGAACGTCTTCAACCCTGCGCTGCTGGCGCGCGCCTTCGCCTTCTTCGCCTACACCCCTTCGATGTCGGGTGAGACGGTGTGGTACTCCGACTGGACGATGATGGGCGCGCAGGTCGACGGCATCACCGGCGCTACGGCCCTCGAACAGCTCGGCACGACCGGCGCGATGAACTACTCGCCGCTGGACGCCTTCCTGGGCTTCATCCCCGGATCGTTCGCCGAGACTTCGACGCTGGCCATCCTTCTCGGAGGCGCCATCCTCCTGTTCACGGGCATCGCCTCGTGGCGCACGATGGCGTCGGTGTTCGTCGGCGGACTGGCGATGGGTTACCTCTTCCAGGCGCTCGGCGTGACGACCTATCCCGCCTGGTATCACCTGATCGTCGGCGGCTTCGCCTTCGGTGCGGTCTTCATGGCCACCGATCCCGTGACTTCGTCGCAGACCAACACGGGCAAATACATCGTCGGCCTGATGACCGGCGCGCTGGCCGTGCTGATCCGCGTGGTCAACCCGGCCTATCCCGAGGGCATGATGCTTTCGATCCTCTTTATGAATGCGCTGGCGCCGCTGGTCGACTACTACGTGGTCGAGGCCAACATCTCGCGCCGCCGCAAACGTGTCAAACTCGCAAAATAGGGGAGACTGTTATGGCAACGAAAAAATTCAAATGCAATGTCTGCGGCTACATCCACGAAGGTGACGCCGCGCCCGCTAACTGCCCCGTCTGCGGAGTTCCCGCCTCGGAATTCACCGAGCTGAAGCCGGAGAAGAAGGGCCTGTTCAGCGACAAGAACGGCAATGCCTATATTATTATGTACTCGACGGTGATGGTCGTCATCGTGGCCACGCTGCTCGCGCTGGCCGCGCTGGGACTCCAGAAACGCCAGTACGAGAACGAACTCAACGAGAAGAAGCACGCCATCCTCGCGTCGCTGTCGGCCGGTGACCGGTCCTACGACGAGTTCATCGACGCCTATGTCGTCGACAAGGACGGCAGGCGCGTCGACGGCGAGGATGTCTTCGCGCTGCTCAACGACCTGCCGGGAACCTTCGAGGCGGGCAAGTTCCCGATCTTCGAGGCCCGGGACGGCCGGGTGGTCATTCCCGTGACCGGTATGGGTCTCTGGGGACCTGTCTGGGGCTATGTGGCTCTCGAGAAGGACATGAACACCGTCGCCGGCATCATCATGGCCCACAAGGGCGAGACCCCGGGTCTCGGCGCCGAGATCGCGACGCCCAAGTACCAGGCCAATTTCGTCGGCAAGACGATCTTCGACGGCGACAAGTTCGTTTCGGTGACGCTCCGCAAGGGCGGCGCCAAGGACCCCGCGCACGAGGTGGATGCCATTTCGGGCGGTACGAAGACCTCGGACGGCGTGACGGCGATGCTCTACAACAGCCTGGAGAACTACCTGCCCCTGCTGGAGGCCAAGCGCAACGCTGCGGCTCCCGCTCCGGCCGAAGTGTCTAACGAAGAAAACGTAGAAAACAATGAGTAAGATGGAAAAAGAGCCTTTGTTTTCGGCAAAGAACCTCAAATACCTGACCGGTCCGTTCTCGGCGAACAACCCGGTCATCGTGCAGATCCTCGGTATCTGCTCGGCGCTGGCCGTCACCGTACAGCTCAAGCCCGCTATCGTCATGGCCCTGTCCGTGACGGTCGTCACGGCCTTCTCGAACCTGGTGATGTCGCTGCTGCGCAACGGCGTTCCCTCGCGCATCCGCATCATCGTCCAGCTGGTGGTCATCGCCGCGCTGGTGATTCTCGTCGACCAGGTGCTCAAGGCTTTCGTCTACGAAGTCTCGAAGCAGCTGTCGGTCTACGTCGGACTGATCATCACCAACTGTATCGTCATGGGCCGCATCGAGGCCTTCGCGCTGGCCAACAAGCCCTGGGCGTCGTTCCTCGACGGCATCGGCAACGGTCTGGGCTACGGTCTGATTCTGGTCATCGTGGCCTTCTTCCGCGAGCTTTTCGGTTCGGGCAGCCTCCTGGGCTACCGGATCATCCCCGAGAGCTGGTACATGGCCGAGGGCGGCTTCTATTCGAACTGCGGACTGATGCTCTTCCCGCCGATGGCGCTGATCATCGTGGGCTGCATCATCTGGGTGCACCGTTCGCGCAACAAGGACTTACAGGAAAAATAGGAGGATAACGTATGGAATCATTGAATATCTTTATCCGGTCGATCTTCATCGACAACATGGTCTTCGCCTTCTTCTTCGGCATGTGCTCCTACATCGCCGTGTCGAAGAGCGTGAAGACGGCCCTGGGACTCGGCGCCGCCGTTACGTTCGTGATGGTGATGACCGTTCCGCTGAACTACCTCTTGTACGAATACGTGCTGAAGGCCAATGCGCTCGTCGAGGGCGTGGACCTGAACTTCCTGTCGTTCATCGTCTTCATCGCCACCATCGCGGCGTTCGTGCAGCTGGTGGAGATGATCGTCGAGAAGTTCTCGCCGACGCTTTACAGCCAGTTGGGCATCTTCCTGCCGCTGATTGCCGTGAACTGCGCCATCATGGGCGGCTCGCTGTTCATGCAGCAGAAGGTCGACGGCGGCGAACTGACGTCGCTCTGGCAGACGATCGTCTACGGACTCGGCTCGGGACTGGGCTGGTGGCTGGCGATTGTGATGATGGCCGCCATCCGCGAGAAGACGACCTATTCGCACATCCCCGCGGCGCTGAAAGGCCCCGGCATCGCCTTCATCATCACCGGTCTGATGGGTATCGCCTTTATGATTTTCTCGGGCATTCAGTTCTAACCTTTAAAAAAAGAGATTCCGATAAATGACTACAACGATTTTAATAGCGATTGCGGCCTTTCTGGCCATAACGCTCGTGCTGGTCGCACTGCTTCTCTATGCGAAGGCGAAACTGACCTCCTCGGGCGACGTCGTGATCGACATCAACGGCGGTGAGAAGGTCATCACGACCGAAAGCGGTTCGACGCTGCTTTCGACGCTGGCCAACAACAAGGTGTTCCTGCCTTCGGCGTGCGGCGGCGGCGGCTCGTGCGGCATGTGCAAATGTCAGGTGCTCGAAGGCGGCGGCGACATTCTGCCCACCGAGACGGGCTTCATCTCGCGCAAGCTGGCCAAGGACCACTGGCGTCTCGGCTGCCAGGTGAAGGTCAAGGAGAATATGAAAATCCGTGTTCCCGAGGCCGTGCTGGGCGTCAAGAAGTGGGAGTGCACCGTGGTCTCGAACCGCAATATCTCGACCTTCCTCAAGGAGTTCGTCGTCAAGCTGCCCGAAGGCTCAAGTTCCGCAGCGGCGGTTACATCCAGATCGACATTCCGAAGTACGACGCCATCAAGTTCTCGTCGATGGACGTGGACGAGAAGTTCCGCGCCGACTGGGACAAATTCAAGATGTGGGATCTGGTGACGACCAACCCCGAGCCGACGTTCCGCGCCTACTCGATGGCCAACCATCCGGCCGAGGGCAACATCATCATGCTCAACATCCGTATCGCCACGCCTCCGTTCGACAAGGCCACGGGCGGTTTTATGAAGGTCAACCCGGGTATCTGCTCGTCGTATGTCTTCTCGCGCAAGCCGGGTGACAAGATCACGATTTCGGGTCCTTACGGCGAATTCTTCCTGCCGGACAATCTGCCCTCGACGCAGGAGCTGATCTTCATCGGCGGCGGTGCGGGCATGGCTCCGATGCGCAGCCACCTGATGCACCTGTTCAAGACCGAAAAGACCGACCGTCCGGTGTCGTTCTGGTACGGCGCGCGTGCGCTGAAGGAGGTTCCCTATCTCGACGAGTTCCACCAGATCGAGAAGGATTTCCCCAACTTCTCGTTCAATCTGGCCCTCGACCGTCCCGATCCCGAGGCGGACGCCGCCGGAGTGAAGTACACGCCGGGCTTCGTGCACAACGTGCTCTACGAAAACTACCTCAAGAACCACCAGGCTCCCGAGGACTGCATCTACCTCATGTGCGGACCTCCGATGATGATCGCTTCGGTCGTCAAGATGCTCGACAACCTCGGCGTGCCGCCGGAGAATATCTTGTACGATAACTTCGGCAGTTAGTGAGTGCAATGACCACCAAAACGCCGTAGGCGAATAAAAGAGGAAGGACGGAAGATCGAATTGATTCGAAACTTTCGTCCTTCCTCTTTTATTGATCCCGCAGGGATTGTCGGTTCATTGCCGAACGCGGCCGAAGTCACGGAGCGCGGTTATCACGAGCGGAGGCGAGCGATGCGACGTAACTTGCGCTCGGGGTGAGGATTCATTGCCGAACGCGGCCGAAGTCACGGGCGGCGGGGCGAAAATCGGCGATGACGGAGGCGGGATGGTCTACGGCGAATGAGGGCGCGAATGGAACTTTCGGAGCCTCGGAATTTGGCGGATCGGAAATAAAACCGTAAATTCGGATAAATTTCAAATAGGGTGCTATGAGACTTGTCCTGGTGTTTGTCGCATTGTTGCTGTCGCTTCCCTTATCCCCGCAGGCAAGGCCGAAGGGATATGAGTTGGACTATTATCGGGTTCGTCTGGAATCTGTCGAGACCGATGGCGCCCGGGGCGGCGTTATCGGCAATCCCGAGAATGAGCAGGGATTCACCACGCCCGGCTACCGGGATTCCACGATCCGCGTCGTTTTCACCTTCGAGCCGACGCATGTCGATTTTTCCCTGACCAACGAGAGCGATTCCGACTTCGGAATCATCTGGGACGAGGCCGTCTTCGTGGATGGAGTCTCGAATGCCGCAGAGGGGGTGTTTCACCGGGGTGTGAAGCTGCTCGACAGACACGACGCGCAGGTTCCTTCCGTGGTCGTGAAGGGAAGCTGTGTTTCGGAGTCGCTTGCCGTCAAGAACCGGGTTTTTTACAGTCGCGACCTCAAACGGTGGGTATTCGAGAATCTCCTGCGGGATGCGGATAAGCTTACGCAGATAAAAATACTGTTGCCGATCGAAACCGCCGGAGGGCGTCGGGACTACCTGTTCGTGTTTTCCGTCCACTGGGAGAACCGGAAGGTCCGGGCCGAGTTCGATACGGGCCGGTGGTTTTACGTGTCGGAGAAATAGCCGCTTTCACGTGCCGACGTTCCCATGGCTGCGTCCGGGGCGTGGCCGGGGCTTTGGGCGGGCGGCGCATGGAAAAACACCCCGCAGGTCACAGGACCTGCGGGGTGTTCGGCTTCGGAAGCGCTGCCGGCGTGTCATTCGATGCCCTCGAACAGATAGGGGGCGTAGTTGTAGCCTTCGGCCTTGTAGACGGCGACCAGCGCCGGAATCCGGCGCACGAAATCGTTGTAATCCTTGCGGTCGTTGGCCCAGCCCGTCTCGGCGAGAGCCGCCATGCGCGGCAGGACCATGTGCTGTGCGTGGCGGATGTCCGCGATGTACTCCGTCCAGAGGTTGCACTGCACGCCCCTGATCCGTTTCTGGTCGGGCAGCGTGAGCCGGTCGCAGGGGTCGAGGCGGTAAGCCTGCCGCACCGAGACGTAGCGGGTGTTGCCCAGCGGTTCGTAACGCTCCGGGTCGGAGGTCTGGCTGTAATCGAAGTAGCAGTACCATTTCGGCGTCATAATCACCGGGTTTCCCCGCTGTGCGGCCTTGATTCCGGGGTCGCTTCCGTTCCACGACATGATGTTCGCGGTTTTCGAAATGCCGCCCTGGAGGATTTCGTCCCAACCGATGATCTCCCGGCCGTGGGTGTGCATCCAGCGTTCGATGCGGTGGATGAAGTAGCTCTGCAACTGGTATTCGTCCTTGAGCCCCTCCTCGCGGATGCGCTGCTGGCAGAGGGGGCACGCCTTCCAGCGTCCTTTGGGACACTCGTCGCCGCCGATGTGGATGAGCTTCGAGGGGAACAGCGCGAGCACCTCCGTGAGCACGTCCTCGATGAATTCGAAGGTCGTCTCCTTGCCCGCGCAGTAAACGTCGTCGCTGATGCCCCAATGGGTCCATACGGCATAGGGACCTCCCGTGCAGCCGAGCCACGGATAGGCGGTCAGCGCCGCCAGCCCGTGCCCGGGCATCTCGATTTCGGGAATCACCTCGATATGGCGCTCTGCGGCGTAGCTGACGATCTCGCGGATCTCCTCCTGCGTGTAGAACCCGCCGTAGGGTTTGCCGTCGTAAACGCCCTCTTTGTTCTTGTCGTAGCGTCCGACGAGCGTTTCCGCACGCCGGGATCCGATCTGGGTGAGCAGCGGATATTTTTTGATCTCGATCCGCCAGCCCTGATCGTCGGTCAGATGCCAGTGGAATTTGTTGATCTTGTGCAGCGAGAGGATGTCGATGTAGGTCTTCACGTCCTCGACCGGGAAGAAATGGCGGCAGACGTCGAGCATCGCCCCGCGGTAGGCGAACGTGGGCTTGTCGCGGACGACGCAGGCGGGAATCTCTCCTCCGGCGACCAGCTGCTGGAGACTTCGAAGCCCGTGCAGCACCGCCTGGGGCGTCGATGCCGTGACCGTTATGCGCTGTCTGCCGACTTCCAGAAGGTACTCTTCGGCTTCGTAGCCCGGTTGCAGTTGCAGCGTCACGGCATGTTTTTCGGATGCGGCGGTGACGGCGGGTTCGGCTCCGGTGAGCTTGCCGACGGCGCGGGCGAAAATCTCCGCGGGCGTGCGCAGCCGTTCGTCCGTGATGACGACGGGCGTTCGGGACGTCAGCCGGAACGATCCCGGCAGTTCTTCGACCTCGGCGGGGCGGGGTACGATGCGGACGCGTCCGTCGCAGGCTGCGAATCCCGGCAGACAGGCCTGGACGGCGAAAATCAGGAATAGAAGGTGTTTCACGGTTTGGATTCTGGTTGAGCGGTTAGGGAAGCCCCGCCTGCAAAACGTTTGCAGGCGGGGGGCTTCCGGGTAGGGGTATTTGTTGTAACGTACGGTCGGAACA
>OGRM01002039.1_pt1 | contig 10746 bp, 7 predicted proteins | sample 1553491 | NCBI WGS metagenome assembly OGRM01 (sample SAMEA2580110, study PRJEB22360) | human gut metagenome | biome: human gut; feature: human-associated habitat; material: faeces | place: Denmark | collected 2008/2010
TGAACGTCGCCCGCCGCACCTGCGGTTATATCGGCACCCAGTTCTGGAACCAGGGCCGCACGCAGGAGATCAAGGATCGCGTGCTGCATCTGTAAAAACGCAATAAATTATTTATGATTTATATTTGGAGCGGCCTTTCGGCCGCTCCAAATATCTTTTCAGCAAACGACAGGAACATGAGCATGAACTACGCAAACATCAAATATTACGATATCGCCAACGGCCCCGGGGTGCGCACCAGCGTTTTTGTGTCCGGCTGCCGCCACCACTGCCCGGGCTGCTTCAACGCCGTGGCATGGGACTTTGCCTACGGGCAGCCCTTTGATAAGACCGTGCGCAACGAGGTATTCGCCTCCTGTCAGCCGGACTATATCGCCGGGCTCTCCCTGCTGGGCGGCGAGCCCTTTGAGCCGGAGAACCAGCGGGAGCTGCTGCCCTTTGTGCGCAACTTCAAGGCGCTGTACCCCGCCAAGACGGTGTGGTGCTACTCCGGCTACACTTGGGAGCAGCTTACCGGCAAAGAGCCCAGCCCCGCGCGGTGCGAGGTGACCGACGAGCTGCTGGCACTGCTGGATGTGCTGGTGGACGGCAGATTCGTGCAGGCCGAGCACGACATCTCCCTGCGCTTCCGCGGCAGCCGCAACCAGCGCCTGCTGGATGTACCCAAGTCCCTTGCCGCCGGGCAGCCCGTGTGGTGGGAGGACGAAAAGGTGTTCGCCACCCATACCATGGAACGGTAAGCGGTGCTGAACTCCTTCTCGTGAAAATGCGTTTGTCGCGGCCCGCAGGCCGCGACAAATGCTCTATTAAAAATAATTCTTCCGCTGAATATGGCCAAAGCAACGCGGAGGCCATTCGAAATCGTCCCACATCAAAAGAAGCCGCTGCACAGACCGTACAGCGGCTTCTTTCCTTTCTCACTCCCGGCTGCCCACGGCGTCCTCGATGACGCGCAGGAAGGCGTTGCCGTAGCGGGCGGCTTTCTTTTCGCCTACGCCGCTGATGTTCAGCAGCTCGTCGATGCTCATGGGCTTTTTCTCTGCCATCTCCCGCAGGGTGGCGTCGTTGAACACCATGAAGGCGGGCAGGTTCTGCTTGCCCGCAAGGCGCTTGCGCACCGCATACAGGGCGTTGAGCAGCTTTTCGTCCGCTTCACTCAAGCTGCCCGCGGCGAGCTTTGCGCGGCGGGGCTTTTCCAGCCGGTCGGCGCTTTGGGCGGCACGGCGGCGGGCGTACTCCACCTGCAGCTGGGCTTCCTGCTCGGCGGCAAGGCAGCAGGAGCAGTTGCCGCACTTTTTGGGCGCGGCCTCCCCGAAGTATTGCAGCAGAAAGCCGCGCAGACAGTGCTGGGTGGTGGAGTAGAAGGTCATGTACTTGAGCCGCTCCTCTGCCTTGCGGGCGGCTTCGGCCTTTACATCCGCGGGCAGACCATTGTCGGCCTCCCGCTCCTTGTCGATGAAAAAGCGGATGGTGCGCACATCCGTGCCGGAATACAGCAGGGTGCACCGGGCGGGCTGACCGTCGCGCCCGGCGCGTCCGGCTTCCTGATAATAGCTTTCCAAGTCCTTGGGCATATTATAATGGATGACGAACCGCACGTTGGGCTTGTCGATGCCCATGCCGAAAGCATTGGTGGCCACCATCACCTGCACCCGGTCGTAGAGAAAATCGTCCTGATTCTGCCGCCGGGTGTCCGCATCCAGCTTTGCGTGGTAGGCTGCCGCCCGGATGCTGCGGCTCTGCAGCAGCTGCACCGTCTCGTCCACCTGCCGGGTGGTGCTGCAATACACGATGCCCGCATGATTGCCCTCTTTGAGCACCAGTTCCAGCAGCTCTTTTGGCTTCTGGCTGGGCAGTGCCCGCCGGGTCTCAAAGTACAGGTTGGGGCGGTCGAAGCTGGTAGTCACCTCGTAGGGTGCATGCAGCGCCAGATGGGTGCGGATATCCTCCCGCACATGGGCGGTGGCGGTGGCAGTGAACGCGCCCATGACCGGGCGGCTGGGCAGGCCGTCCACAAATTCTTTGATGCGCAGATAGCTGGGGCGGAAATCCTGTCCCCACTGGCTGATGCAGTGCGCCTCGTCCACCGTGACCATGCTGATCTGCCGCTCCTGCGCAAACCGCTGGAAGCCCGGCATCTCCAGCCGCTCCGGTGCTACATAGATGATCTTGTACCAGCCCTCCCGGGCGCGGTGCAACATCAGCGCCTTCTGGTTGTCGGTCAGGCTGTTGTTCAGAAAAGCCGCCGCCACGCCCGCCTGCACCAGCGCCCCCACCTGATCTTTCATCAGGCTGACCAGCGGGGACACCACGATGGTGATGCCCGGCAACAGCAGCGCCGGTACCTGATAGCAGATGGATTTGCCCGCACCGGTGGGCATGACCGCCAGCACATCCTGCCCGGCCAGCAGGCGGCTGACGATCTGCTCCTGCCCGGGGCGGAAGCTGTCGTAGCCGAAAACTTTTTTCAGGATACTGTGCGGGTTTTCCATGGTTTCCTCCGTTATATATATATAGATGCACTGACGCGCAGAACGCTCAAAACCTTATCAGTATACCACAAAACTGATACTTTTGGCAGAAAAAAGCGTCACTTTGCGCAAAAGTGTGCGATAAGCGCTCTTTCTGCCCGGGAAGGATAGCTTTTCAGGCGCGAAAATGCTATAATGAGAACACATATCTCCATGCCACCCCGCAGACTGCCCGGCATGGACCATGCAACGTAAAAAGGAGCATTTATAATATGCAGCAGAAACTTATCACCTTTGCCGTGCCCTGCTACAATTCCGCAGCCTATATGCGTCACTGCATCGAAACGCTGCTGACCGCAGGCGAGCAGGCCGAGATCATTCTGGTGGACGATGGTTCCGTCAAGGATGACACCCCCGCCATCTGCGACGAGTACGCCGCAAAGTACCCCACCATCGTCAAGGCCATCCATCAGGAGAACGGCGGCCACGGCGAGGGCGTGAATCAGGGCATCCGCAACGCCACCGGCCTGTACTACAAGGTAGTGGACAGCGACGACTGGCTGGACACCGACGCCCTGAAAAAGGTGCTGGAGCGCCTGACCACACTGGTAGCCCGCGGCACCGCGCCGGATCTGATGATCTGCAACTATGTGTACGAGCATGTGGAGGACGGCACCAGCCATACCGTACGCTACACTAACGTGTTCCCGCAGAACCGCCTGTTCGACTGGGTGCACGTCCGGCACTTCCGCCCGGATCAGAACCTGCTGATGCACTCGGTCATGTACCGCACCGAGGTGCTGCGTGAGTGCGGCATGGTGCTGCCCAAGCACACCTTCTATGTGGACAACATCTTTGTGTACCAGCCCCTGCCCTATGTCAAGAGCATGTACTATATGGATCTGGATCTGTACCGCTACTTCATCGGCCGCGCAGACCAGAGCGTGAACGAGAGTGTGATGGTCGGCCGTGTGGACCAGCAGCTGCGGGTCACCAAGCACATGATCGACTGTCAGGATCTGGACGCGCTGAAGGACCAGAAGCGTCTGCGCGCCTACATGGTGCACTACCTGTCCGTCATGATGGCGGTCAGCGACATCTTCCTGCTGCTGGACGGCAGCGCCGAGGCGCACGCCAAAAAGGCAGAGCTGTGGCAGTACCTCAAGGATCACGTTACCCCCGGCGTCTACCGCGCCGTGCGCGTGAACCTTGGCGGCCTGACCGACCTGCACTTCCCCGGCGGTGACAAGGTGGTCGTAGCCACCTACCGCCAGCTGCGCAAGGTCTTCAAGTTCAACTAAGAGCATATTTTATATTTCGGGATAGCGGAACGCCTGCGGGCGCTCCGCTATCCCTTTTTCACGGCTGGGGTCGTAAAGGGAAACGGCAGCCGAACTGCTTGTATTCCGTCCTTTCTTGTCCTGTTTCTGTCTTTTCGTCTCAAAAGATGTATGAAACGCGCAGGATGGTTGCTTTTCCTCCGTTGTTCCGGTATACTGGATACGTTTTCCCATTTTGACCCCCGCACTGGATTTCACACAGGCGTTCGATACTTTTTTGACAAGGAGGAACCGAGTGCTGCGGCCTTTGGCTGCGCACCCAATACAAACCACATTATGGAACAAATGTTGATCTGTCTGTCCCTTGCCCTGATCGCCGGTCTGCTCATGTCACGCGTTGCTAAGGCCGTGCGTCTGCCCGCCGTTACCGCTTACCTGCTTACCGGTCTGCTGCTGGGGCCCTTCTTTCTGGGTCGGCTGGGGCTGAGCCGTTTCGGCTTTGGCTTTGGCAGCCTTGCCGCCGTGGAGGGCTACGGCATCCTCACACAGGTGGCGCTGGGCTTCATCGCCTTCGTCATCGGCAACGAGTTCCGGCTCAGCGCCCTGAAGCACATGGGACGCCGCGCCGTAACCGTGGGCATTGCGCAGGCAGTGATCACCACCGCGCTGGTGGATATCGCCCTTGTTGCCCTGCACTTTGCCCGCCCGGACGTCATCTCGCTGGCCTCTGCCATCACGCTGGGCTCCATCGCCGCCGCTACCGCCCCTGCCGCTACCCTGATGGTGGTCAAGCAGTACAAGGCCGACGGCCCTTTGACCAAGCTTCTGCTGATGGTGGTCGCCATTGACGACGCCGTGGGTCTGGTGCTGTTCTCGGCCTCCTACGGCGTGGCAAACGCGCTGGAGCAGGGACGCATCGACCCCATGAGCGTAGTGCTGGAGCCTCTGCTGGAGATCGCGCTCTCGCTGGCGCTGGGCGCTGCCGCCGGTTACCTGCTGAACCTGCTGGAGGTCTACTTCCACTCCCGCTCCAAGCGCATGAGCCTGTCGGTGGCCTTTGTGCTGCTGACGGTGGGTCTGTCCATGACCGAGTTCGAGATCAACGGCACCCGCTGCGGCTTCTCTCTGCTGCTGGTGTGCATGATGACCGGCACCGTGTTCTGCAACGTCTGCCCCACCTCGGATGAGCTGATGGACCGTCTGGACCGCTGGGTGTCCCCCATCAACATCTTGTTCTTCGTGCTGTCCGGCGCAGAGCTGGACCTGACCATCCTCACCAACCCCATGGTGCTGCTCATCGGCGTGGTGTACATCGTGGCGCGCTCTGCCGGTAAGATCAGCGGTTCTTACCTGAGCTGCCGCGCTACCAGCTGCAGCCCCGCCATCCAGAAGTATCTGGGCATCACCCTGCTGCCGCAGGCCGGTGTGGCGCTGGGCATGGCCGCCGAGGCTGCCGAGCTTTCCGACGGCCACATGGTGCGCAACGTGGTGCTCTTCTCGGTGCTGGTGTACGAGCTGGTGGGCCCGACCCTGGCCAAGCTCAGCCTGACCGCCGCAGGCGAGATCATTCCCGAGGGCCGCACGAGCGCCCGTACCACCAACAAGCCGGAGGAGCCGGTCAGCGTGGACTGATCTTCCCCATCAGCCTCACCGCAGGTGACGGAGCGTTCTTACACTACAAAAGCCGCTGCACAGTTGTTACGCTGTGCAGCGGCTTTCTGTTTGCTCTTTATTTCAGCACGATCTCATCGTTCTCAGCATCCACGGTCAGGGTGGAGCCGGAAACAAGGGTGCCGTCGATGATCTTTTCAGCGGCGGGGTCCTCCACAGCCTTGCGGATGGTCCGGCGCAGGTCGCGGGCACCAAACTTGCCGCCCTGGCTCTTGTGCACCAGCGCTGCCAGTGCCGCCGGGGTATAGCTGTAGGCAATGCCCTTGGCCTCCATGCTGGGCTTGTACTCGTCCAGCATCAGGGCGGCAATGCCCTGCAGGGTCTCCTCGCTCAGCGGCTTGAAGGTGATGACCTCATCCACGCGGCCCAAAAACTCGGGGCGGAGGAACTGGCTCAGTGCCTTGCGGCTCTTCTCCTCGTTTCGCTCCTCCTCGCTGCGGTTGAAGCCCAGACTTGCGGTGGTCTGGTCGCTGCTGCCCGCATTGGAGGTCATGCAGATGACGGTGTTGGAGAAATCCACGGTGCGGCCCTGGGCATCGTTGATCTTGCCCTCGTCCAGGATCTGCAGCAGGATATTCATCACATCGGGATGGGCCTTTTCGATCTCATCGAACAGCACCACGCTGTACGGGCGGCGGCGGACCTTTTCGGTCAGCTGACCCGCCTCCTCGTAGCCCACATAGCCCGGAGGGGAACCGATCATGCGGGACACCGCGTACTTCTCCATATACTCGCTCATATCCAGCCGGATCAGCGGATCGGGGCCGTCAAAGAGCTGGTTTGCCAGCTGCTTCACCAGCTCCGTCTTGCCCACGCCGGTGGGGCCCACAAAGATAAAGCTGGCCGGACGGCGGCGGCCCGAGAGGTCGGCGCGGCTGCGCTTGACCGCCTGCGCCACCAGATGCACGGCATCGTCCTGACCGATGATCTTCTTTTTCAGCTCGGTCTCAAGGCTGGCGAGCTTTGCATACTCGGTCTCCCGGATCTTCACCGCCGGGATGCCCGTCCACAGCTCAATGACCTTGGCCACATCGTCCATGGTCACCTGGATCTCCCCGGCCGCGGCCTGCTTGGCGGGCAATTCCCGCTCCAGCTGTGCCATCCGGGTCTTGCGCTCTGCCACACGCTCGTAATCGATGGGCTCGTTCACATCGGCGTTTTCCATGTCGGCCTCTTCCTGCTTGAGAGCCTCCAGTTCCTTCTGCATGGTCAGGTACTCGGAGATGACCGGGTGGGCCAGATTGCAGCAGGCACAGGCCTCGTCCAGCAGGTCGATGGCCTTGTCGGGCAGATAGCGGTCGGTGATATACCGCTCGCTCAGGGTCACGGTGGCGTTCAGCACATCGGCGGGCACCTGCACATGGTGGTGCTCCTCGTAGTAGTGCTTGATGCCGCCCATCACGGCCAGCGTATCAGCAACGCTGGGTTCCTCCACCCGCACGGGCTGGAACCGGCGCTCCAGCGCCTGGTCCTTCTCGATATACTTGCGGTACTCGTTGAAGGTGGTGGCACCGATGACCTGGATCTCGCCGCGGGAGAGGGCGGGCTTCAGGATGTTGCCCGCATTCATGGCACCCTCGCTCTCACCGGCAGAGGTAATGGTGTGGATCTCGTCAATGAACAGGATGACATTGCCCGCCGCCTTGACCTCGCTCAGCAGGCCCTTGACCCGCTGCTCGAACTGGCCGCGGAACTGGGTGCCTGCCACAAGGCTGGTCAGGTCGAGCAGGAAGATCTCCTTATCCTGCAGCCCTGCCGGCACCTGCCCCTTGGCAATGCGCTCCGCAATGCCCTCGGCAATGGCGGTCTTGCCAACGCCCGCTTCACCAATGAGGCAGGGGTTGTTCTTCTGGCGGCGGCTCAGGATCTGGATGGTGCGGTAGATCTCCCGGTCGCGGCCGATGATATCATCCAGCTTCCCCTCCCGGGCTTTGCGGGTCAGGTTCTCGCAGTAGGTATCCAAAAACTTGCGGCGGGGCGGCTTTTTCTCATTTTTGCCCGTCTTCTTTTCGTTTTTGCCGTTCTGGGCACCGCCGTTCACCCCCAGCGGGAAGGTGGCGCTGGAGCCGGGCACAAGGTCGCCGTCCTCTTCGCTCTGGTCCGGCTGGCCCATGCCCATCATCATGGAGAAGGGGTTCATGTTGCTCATGTCCCCCATCTCCTGCATCATGTTTTCCATCCGGTCTTCCATGGCATCCATGTCCTCGTCGGACATGCCGAACTGCTTCATCAGATCATCGACCGGTTTGATGTGCATCTCCCGGGCACAGTGCAGGCAGTACCCCTCGTTTTTCATCTGGCCATTTTCCATCCGCTGGACAAAAATAATGGCAGGCCGCTTCTGGCATCGAATGCAGACCATTGTTCCTCCTTTTCCCTCCCCGCTCAGACAAACGGGTTGAACACATTGAATACTTTATAGTAAAGGCTGCCGCTCATCACCGTGTCGTTGAGCATGGTGAGGTTGCCGCCGGTGATCACAATGAGCGCCCAGACCACGCAGAGCACCAGATAGATGTCCACAAGGCTGGCAATGCCGCCCACGCCCCAGCCCAGCCAGTGGTTCACTGCACCGATCACGGGCAGCTTGTTCACCAGCCCCAGCACCGTGACCAGCAGGCTGACCAGCATCCGCAGCAGGGCAAACGCCACAAAGAACAGCACCAGCGAGATCACCGGGGTCAGCAGCGGAGCCAGCACCTTCTGGACGATGGTATCCGCCAGCACAACGGCGTTGTCATTGAGGACGGCAGAGATGGAGCGCTCGCAGGCATCCACGATGGATGCCCGGAACGCCTCGGGCAGAAAGCCCGCGTACCGCTGGGCAATGCCATCCAGACTGACGGCTCCCCCGGCGGCGATATTGGCAGCGATCTGGTCCCGGAAGCTTCCGGCGAGGAAGCGCTCGAACACCTGCCCGGCTGCCCAGCCTGAAAAGGCTCTGGCACCGAACAGGCTGATGAGGCTGCCCGTCAGCTGCACCACCGAGGCCAGAAAGCCTTTGCGGGCATACCGGACGGCCAGCACCAGCCAGACCACCGTACATAGGATATCAAAAATAAATGACGGATTCTTGAACATACGTTTAACCTTATTCCGAACTGGCTCACCCTCTCAGTCACGACTGCCGTCGTGCCAGCTCCCCCAAAGGGGGAGCCAACGCTTCTGACAGGGGAAGCCACAAAATAAATTGCACTCTTTTTCCTCAAAGCCGCAATTGCCTCTCTCTTTGGGAGAGGTGGCAATGCGCAAGCATTGACGGAGAGGGTTATTCAGCGGGTGCTTCCAACTTCTGCACCGTGTTGCCGCTGAACAGCAGAAGATCCTTGCTGTTGGCCAGCAATGCCTGCGGGCTGGTGTCAAGGTTCTGGCTCCACTGCTGGGTGCCGGACGCATCAAAGCACTCCACGGCGTTATCGGCCAGCAGATAGAACAGGTTCCCCGCCCGGACAATGGAATTTGCCGCCGAGACAGCGGCGCTGAACTGGACATTCAGGTTTTTGTCCAGCGTCACAGCCTGAGAGACCTGCCCCGATGCCAGCAGCAGGGCCACATTGCCTGCCGCGTCCACCGAAACATCTTTCAGCTCCGTGCCCGCAAAATCATAGACCGCACGCTCACCGCCGCCCGCATTGTAGAGCACAGCCCTGGTATCGTAGACAGCCAGGATCGTGGAAGCAGAGGTCCACCCCAGCCACTGGGGCACGCCGCCCTGATTCACCAGACTGACGGGATCGCCCGATGCCAGATTGATGAGGTAGAGGTTGGTCATCACCTGTCCCCCGCTGACGGTGACGGCTGCCGCCGCCAGCTTCCGGCTGTCGGGGGAAAAGGCCATCCGCAGGGGGGTGCCGTCGTTGGAGGTCATGCTCCAGCTGAGCTGCTGCTCCATGGAGGGGCTGTATACCAGCAGCTTTGCCATGCTGGTCTGGTCCTCCGTGACCACGGCCAGCGTGCCGTTGTCCGACATGGCGCAGAGGAAAATGCTGTTTTCCAGCTGCTTGGTGTAGAGGTTCTGGGTGCGGCTCTCCACCCGCAGCTCGTTTCCGGAGCGGTTGTAGAGGACAAAGCGGGTCTTGCCCGCGGCCAGCGCCGGGCGGGCATAGCCGCTCTGGATGCTGTTCAGCTTTTTGCCGCTGCGGGAGTAGACGACGCAGCCCTCCTTGCCCAGCTCCACAAAGCTGCCGGTCAGCGGCTCCACCTGCGTCACCTCGGAAACGCCGGTCTGCTGCGGCCAGCCCACCGCCGGGGAAAGAGCGATGTGCACCGTATCCACCAGATCCTTTACCCGGGCGATGGATGCCCCCACCGCGCCGGTGGCAAACAGGGTGACCAGTATCAGCGCCGCCAGAATGATGGCGGTGCGGCGCAGACGGCGGCGGCGCACCCGCTGACGCGCTGCCTCCAGATATTCCACCCGTCCGGCAGAAAGCGGTTCTCCGTCCGGGTTGCTGCCGCCGCGATGAAGCTTTTTCATAGTTGCTCTTCCTTCCTTTCCGGGTATTCCACACACTTCAGGAACAAGCCCTTTGCGGGCAGAGTAGGGCCTGCCCGGCTGCGGTCCCGGCTTGCCAGAATGGCGGGGATGTCGGCAGCGCGCAGCCGCCCCGCGCCCACCTCGCACAAAGTACCCGCCAGAATGCGCACCATATTGTACAGGTAGCCGTCGGCGGTCACTTCAATGTCCACCTCGTCCCCGCGCCGGGTGACATGGCAGTCCGTGATGGTGCGCACGGTGTCCCCGTGGGCGGCGGCAGAACTGCCCGCCGCGCACAGGGCCAGAAAATCGTGGGTTCCCACGAACTGCTGCGCCGCCGCCTGCATGGCGGATTCGTCCAGCCGCCGGGGCACGCGGGTGTAGTAGGCGGCATCAAAAGGCGAGTCGATGGGGTGGTTATGGATGCGGTACAGGTAGGTCTTGGTATGGGCGGCGTACCGGGCGTGGAAGTCCTCCGGCACAGCCTGCGCCGCAAGCACCCGGATATCCGGCGGCAGATGCTGGTTGAGCGCCAGCGGCAGCTTCTGGGGCGGGATGCGAGTGTCGGCGTGGAAGTTCAGCCGGAAGCCCAGCGCGTGCACCCCAGCATCGGTGCGGCTGCAGCCCTTGATATCGGGGCGTGAGCCCAGCACCGCTTCCAGCGCATCCTGAAAGGTGGCCGCCACGCTGCGCCCGTTGGGCTGCACCTGAAAGCCGCAGTAATTTGTGCCGTCGTAGGCAAGGGTAAGTAAAAAGTTCATAGTTCTGATTTAAAATGGCCTCCGCTTCGCTGCGGCCATATTCAGCGGAAAAACGTTTTTATTTCGTGTCTGTCGCGGTCTGCGGA
>OGRM01002045.1_pt1 | contig 10722 bp, 9 predicted proteins | sample 1553491 | NCBI WGS metagenome assembly OGRM01 (sample SAMEA2580110, study PRJEB22360) | human gut metagenome | biome: human gut; feature: human-associated habitat; material: faeces | place: Denmark | collected 2008/2010
TAACGATCCCTGCTTATCCGGTGATCGAAGAGATCAAGAATGTCATGAAAGCCGGTGGTGCCCTGAATGCCTGCATGAGCGGCAGCGGACCGACGGTGTTTGGTTTATATACAGAGAAAGCGACTGCAGAGCAGGCGGCAGAGAAAATCCGGCAGCAGTACGGACTTTCCGAGGTATATGTGACACAGCCGTGTTAGAGTTGGCTGAGATTTTTGCAGAATCGTGAGAAATAATCATACTTTTTGAGAAAAATACTCTGGTAGAAATAAAAAATATGCTTGAAATATTTGTCTATGCATAGTAATGTATATTGTATACACGTTGAAATTATTTTGATGTATATGGGGAACGAAGAAGGTAATGGAAATCGGAATGGATAAGTTTTGACAGGAAGGTAAGGAGGTAGCAGATATGAAGTTGGATATGAATATCGATGAGTATCTTCCACTTCGGGAGGTTGTATTTCATACATTGCGCAAGGCAATCATACAGGGAGAATTGCAGCCGGGAGAGCGTCTGATGGAGGTTACACTGGCGAACAAGCTTGGTGTCAGCCGGACACCGGTACGTGAGGCAATCCGGATGCTGGAGCTGGAAGGTCTGGTTGTTATGATTCCGCGGAAAGGTGCGGAGGTTGCGAAGATTACAGTGCGTGACTTAAAAGATGCCTTGGAGGTTCGAATGGCAATTGATTCATTGTCGGTCAAGCTTGCCTGCGAGCGATTGGATGAGGATGATAAGACAGAGATAAAACAGGCATGCGTGGCATTTCGTGAAGCGGTCAAATCAGGAAATGTGCAGGCAATTGTGGAGGGGGATGAACGTTTCCACAACACAATCTACCGGGCATCGAAGAACCAGAAGCTGATTACGATTGCGATGAATCTGCGGGAACAGGTGTATCGATACCGGTTTGAATATGTTAAGGATTTTTCGTATCATGAGAATCTGATCCGGGAGCATGATCAGATTACAGAGGCGATTTTGAAGGGCGACGTAGAGACAGCACAGAAGATTATGAAGGAACATATTTATAATCAGGAGCAGATCGTGATACGGAATTTGCAGAAGGAAGCATAAGTAAACAGGAAAACAAGAGAGAGGTGCAGAGCACCTCTTTTTTTGTGTGCCCACAAATATATTTCCACAAAACACAGTTATGTTGTTGTATAGCGACAAAATATAGTAGATAATCATTTTAATCGGCTGTTGAAAAATTTGACTTGATTCATGCAAAAATTGCATCTGATTATGCAAAAACGGACAGATGAATTGTAATGAACAGGGAATCATGCAAAACTTGGGGTTAACGGAAAAAATCTTCGATTCGCGGAAAATGAATCGAAAAAATGTTATGCAGACGGTAGAATGAAAAAAACATTGGAAAGAGGTAACGGGATGAGCGAAGAAAAACTATTTGATGTGAATTGGGATCAGAGAAAATGGGAGACACCTGCGAGCGCACAGGATATGAAGCTGTACAGCTATCCACCGAGAACGATACGGAATATGTCAGTTCCGGGATTTCTGACATGGCTGGTGCTGTTGCTGGCATCGATTGGCGGACTTCTGTATACTGCATGGATGACAGTGACTGGCGACTATGAGGATGGAAAGGTAAACACGATACTGGGAGTCGTAAGCTTTGTCGTGCTGATTTGCTGTCTGATCTACAAGACAAATTATAAGAGAAAGCTTATTACATATACCGATGTGTTACATGCGGTGTTGATTGATAATGCGAAACATGCGTATGTTGTACATTTGAATAAGGATGCTTTTCTGGGAGCAACCGGACTGGGTGCATATAGAGTTCACACTGTCCAGGCGCAGGGGGTAAGTGTAACACATGTCGGACAGGCAATGGGTAGCCGAGACATGGAGCAGAAAGCAATCAAGATGATTCAGCATAAGGATTTCCTGTTGAAGCGTATTCAGGAGAAGCCGGTTTTTCAGGAGATGATCGAGAACGGTACCTTTGAGCAGGTGGCTTTGCCGGTTGAGAAGATTCTGAAGTTCAAGAATCCGGGTGCCTGTTTCGTAGTTACGTATGCATATAAATGGAATGGCAGTGAATATACAGACACGGTTCGCTTCTATCATTCTATGCAGGATTATAAGGAGCTGCTTGCATATTTCAAGGAGCGGTATGAGGCAGAAAAATAAAGGTATGAAAAAAACAGGTGTATTGGGATTCGTGATTCTGTGCCTGCTCAGCGGGTGTGCACAGCAAAGCACAGAATCCACAGAGGCGACAACGGTCGCTGCAGTGGAAGCAGAAGTATTGGAGACGGTCGAGCTTAAACGTGCAGAAGTTGGTGATATCGTGCAGATGGGAACCTATGAGCAGGACGGGGATACGGAGACAGAGGACCCGATCTATTGGGATGTATTGGACAAGGACGGGGATTCAATATTGATTATCTCGCATGACGTGATTGGCTATCAGCGGTTTTCTGACAGCCCCAATTGTGTGATATGGGAGGATTCCCAGATACGGACATGGCTGAATGAGGAGTTTTATACGGACGCATTTGATAAGGAAACACAGGCGCGTATCAAAGGATACGTCACATCAGGAGTAGATGAGGCAAATCAGGAGTCGAGGGGTGATGCGACGGATCGGATATTCCTGCTGAGCCAGAAGGAAATCGAGAAGTATTATGGGCACAAATTACCAAAAGCAGAAGCACTTTTATGCAAACCAAGCAAGGCTGTTTTACAGCGCTACGAAGAGATAGAGCAACAGCGCGTGCGTGAAAAAGTACCATTCGTGACAAGTGTTCCAGATGTATCGGAAGGGATTTCGTGGATGTTGCGGTCAACTGGAAAGTCACAGAATCAAATCTCCATTATTCGAGGGGACGGGTATTATTCACAATGTATGGCAGATTACTATCAGGGTGTTCGTCCGGCTATGTGGATCGATGTAGGTGATGAAAACGGAGAGGGGCAAGCGTTACAGGAATGAAAAAAATAAAACTATATGTTCTTATTACAGTCGTAAGTATCGTTTTACTCGCATGGTTGCTGGTGGTGGTTATCGTATTTCAGAAAAACCATGCGGATATCTTTTTCTTCGACAATAACAAAGAGATTGAATATCAATATGGAAACTACAAGGCGGATGCGCTGGTTGTGGATGGCTATGTATATCTGTACAGAAGTGTCGTGGAGCTGGGAAATTATGATAAAAAAGAAACATTAGAGAAATGTGGAAATAACGTCATATATCGTCTTTCCCCGGATGGAACGTATGAGGAGTTTTACGAATTTGAAGATGAAGAAGCCATCTATTATGACGTGAATTCCAAGCTTTATTATTATGATGAGCATTTCTATATCATGATCGGTCAGCGGGTGTATCGTATAACAAAGGATGGAAGCAGTGCGCAGGTTATCTATGAGAATACTGGAGGTAATGGTATTTTTCGGATGTTTGGAATCCGGGAGCATTATCTGCTGCTGGCAAATCATAATGAAGTACGTTATCTGGATATGCGTAAATGGGACTGGAGCACGCCTATCGACTTTGATCAGATGCGTGTTTTGAAATATGTGTATGCGCTGGACGCAGATACTTTTTATAATTGGATGATCAGTGGTGTTACCAAGCATTCTCCGAAGCGGCTGCAGGATGCGAATGCAGCAATAGAAGAAGAGACAGATATTGAATGCATAAATATCTATCAGGATGCCGTCTATTATGTGCAGGAAAATGCTGAGAATCATGCGTACACGATAAAATACAAATCTTTGACGTCAGATGAGGAAGAAGATTTGCTCACGGTGAATCCGGATGGGAAATTGAGGATATTATCGTTGGCCGTCAGCGAGGATTTTATCATCTATGATCTTGGATCGTCAGAGTATGGTCAAAATTATGAATATGGAGAGAATGTGGATGTACGTATAATATGGAACCGGCATACAGGGAAATGGAAATCTATTAGTTACAAATAAGAGGACTCAGATCATATATTTATCTGCAACTGTGGAATGAAGAAATCGGAGAATGAACAGGCGTAGACAGATTCGGTATGAGGGGGTAGAAGGAATGAAAAAATGGTGTATTATGCTTGCGTTTGCAATGCTTTTACTAAGTGGATGTGGAAAACAGGCGGAGTCAACCGAAGTGGCTACGGAGGAATCCAATACAGAGGAACCGGAACCTGCTACGACAGAAGCATTGGAAACAGTGGTACTGAAAGATGCAAAAATTGGAGATATTGTGCAGATGGGAACCTACGAACAGGACGGAGATGCAGAGACAGAGGACCCAATCTGCTGGGATGTGCTGGATAAGGATGGGGATGCGGTGTTGCTTATATCGCATGATGTGATCGCCTATCAGAGATTCTCGGATAACCTAAAATGTGTAATATGGGAGGATTCCGAGATACGGACATGGCTGAATCAGGAGTTCTATGCAGAGGCATTTGACGAGACAGAGCAGGCAAGTATACGGGAGACAACGTTGGAGAATCTATCTACAGCGGGATTTGCTGCGCATGTAGACCCATCCGGGGATGTACAGGTACGGGAGAGCAGACCGGATACAAAAGATAAAATATTCCTGCTGAGTTGGAAGGAAGCAGAACAATATTATGGAAATCGTTTAACGGATGCATCTGTTCTTGGACGAAGACCATCGAGGGCAGTTTTGCAGAAGCGGAAAGCGATATTTACAGATCTTATAATCGAGGAGCTTCCAGCGATGTATCCATATTCCCGACATCTGCCTGATGGTACGGAGCGGTTACCGTGGATGCTGCGGTCAACGGGTATGAAGGATTACAACATTTTGGTGATTGGATACGAGGGAAAATGGGATCAGGACTATCCGGATTCTTATAACGGCGTGAGGCCTGCAATGTGGGTGAATGTGGGTGATTAGTGTCGAAGGGAGGACGAAATGTCTCTAAGTCGGAAAGAAAAGATCGTTATATTTGCGGTGATACTCTTCGCCTGTGTAATTGTAGTCGGAAGCGGGATATTTGAAAAAAAACAATCGGAACCAAAGGCGAAGAACCGGTTTTTCGAGAATCCATTTTCAGAGGTTGATCCAGGGATTGACCAGCAAAGCGGTAATTATGCAAACGACGCGCTGGTTGTAGATGGATATGTGTATTTCTATAAAAGCCGGGTGAAGCTTGGAAACTATGATAAGATAGATGAGCTGGAGAAATGCGGAAACAATGTGATTTACCGGTTGTCTCCAGATGGTACATATGAGGAATTTTATACGTTTGATTATGGGGATGCAATCTATTATTCTGTCCGTTCAAAGCTCTATTATTATAATGAGTATTTCTATATTCAGATAGGAAATCGAATCTATCGTATCGACAAAGAAGGAAACAGGGCGCAGATCATTTATGAGAATATGGGTGAAGGTTTGCTGGCATTTGGAATCCGGGATCATCATCTGGTGCTTCAAAAAGCGCGCCAATACTACTGTCTGAATCTGGATAAATGGGACTGGAGTCAGCCGATAGAGGTTGGACGTATGCGGCACTTGCTCAATGTAGATACGGAACTTTTTGATTTATATGAGGGCGTTATTTATGGAAGCAGATATGAACTATCAGACAATGCGGTAGTTTTATTGGATCATCAATTAAAGGTTTGGAATGAAGAGGAAAAGGAATTGGAGAAGATTGCGTCTGACGTGTATTGCCTGAATGTTTATAAAGGAGATGCCTTTTATGCACAGAGCGTGGATGATGGCGTCTGCATAAAATACAGATCGTTCGATGGTGAGTCGGAAGGCGAACTGTTTACGGTTAACCCGGATGAGAATAAGAGGATAAAATCGCTGGTAGTGAGTGATGATTTCATTATCTATGATCTGGGACCAAGCAATTATGAAGATGGTGTGGATATGCGGGTAATCTGGAACCGGAATACCGGGGAGACACAGGAGGAGGTCGTGTATCGGTAAAGCTGAGAATACGAAATAATTATTTGATATAAAATGGCACCGTCATAAAATGAGACTGTGAGAAAAAGTCTGTAAATAAGATTCTTCTATGATATGCAAGGGTGGTGAGCTTACAGTTTGAGCTTTTCACCCTTGTTTTATATATAACAGTTGTTGAATGGCATGTCAAGAGCAGGCGGTTTTCCGCCTGTCTTGATCGTCGGTTTACTCGTTATTCTGGAAGACGACCTTCGTACATAATACTCAGTTCGCCATATACCTGCGCCCAGTTTCGAATCGTACTGGTCCATTTTTTCGTAGCCTCAAAAGTGGCCAGGTACAGCGCTTTTAAAAGGGCCGTATCGCTTGGGAATACGCTTCTCTGCCGATTCAGCTTCCGGTAGGTGGAATTCAGGGATTCAATCGCATTGGTGGTATAAATCACCGTTCTGACCGTCGTTGAAAACTTGAAAATTGGAGAGATGGCATCCCAGTTATCCTTCCAGCGTTTCATGGAATTCGGATATTTGGGAGACCATTTTTCAGTTACACGATCTAAGGCTGCCAGCGCTTTCTTTTCATCTGCGGCCTGATAAATGGTCTTCAGATCCGCTGCAAATGCTTTTCTGTCCTTGTCAGGGACATATTTCAGTGTGTTTCTTACCTGGTGTACGATACAGCGCTGATACTCGGTTTTTGGAAAAGCAGCAGCGATTGCTTCTTTGATGCCGGTTAAACCATCTGCACAGATGATTAATACATCTTTGACACCCCGGTTTTTCAGTTCGTTCATAACGGAAAGCCAGTATTTTGCGCTTTCGTTGTCGCCAACGCTGATGGTCAGAACCTCTTTCTTTCCTTCCGTGTTGATTCCAAGAATCACGTAAGCTGCAAGCTTTCGGATCACACCATTATCCCTTACGGAATAGTGAATTGCGTCAATGTAGAGAATGGGATAGACTTCGTCCAACGGCCGGTTCTGCCAGTCTTCGATCTGTGGCAGGATCTTATCGGTTACATCGGAAATAAAACTCTCCGAGGTTTCAAAGCCATAAATATCTTCGATGGTTTCGGAAATCTGTCGGGTAGTCATTCCTTTGGCATACATAGAAATAATCTTCTGATCAATATCAGAAATATCTTTCTGACGTTTTTTCACCACCTGTGGTTCAAATGTTGATTTTCGGTCCTGCGGCACTTCGATTTCCATCGATCCATATCGGCTGTTGACCTGTTTGCGCTTATACCCATTGCGGTAATCATCATGATCCGAACGTTCTGATTTTTCATAGCCGAGATGATCGTCCATTTCCGCTTCCATCATTTCCTTAATGGTACCGCCTAAAAGATCCTTGAGCGCATCCTGGATGTCTTCAGCAGACTGGATATCATACTCTTCCAGGAGCTGATGGATGATGTTTCGTTTTCCTTCGGTCATTTGTACTCGATGTACCGGTTTCTTTTGTCTTGCCATAATAAAAGGTCCTCCTAATGATATTTATTGTATCATAGAAGAACCTTCCAAACATTATTTTACAGAAAAAGTTTCATACTCTCCATAAAACGGTGCCATTCTGGATTATTGCTTTTTAGCTAACAATGCTTTCAACTGCGCAATTTCTTCTTTTGATCGCTGTAATTCATCTTCAGCCTGCTTTCGCAATTCCGCTTCCTGTTTTTGCTTTTTTTCAGCCAGTTGTAATTCATCCTGCAGTTCTTCAATCATGTATTTCACTGTATTTTTATCTGCAATTTTTAACGCTTCTGAAAACATGTGAATCACCTCCTCAGGTTTATTAACATATGTACTCATTTCACGGAATATCGTTTCGCTCCACGGATAGCGTCTGATCACGCGCTCCACATCCGCGATTGTCTCTGCGGTCAGGATAGAAAGCCAGCCTTCCAAATCATTCATATTTGAATCAATGGTTTCCCGTGTATCTAGATTCTTATCATCAGTATATCCGTTTTGACAGAATACATCAAGTGCAATCAGAAAATATTCCTGCAGGAGTTCCAACGTGAGTTCGGTGTTAAATCGTGTTTTACCGTGATGGATATAAGCACCATGCAATAGCGGATTTTTAAAATCAGCACCTGTTTTTTCATATAGAATAATGGTGTATACTTTTTTCATGTCAGAATACATAAATTTTTTGTTCTCTTTTAGGCGTGTGTATTCACGAAGCAACAAGTCAGAAGAGTAACAGGAAATGCGTTCAGCAGTGAACATATATGGAATCTTCTGAATTTCGACATTTGCAAGTGAGCCATTACTTAATCGGACAACGATATCCATGATTAGCAGGGAATCAATGGAGATGGCTGTATTTTCCGATGGCAAAAGCCGTTCCACAACGACGGATTCACCCAAAATGGCACTGAGCAGATTTGACAACCAATCAGGATGTCTGTCCGGGTGAAACATACATTTGAAGAATGGATCGTAAGTAAGAGGCATTGTTTTCTTTCCCGTCATGTAATCAGCGAAGCGTTTTTTCCATGTTTCGTCAAGTGTGATATATTCTGAATATAGGTTTTGTGTTTTCATAGCTTCTTCGAGTTCGTTTACGGTCTGATAGAATGTATTCTGTGTGTCTGTGGTTATTGTTTCATTCGTCATAAGCTGTTCCTCCTAAAAAATAGATGTGTGCATGAAATTAAAGTTGTTAATGAGTAATAATTAAAATTTGCGCGCAAAAAGGGTAATGATTAGTATTCGAAGATAAAAATATAAATTAATAGACTGTTACCGAACTACGCTATGAACGAGCGCTTCTCGACAACAAAGAAACTGTATCATGAATTACAGCAGATTGTAAAGAGATTTTTAGAAATGCAACTAATTGTAGCATTTAAGGAACCTACACGTTTAATGCTATTGGTAATACCACAGTCGCCACGAAGAATCCTTCTTCGATAGAGTAATTGACAAAACCATGATTGTTCTCCACGGCATGCCGGATACTTTTGGTGCCGATGCCGTGTAGCTTCGTGTCCGTCTTGGTAGAGACGAATTGTCCATCACGTAAAACTGGTGCTTTGTCATAGGTATTTTTCACGATAATCACATAGAAGTTATTTTCATTTTTCTTTGTAATAGTCAGTTGTACAACACGAGAATTATCGCGCGCCAGACATGCTTCAATGGCGTTATCAAGCAGATTTGACAGAATGGATATTATGTCCGCGGACGGTAATTCGGCAAACGTAATATCCGGGAGTACATCGATCGACATCTGGATATTCTGCGATTGGGCAAGTTCACTTTTCTCAGTTAAAATCGCATTCAGAATATCATTTTTGGAATAGTGCGTAAGGATGGTTGTATCTAACTTTGTATCCAATTCGGAAATGAGTGCAAGTGCCTGATCTGGATGTCCATCATCAAGCAGTATGCGGATGGCTTTCATGTAATGGGTCGTATCGTGCACCAGTTCCTGCAAATGTTCATCCATCGTGAGTATCTTCTGATAATAACTCAGTCGAAGCGACTGATCGGAGATAATCAGGTTGTTCTGCAGGTTGTGATTGAGCTGTTCCGTGTATCTCTGGAATGCGCGGAAGATCAGAATATTGCCAAACTGCATGATCGCAAAAAATACGCAGAGCAATATCCGCATGCGTGGAGATGATGCGAAGTCCAGACCAGAATAATATGTGAGCAGCATCATTGCAATGCATGCAATTGGAATACACAAATAGCATGCGAAAATCTTTCGATCCATGCGGGCAGCAGATTTGACAGAGGTCTGCTTATACAGGCAGCAGATCAGATAGGTCAGGAGCTTCAAAGTAAATATCTGCCAAGGAATCGTGGACAGATTCGCAACACTGCTGGAATGAAAAAGGTATGCAGGCAGATTCAATAAAACTGCAAATAAAAATTCGCAGCCGAAGAAAATCGCACACAAAAATACGATATACAGCAGTCGTTCTTTCAAGCTTGCTTCATAAAGAAAAGAGTAAAGAAGTAACAGGCAAATGAAAGAAAGCATATTCAGATACGAAATCTGCAATGTGTTGATACCAAAATAAATGCCGATGAAAGGAATCGCTATCAAAATACGGTTCCAAATTGGTTGAAAGTTTGGACGAATGCTTAAAAAGGCATCAAAAAAGTCCGAAAATATGAGGTATTCTGCAATGCAACTAAACAACAAGATAATATAATCCATACTGCCTCCTAATCCTGTGATTTCATATAACGGAAGAACATTGCCTGAAACTCTTTTTGTCTGGAACGAGAGATCGTCAGCATGCTATTATCCGAAAGTGTCAGTTCGGTTTTATTCAGGTATGTTACATGCTGGAGATTTACTAAGTAACTGTTATGCGCATATGCAAAATAAAAATCATGCAGTAATGCATGCAGATCACTCAGAGAACTTTTGCATAAGATCTTGTCATTGTAAGTATAATAGGGGCTTTTCTTAGATACATAAATCTTAGAACAGCCACGTCCGCGTGCGATATACATAATCTCGGAGGCAGGGAGCTTCAGTTGTGTGCTGTACCATCCGGCATGGATAAAAGGCTCTGTTTTCTCGGTCTGAATATGCGCTATAACATGTGTGAGCTTCTCTACCATATGTTCATCAGACCATGCTTTAAGCAGATAGCGGTATGGTTCAGACTCAAAAGACTCTGGTGTTGGCGACTGCTTCCCGGAACAGAAAACCAGTGTGGAGCTTGGGAATTTCTCGCGAAAAGATTTAGCAAATACCGTTCCATTTACATCTGGAAGTTGGATATCTAAGATCAGTAAATCAATCGTATAAAAATTCTGGAAATCT
>OGRM01002050.1_pt1 | contig 10706 bp, 6 predicted proteins | sample 1553491 | NCBI WGS metagenome assembly OGRM01 (sample SAMEA2580110, study PRJEB22360) | human gut metagenome | biome: human gut; feature: human-associated habitat; material: faeces | place: Denmark | collected 2008/2010
ATTGTTCCTCATGTTCTGGGACAACAAGAAGAAGTTCGTCAGAGCCTATCTCGACAGCTTCCCGCCTGCCGTCAGCAAAACAGACGAAAGCGAAAATTAATATTCAGGATTTATTTACAAACTCATCACAATATATACACTGTATATTAGTATACTAAGAGTGTAAAAGAATTTATACAACTTGTTGAAAGTGCACTCCTAGTAGTAGTTGCCCCACCATAAGGGGTTTTACGAGGCTAGGAGTTTTTTATTTTCAGAAAGGATCTTCAAAAATGAAAGCTGATGATATAATTACCGTAAAGCGTGAAATATCAACTGCAATATTAGTTGACGGCGGCTTTTATCGCAAAAGAGCATATTACTTTTGGGGTGAAAAATCGCCAAAGGAACGAGCTGATGAACTATACGATTATTGTATGAAGCTCTTGCATAATCAGCATGAACAGCGATATTTATATCGTATTTTTTACTATGATTGCCCACCTGTTGAAAAAAATGTTTATAATCCACTTACAAAGAGAAGCGTTGACCTTGCAAAATCTGATGAATACAAGTGGACTAACGAATTTTTCAAGGAACTTAAAAGCAAAAGAAAGGTTGCACTAAGAATGGGACGGCTTTCTGAAAATTCACTTCATTACAACATAAAGCCAGAAGCTTTCAAAAAACTTGTAAATGGACAGATAACAATAAGTGACCTTACAGACAATGACCTTAAACTTAATTTGGAACAAAAGGGCGTTGATATGCGTGTTGGAATTGACATATCTTCTCTTTCGTTCAAAAAGCATGTTGACCAGATAATACTTATAGCTGGCGACAGCGACTTTGTTCCTGCCGCAAAGCAATCACGCCGTGAAGGTATAGATTTTATACTTGCGCCTATGGGTGCAACAATTAAAGCCGATCTATATGAACATATTGACGGCCTTATCAACAGACCAACAAAAAAAACAGAAAAGGAAGTAATGTAAAATGAAACTTGATACAATGAAGGGCTTACGCAGGACCCATTACTGCGGCGAAGTGCCTGAAACAGAGCAGGAAGTCGTTGTATGCGGCTTTGCCGACAGAGTAAGAGATATGGGCAACCTTATCTTCATCAATCTCCGTGACAGAACTGGACTTGTACAGCTTGCATTCAATGATGAAACAGACAGAGCCGTTTTTGAAAAGGCTCAGCTTGTAAAAGGCGAGTATGTCCTCATGGCAAAGGGTATGGTACGTCCTCGTGAGAGCGTGAACGAAAAGCTAAAAACAGGCAAGATAGAAGTTGCCGTAACAGACCTGAGAATTCTCTCAAAGGCTGAAACAACACCATTTGAGGTAACAAACTCAGATAAGGTAAACGATGAGCTGAAGCTCAAATACCGCTACCTTGACCTGAGAAATCCAAAGCTTCAGAAGAATATCATCACCCGTCATAAGATCGCTCAGATAACAAGAGAGTATTTCTATGACAATGGTTTCCTTGAGATAGAAACTCCTATGATGATGAAGTCCACCCCAGAGGGTGCAAGAGACTACCTCGTTCCTTCAAGAGTTCACGCAGGCAAGTTCTATGCACTTCCACAGTCACCGCAGATATACAAGCAGCTGCTTATGATATCAGGTTATGACAGGTATATCCAGCTTGCAAGATGTTTCCGCGACGAGGATCTCAGAGCTGACAGACAGCCTGAGTTCACACAGATAGACCTTGAGATGTCTTTTGTCGATCAGGAGGATATCCAGGCTTGTATTGAGGGCTACATCGAAAAGCTTTTCAAAGAGATTCTCGGCGTAGAGGTAACGCTCCCACTGCCAAGACTTACATTTGCAGACGCTATGAGCCGTTATGGCTCTGACAAGCCTGATACACGTTTCGGCATGGAGATACAGGATATCACAGACACCGTTAGGGATATCGACTTTGTGGTATTCAAGTCAGCTATCGAGGCAGGCGGCTCAGTTCGTGCAATAAACGTTAAGGGCGGAGCGGCAACATACACAAGAAAAGAGATCGACAAGCTTGTTGAGCACGCAAAGGGCATAGGTGCAAAGGGTCTTGCGTATATCCGCTGGGCAGACGAGCCGAATTGCTCATTCAAGAAGTTCCTCGGTGAGGGCGATCTTGAGAAGATAAACGCAGCCGTTGGAGCAGAAAAGGGCGACCTCGTTCTTATCTGTGCCGACAAGAACAAGGTAGTTCTTCCAACTTTGGGCGCACTCAGACTTATCTGCGGAAAGCGTCTTGGCGTTATTCCGGAGGGCAAGTTCAATTTTGTATGGATAACAGAAATGCCTTTCTTTGAGTATGATGACGAGAACGACACATGGGTAGCAGCGCACCACCCATTCACAATGCCAATGGAGGAGTGTCTTGACTATCTTGACACCGACCCTGCAAACGTCCGTGCAAAGGCGTGGGATCTTGTCCTCAACGGCACAGAGCTTTCATCAGGCTCAATGAGAATAACAGACTTTGAGCTTCAGCAGAAAATGTTTGAAGCACTGGGCATGACAGACGAAGAGATAGAAGCAAAGTTCGGCTTCCTCGTAGACGCTTATCGTTATGCCGCACCACCGCATGGCGGCATGGGCATAGGACTTGACAGACTTTCCATGATAATCTGCAATGCCGACAGCCTTAGAGATGTAATAGCGTTCCCAAAGGTACAGAACGCCAGCGAGCTTATGAGTGCTTGTCCGTCCACAGTAGACGAGAAGCAGCTTGAAGAGCTTCACATCAAGACCACAGAAATAGAAGAATAATTCGCATTAACGCAAACAGGACAGCTCATGAGGGCTGTCCTGTTTTTGTTTTATTGCACAAATCCTAATCACCGCACAATGTATATGTAGGGGCGAACACCGTTCGCCCGTCGAAGTAACAAGCCACGATGACAACATTGTCCGATAACCGCAAAAACTCTCCCCTACATCTTATTCGGGCAAGTTCTTCCGCCGCAAAATCGCTCCGCTTGGTGCTGACTTTTACTTTGTGCTTGTTCTTTACTCTGGTCGGCTTTGCCCATTCCTCACTCCTCACTCCTCACTCCTCATTCCTCACTTATACTCCCCCTCATAAAAACTTGAAACCCGCAGCCGAATTTCTCCGACCACGGGTTCCAAGCTATAATTTATAAGTGGGATGGGGGCAATTTTATTGGGTAGTCACCCGTCATCTTTAAGGCTTAATCGTCCTGAAGTGCGTCATAACCCTCTTCATTCGTTCTGATCTTTACTACGTTCTCAATGTTGTATACAAAGATCTTTCCGTCTCCGATATGACCTGTATAAAGGGCTGCCTTTGCAGCATCGATAACTGCTCTTGTTGGTACCTTGCAAATAACGACCTCGACCTTTACCTTTGGCAGCAGATTTGTTTCAACAACTGCACCACGGTAATACTCAGGCTGTCCTTTCTGCATTCCGCAGCCAAGAACGTTCGTTACTGTAACACCTGTTACGTCGATGTCCTCCAAAGCTGTGATAAGATCGTTGAGCTTCTGCTGCTTGCAGATGATAGCGACCTTTGTCATCTTAGGTGTGCCGTCAGCAGACGGTGTGTCTGTTGCATAAGATTCTACCTTGATGGCCTTCTCAACAGGAACTACAGGCTCTGTTGACTTGTCTACCTTTACAACGCTCTTTGCGTCGTCCTTTGTATAGCTGAGCATTGCCTGTGACATTGCTGGTGCGAAGTCAGCGTAAGAAGATACAAGACCATGCTCTGTAACGTCAAGACCAAGGATCTCTTCCTGCTCGGAAGCTCTAAGACCGATCGTGTGCTTGATGATCTGGAATACGATAGTCATTGTGATAGCTACCCAAGCGATAACTGATACCATACCGAGAAGCTGGATACCAAGGAGATGTGCTCCACCGCCTGTGAAGAGTCCCTTTTCACCGCAAGTGCCGTCTGAGAAAAGACCCACTGCGATAGTACCCCACATACCGTTGAGCATATGAACTCCGCAAGCACCAACTGGGTCATCTATCTTGAGTACCTGATCTATAAACTCTACACCTACAACTACGAGGATACCTGCAACGATACCGATTATAGCTGCTGATACTGGTGAAACTGTGTCGCATGGAGCTGTGATAGCTACAAGACCTGCAAGCGAAGCGTTAAGTGTCATTGAAACATCAGGCTTCTTATACTTGATCCAAGTAAAAATCATTGTTGTGATAGTTGCAACTGCTGCTGCAAGGTTTGTTGTTACGAAAACTTTACCTGCAAGCGGAATAGCGTCGCCTTCCATAGAAACTGTTGAAGCACCGTTGAATCCGAACCAGCAGAACCAAAGGATAAAGCAGCCAAGTGCGCCAAGTGTAAGCGAGTGACCTGGGATAGCCTTTGCCTTGCCGTTCTTGTCATACTTACCGATACGAGGACCAAGGATAGCTGCGCCAACGAATGCTGCAACGCCGCCTGCCATATGTACGCAAGTTGAACCTGCGAAATCATGGAAGCCGAGGTCTGCAAGCCAGCCGCCGCCCCAGATCCAGTGAGCCTCGATAGGATAGACCAGAAGGCTTATAATTGCTGAATAGATACAATAGGAAATAAACTTTGTTCTTTCTGCCATAGCTCCAGAAACGATAGTTGCTGCTGTTGCACAGAAAACTGTCTGGAAGATAAGGAATGCAAAGAAAGGCACTCCGTCCGGAGCAGCTGAGGCATATGTTGAATCTGCGATGCCCTTATAAGCTCCGATGAACTTTCCGTCGCCAAACATTAGACCGAAACCAAAGAGCCAGAACAGCGGAGTTCCGATACAGAAGTCCATCAGGTTTTTCATAATAATGTTACCTGCGTTTTTGGCTCGTGTGAAGCCTGTTTCTACCATTGCGAATCCGGCCTGCATAAAGAAGACCAGCGCGGCGCCGACCAGCACCCATATTGTGTTTACTGCGGAAAATTCCATAATAATATTCCTCCCTCATAAAAATTTCCTCATATTTTATAAAATGCAAAAAGCGCAATGCCTGGAAATGTAGCCAGTTCATCGCGCTTTTGCGAATATAAAATCCATATTTATAGTGTATTGCATAACTGATGTAATAGAAAAGACATTTCGTATGACTGTATGCAATGCAGTTTAAAATCAAAATTATATGTAAAACAGGGGAACATCAAAATATCGTGTGATTAATGGATGAGGAAATCGATAATGAATTATGAAGTAGAGTTCATAAAGATATTCCCCTGTTATTACCTGTTAATTAAACGGAAAACAGAAGCTTGTCATATGTAGGATATGGAAGCAGTGCATCCGGAATCAGAGTTTCTGCTGCATCTACAGACTTTCTGAGTTCATCCATATCAGAAAGAACAACTGTCTGGTATGCTTTTGCATTAGCCAGAGGATCTTCTGTAGCAAGCGCTTTGGCAGTGTCTGCTTTTAAGGTCTCAAGACCTGTGGAAATCTCATCAGCAAGCTGTGACAGCTCTTTGATCAGTTTTCCTTCAGAAGCTGTGCTGACATCTGAAACAACTGATTTTTTAGCAACAGCAGTAGCTGCAACTTTGTCGATATATGCGAATACAGATGGAAGGAAATCCTTCTGTACCATTTCAACCATAGTATTGGACTCAATGTTAAGAATCTTGGAATAGGATTCCAGCCAGATCTCATAACGGGATTCAATTTCTTCTTTTGTGAAGATATGATATTTGGTAAAGAGTTCAATATTCTTATCTGCGATCCACTGAGGAAGAGCATCCGGTGTGGATTTCAGGTTGAAGAGACCACGTTTCGTAGCTTCTTCGATCCATTCGTCTGTATAACCGTTTCCGTTAAAGATAACACGTTTATGATCAATAATTGTCTTCTTGATCAGTTCGTGGATTGCATCCTCCATCTTGTCTTCTGGTACATCTTTTAACTGCTCTGCAAACTGGTGAACACACTCAGCAACAGCAGTGTTTAAGATAATGTTCGGGTTTGCAACAGAAGCTTCGGAACCAAGCATACGGAATTCGAATTTGTTACCTGTAAATGCGAATGGTGAAGTACGGTTTCTGTCTGTATTGTCTTTTACGAAATGTGGAAGTACTTTTGCACCGATATCCATCTGGACTGCGCGGCTTCCTGCAAAATATTCGTCATTTTCGATAGATTTTAATACTTCTGTCAGTTCATCACCGAGGAATACGGATACAACAGCAGGCGGAGCCTCATTTGCACCGAGACGGTGATCATTTCCTGCACTTGCTACAGAAATACGAAGTACATCTGCGTATTCATCAACTGCTTTGATAACAGCTGTCAGGAAAATCAGGAACTGTGTATTTTCAGCAGGTGTTTTTCCCGGATCAAGGATATTTACACCGGCATCTGTAATCATAGACCAGTTGTTGTGTTTACCACTTCCGTTGATTCCCTCAAATGGTTTCTCGTGAAGAAGGCATACAAGTCCGTGCTTGTCGGCAACTTTCTTCATTACTTCCATTGTTAACTGGTTGTGGTCAACCGCAACGTTTGTTGTATCGAATACAGGAGCCAATTCGTGCTGTGCAGGAGCAACTTCGTTATGTTTTGTTTTGGCAGGAATACCAAGTTTCCAGAGCTCTACATCCAGGTCATGCATATAAGCTGCGACACGAGGTTTCAGAGCACCGAAGTAATGATCTTCCATTTCCTGGCCCTTAGGAGCAGGAGCACCGATCAGTGTGCGTCCGCAGAATACAAGGTCTTTTCTCTGTTTGTATAATTCCTTGTCTACCAGGAAGTATTCCTGTTCAGGACCTACAGTTGTATTTACGTGTTTGACATCTTTATTTCCTATTATATGGAGAAGGTTTGTAGCTTCTTTATCAAGTGTCTGCATGGAACGAAGGAGAGGAGTCTTTTTATCAAGAGCTTCTCCGCTGTAGGAGCAGAATGCTGTAGGAATGTAAAGGGTTCCGTCTTTGATGAATGCCGGTGATGTCGGATCCCATGCTGTATATCCTCTTGCCTCGAATGTGGCACGAAGACCGCCTGACGGGAAACTGGAAGCATCCGGCTCACCTTTTACAAGTTCTTTACCTGAGAAATCCATGATTACCTGACCATCTCCTGTAGGAGAAATGAAACTGTCATGTTTCTCTGCAGTTACGTTTGTCATTGGCTGGAACCAGTGAGTATAATGAGTGGCGCCGTTCTCGGTAGCCCATTCTTTCATTGCAACAGCAACGGAGTTGGCAACATCAAGTTCAAGGTGTGTACCGCTCTCGATTGTTTTCTTTAATGCTTTGTACATGTCTTTTGGCAGTTTACTTCTCATTACTTTGTCGTTGAAGACCAGGCTGCCGTACAGTTCAGGGATATTCTGTGCCATATAGGTACTCTCCTTTCGGTTTGCAATATTTTCTGAATATGTGTAGTGCCGCTGCAGACCACCATTGTGACTGCCTGCGGTTTTCGTCTCATAGAAAATTCCTCATCGAACATTTTCTATGAAACGAAAGTTTTATAAAACGAAAAAGGCGCCTTGGATGAGATCTCTGTAAATCTTTCCAAAGCGCCTTTGCTTTATGTGCTGTACTATAAACGAAATGAAAACAGATGTCAAGCACTTTTTTTGAAAAAATTCAGAAAAAATTTTTGAGATATGACAAAAAAAGGATAGGTTGACAAATTTGTTTCTATTATTATAATTTGATTTTGGAACCCGTCAAACATAAGAAAACAATGTCAGCGGGTTTTGAAAGTAAAGTTAAAGTCAGACAAGAGAATACGATCGGAGGAAATCAGATGGCTGGAATAAAAGAAGAGTGCGGCGTCTTTGGAATTTATGATCTGGATGGCGGCAATGTAGTTCCGTCCATATATTATGGACTGACTTCCCTGCAGCACAGAGGACAGGAATCCTGCGGACTTGCAGTTTCTGATACTAAGGGAGAGCGTGGAAATGTGAAGTTTCATAAGGATCTGGGACTTGTAAGTGAAGTTCTCAGACAGGATGTTGTCCGTAAATATGAGGGGGATATTGGTATTGGTCATGTAAGATATTCCACAACAGGAGCTTCTGTTGCAGAGAATGCACAGCCCCTTGTTTTGTCTTATGTAAAGGGAACTCTTGCACTTGCACATAACGGAAATCTGGTTAATACACCGGAACTGAAATGGGAACTGATCCAGAATGGAGCGATTTTCCATACAACTACAGATTCAGAGGTTATTGCGTTCCATATCGCAAGAGAACGTGTGCATTCTAAAACAGTAGAAGAGGCAGTGCTAAAGACTGCAAAGAAGATCAAAGGTGCATATGGTCTGGTAGTTATGAGCCCGAGAAAACTGATCGCAGTCCGCGACCCATATGGACTGAAACCATTGTGTCTCGGTAAAAGAGGAAATGCTTATGTTATTGCTTCTGAGAGCTGTGCTCTGACATCTGTAAGTGCGGAATTTATCCGTGACATTGAGCCGGGTGAGATTCTTACGATCACAAAAGACGGACTGAAGTCAAATAAAGAGCTTGCGTCTGCTGCTGCAAAACGCGCGCATTGTGTGTTTGAGTATATATATTTTGCAAGACTTGACAGTACCATTGATGGGGTGAAGGTCTATGATGCCAGAATCCGCGGCGGTAAATCTCTTGCCAAGTCTTATCCTGTAGAGGCAGATATTGTAACAGGTGTACCGGAGTCCGGACTCCCTGCTGCAAAGGGATACTCCGAAGCATCAGGAATCCCGTTTGCATTTGCGTTCTATAAAAACAGCTATATTGGAAGAACATTTATCAAACCGACTCAGGAAGAACGTGAGTCCAGTGTTCATCTGAAACTGAGTGTGCTGGAATCTGTTGTAAAAGATAAGAGGATTGTTCTGGTGGATGATTCTATTGTTCGTGGAACAACCATTGCAAACCTGATCCACATGTTAAAAGAGGCGGGAGCAAAGGAAGTGCACGTACGTATCAGTTCACCGCCATTTTTACATCCATGCTATTTCGGAACGGATATAGACAGCAAGGAAAATCTTATCGCCTGCAGGATGACCAATGAAGAAATATGCGAATATATCGGTGCAGACAGCTTGGGATATCTCAGTGTTGAAAGCGTTAAAAAGCTTGCGGGAAATTCAAAGTGTGATTTCTGCGTAGGCTGCTTTACAGAGAAATACCCTATCGAAGTTCCTAAGGATATGCCTAAGGACAAATTTGAATCGAAGATATCGGAAAAGAAGTAAATAACTGAAAGGATATTTTATCATGAATACAAACAGTTTTTCAAACAGCTACAAGGAAGCAGGCGTTGACGTAACGGCAGGCTACAAGGCAGTTGAGCTTATGAAGCAGCACGTTGCAAGAACCATGACGAGCGGTGTTCTCAGCGGCATCGGCGGCTTCGGCGGTCTGTTTGAGCTTGACATGACAGGTATCACAAAGCCTGTTCTCGTTTCAGGTACAGACGGCGTTGGCACAAAGCTCAAGATAGCTTTTCTTATGGACAAGCATGACACAGTTGGTATCGACTGCGTGGCAATGTGCGTAAACGACATTATCTGCTGCGGTGCAAAGCCACAGTTTTTCCTTGACTACATCGCTGTTGGCAAGAACTATCCTGAGAAGATAGCTCAGATAGTTTCAGGTGTTGCTGAGGGCTGTGTACAGTCAGGCTGTGCACTTATCGGCGGCGAAACGGCTGAGATGCCCGGTTTCTACCCTGTTGACGAATATGACCTTGCAGGCTTCTCTGTTGGCGTTGTTGACAAGGACAAGATACTTGACCCAAGCACTCAGAATGCCGGAGATGTTATGATAGCTATCAAGTCAAGCGGTGTTCACTCAAACGGCTTCTCACTGGTAAGAAAGGTATTCAGCGTTGACGAAAAGACTCTTTCTGTTCACTATGACGAGCTTGGCAAGACACTGGGCGAGACACTTCTCACACCTACAAAGATATATGTAAAGGCTGTTATGAGCCTGCTTGACTCTGTTAAGGTAAAGGCTATATCTCACATCACAGGTGGTGGATTCTATGAGAACATTCCACGTTCACTTCCAAGCGGTCTTTCTGTTAAGATAGCAAGAAGCGACGTTCAGGTGCTTCCTATTTTCGACGTTATCGCAAAGACAGGAAACATTCCTGAGAGAGATATGTTCAACACATTCAACATGGGCGTTGGTATGACAGTTGTTGTTGACAAGGCTGACGCTGACAAGGCTATCGAAGCTATCAAGGCGGCAGGCGAAGAAGCTTACGTTCTGGGCGAGCTTGTTGACTCTGACATGGGCGTTATCATCTGCTAAGGGTAAAGAGATATGAAGAAGATATGCGTTCTTGTTTCGGGCGGCGGAACAAACCTACAGGCGCTTATTGACGCTGAAAAAAGCGGCATTATAAAAAACGGCAAGATAACCTGCGTCATATCCTCGAAGGAGGGTGCTTATGCTCTGGAGAGGGCGAAAAATGCAGGTATCGGCACTGTCGTTATTCCGAGAAAGGAATATGCTGACAGCAAGAGTTACAGCGAGGCTATTCTGGCTGAGCTTAACAGACAGGGTGCTGACCTTATCGTGCTAGCTGGATTTATGATAATTCTTGACGAATGCGTCACAAAGGCTTATCCTTACAGGATAATAAACGTTCACCCTGCACTGATACCGTCATTCTGCGGCGAGGGCTTTTATGGGCTTAAAGTTCATGAAAAGGCTCTTGAATACGGTGTAAAGGTATCGGGTGCGACTATACATTTTGTAAACGAAAAGGCTGACGCCGGAGCTAT
>OGRM01002055.1_pt1 | contig 10659 bp, 9 predicted proteins | sample 1553491 | NCBI WGS metagenome assembly OGRM01 (sample SAMEA2580110, study PRJEB22360) | human gut metagenome | biome: human gut; feature: human-associated habitat; material: faeces | place: Denmark | collected 2008/2010
TAAATAGCAGCATAAGCAGAAATTAGCTTATGTTGCTATTTTTTATGATTAATGTGTGTGGAAAATCCTTGAATATTAAGGAAAATAAAATTTGTTAGTTCGGTTTATTATAACGACTTTTGTATGAAGGATAATAAAGAAGTCGTATTCATGGATGTAGACCAGTATCAATTAATATTAGACAATGCTCAGGTTGGCTGGTGGAAAGCTGATTTTGAAGAAAGATGTTATATCTGTTCTGACTATTTGATTAGTCTCTTGGAGTTGGATGGTCCGAAAATATCCATAGTAGATTTCTTTTTGTTGATCCGTGGAGACTATCGGGATCGTATCGCTAACGAATTTGCTTTCTTTAAAGGTATTGGTATATACGAACAGATCTTCCCTATAAAGACTTGCTATGGTTATAGGTTCGTCCGTACAAAAATTTATAAACGTGAAAAGGCTTCCGATGGCAAGTTGACCGTATTGGGTATTTTACAGTTGATTCCTTTTAGTGAAATGGAGGAGAATAGACCTGTCGTGAATGGACAGGTTGATAGTGTTCTCAGGCATTTGGGGAGTTTGTCCCATGCCTTACATTCTTTTATCCAGACAAATGATTTGCATAAATCGATCCATTTGGCTCTTACGGAGGTTCTATTTTCGATCGATACGAAGGGGCGTGTATACATTATGGAATATGAGGATGAGAAGCAGATTGGCTGCACATATGAGGTGTGTAGTGAGGGAGTTGAGCCTGTCCGTCCGTTTTTGCAAAACATTCCGGTTGCTACGTTACCTTGGTTTACACATAAAATACGGAATTTATATCCTATCCTAATTAATAATCTGGATGAATTACCTCCTGAAGCGGTTGAGGAGAAGCGCTACCTGAAAGCGCGTCGAACCTGTTCTCTGATTTTAATTCCATTAATAATCAAAGGTGAGTCTTGGGGGTATATGGGAATCGATATAGTAGATAAGTATCGTATGTGGAGCTTGGAGGATTATCAATGGTTGTCGTCTATTTCCAATATCATTAGTATAATAACGAAGATGGCCCGTACCAATGAAGCTTTGGACCATAGTGAAAAGTTACTTCGGAATATTTATACCAACATACCGGTCGGAATAGAGTTGTATGATAAGAAGGGCTATCTGGTGGATTTGAATAATATGGATGTCGAGATATTCGGCCTTCCTTCCAAAGAGTCTGTTTTGGGGCTTAATATCTTTGAAAATCCTATGATTAATGATGAAATACGAGAAAAACTGATTAGTCGGGAGCCAGTCTCTTTTCACATGGATTATTCATTTAACACAATTGAGGACAAAGGGTTCTATCCGACAATGAAGAATGGTACGATCGATATTTTCACAAAAGTCTGCATGTTGTATGACATATATGGAGATCTGATTAATTATATGTTTATTAATCTTGATAATACAGATAAGGCGGTCGCATATAACCGTATCGAGGAGTTTGAACATTTCTTCAGCCTGGTCAGCCGTTTTGCAAAAGTTGGATATGCCAAATTTGATTTGTTGACTCGTGAAGGGTATGCTATCGACCAATGGTATCAGAATTTAGGAGAAAAAGAAGGTGTGCCGCTATCGGAAGTCATAGGTGTTTATAGCCAGATCCATCCTGAAGACCGGAAGGTTATGTTTAATTTCTTTGAACAGGTAAAGAAAGGACAGTGTGATAGTATTCGGCGGGAATTAAGGGTGAAGTATGGAGAAGGTTGGCATTGGACTCGTGTGAATGTAATGCGGAACACCCAGTCGACTAATCCGGACAGACTTGAAATGATCTGTGTGAATTATGATATAACCGAACTGAAGGAAACGCAGAAGCAGCGTGAGAAAGCCGAAGAACTCGACCGTTTGAAATCTGCATTCCTTGCCAATATGAGCCATGAGATCCGGACTCCGCTGAATGCCATTGTCGGTTTTTCCACGTTGTTGGTCGATACGGACGATCCGGAGGAAAAGAAGCAGTTTGTCGAGATTATCCAAAAAAACAATGAACTGTTGTTACAGTTGATCTCCGATGTGCTGGATCTGGCGAAGATAGAATCTGGTATAATCGAATTGAAACTTGTCGAGGTCGACTTGCGGGAGCTATGTAAAGAACTGGTCGTTTCGATGCGTATCAAAGTACCGGCTGAAGTCGCGCTCTGTGTGGTTCCGGACTTGCCTTCCTATGTCATGCGTTGTGATAAGGTGAGGCTGACACAGATCATATCCAACTTTATTAATAATGCCATCAAACACACCAGCAAAGGAACGATCCTGCTTGGTTACGAGATACGCTGGGATGAGATTGAGTTTTCTGTGACGGATACCGGTGACGGTATGTCGCCGGAAGTGCAGCGACATGTATTCGACCGTTTCTATAAAGGAAACAGTTTCAAGCAGGGGACAGGTTTGGGGCTCTCGATCTGTAAGAGCATAATAGAACAGGTCGGCGGTAAAATCGGGGTAGAGTCCGAGATAGGGAAGGGGTCCCGTTTCTGGTTTACTTTACCCCGTTAGATTCATATCTTATTCTTTTTCACCATAGGACAAATCGCCGGCGTCTCCCAGTCCCGGAACGATGTAAGAATGATCATCTAGTTCGTCATCGACAGCCGCGACCCATATAGTCGTGATGTCGTCCGGCATTTTACGCTGGAGATATTCGATTGCCTGCTTGCTGGCAATGATGGAAGCGACATGGATATGCGCCGGGTGGCCTTTGGTGCGCAATGCTTCGTAGGCCAGTTCCATAGAACTGCCGGTTGCCAGCATCGGATCCGTTATAATCAATGTCTTGTCTGTTAATCGGGGAGATGCGATGTATTCGATATGAATATCGAAGTTCAGACGGTCCTTGTATTTCCTGTAAGCGGAAACAAATGCATTTTCCGCATTATCCAGGTAACTGAGGAAACCCTGATGGTAGGGAAGGCCGGCACGCAGGATCGTACTGATGACGACTGAATCGTCGGGAGTGTTCATTGGTGCTATCCCGAGAGGAGATTGAATACCTTTTTTGCTGTAGGTGAAATCCTTACTGATCTCGTAAGCCATGATTTCACCGATCCGCTCGATGTTACGACGGAAGCGCATACTGTCTTTTTGTATATTGACGTCGCGCAGTTCTGCGACAAACCGGTTTAACACCGAGTTTGATTCTCCAAGATTAACTATTTTCATGATTGAATTGTCATTTTTCCGGCGCCGAAATTACTCATAATTTGGACAGGTCGCAAAAAAGAAGGCAACCTTTTTCAGATTGCCTCCCTTTGTCAGGTAAAAAGTCTTACTTCTTTTCTTCGGGTTTGTTAATTGCATCCAGCAAATATTTACCCGGTTTGAATTTTACTGTCGTTCTGGCTGGAATCATAACCGGTGTTCCTGTCTTGGGGTTACGAGCTAAACGCTCTGTCTGAGGACGTGGTATCAATGTTCCGAAACCGATCAATACGATCTCTTCGTTGTGGGACATAGCTTCTGTTACGATGTCTACATAAGCCTCCAATAGTTTCTTCGCTTTTTGTTTCTGTAATCCCGATCTCTGGGCCAAGGCCTCAATCAATTCTGCTTTGTTCATGAATGTTTTTATTTAATTAATGATATTCAAGGCAAATGTACGCTTTTCATTGATATGTTGTATCTCTTTTTGCATATAAAGAAATCAGCGTTCATTTCTTATTTAACAACACGTATATGCATTTGTTACGATTTGCGAAACAAAAAATGTTAAATAACCTTTGGTCGCTATATTTGAAAGGCTTTTTTATATACCTGCTGATTGATTTGATATTTATCGTTACTTTTGTCCTGCAAAATAAAACATACGCGAAATGAGAATAGAAGAGAATTACTCGCTGGAGAAACATAATACTTTTCACCTTCCGGTGAAGGCCCGTTGGTTTATGGAATATACGAATGAAGAAGAACTGGGGCGGATCTTCCGGGACGAATATTTTCAGGAATGTTTGTCGTTGCATATCGGAAGTGGCAGTAATCTGTTGTTTATAAATGATTTTAACGGGGTTATCTTGCATTCGCAGATAAAAGGTATCTCTGTTGCGAAAGAGACAGAGGATTTGGTATTGCTTCGTATCGGAGCTGCCGAGAAGTGGGACGATGTAGTCGCTTATGCCGTCTCCAAAGGTTGGGGAGGGATAGAAAATCTGTCCGGCATTCCGGGCGAAGTCGGAGCAGCCGCTGTCCAGAATATCGGGGCATACGGTACGGAAATCAAGGATGTGGTCGAGACGGTGGAGACATATAACCAGCTTTCGTTCGAGAAACGTATGTTTACAAATGAAGAATGTCTTTATAGTTATCGGGATAGTTTCTTCAAGAATGAGCATAACGACCCGCACATTGTTACTTATGTAAATATACGTTTGAGCAAAAAGCCTCGGTTTTCTGTCAATTACGGCAATTTGAAAGAGGAACTGGCTAAATATCCAAAGATAACGTTGCAAGCTGTGCGGGATGCTGTGATCTCGATCCGTCGTCAAAAATTGCCTGATCCCGATGAGTTGGGAAATGCCGGAAGTTTCTTTATGAACCCGGTTATACCGGTTGTCCATTACGAAAAGTTGAAGAGGCAATATCCGGACATGCCGTCCTATCCGGCAGGAGAGGGGAAGGTGAAGGTCCCTGCAGGCTGGTTGATCGAGCAGTGCGGGTTTAAAGGCAAGTCGCATGGTGCAGTCGGCGTATATGAAAAGCAGGCATTGGTATTGGTCAATTTGGGTGAAGCCAAAGGACACGAGATCGCACTGGTTGCCGAAAGTATTCGTACGGCTGTTCATGACCGGTTCGGTATCGAGATTATGCCTGAGGTAAAATATGTAGGATAAATGGAAATAACGTTTTTAGGGACGGGGACTTCTACCGGAGTTCCCGAAATAGGTTGTCAGTGTGAGGTGTGTACCAGTTCGGATAAACGGGATTGGCGTCTGCGTACGTCCGTACTGGTGGAGACGGATGGTAAACGGATTTTGTTGGATTGTGGCCCGGATTTCCGTTGGCAGGTGATCCGCAACAAGACGTATCGTTTGGATGCGGTCCTGATTTCGCATGAACATTACGATCATGTCGGCGGATTGGACGACCTACGCCCTTTTTGTCGTGAAAAGGGAGTGGATGTATATGCGGAAGATAATGTGGCGGAAGCTATCGAGACACGTATCCCTTATGTGTTCCGTGCCCATAAATATCCCGGAGTTCCGAACCTGGAACTTCACCGGATCGGAAACGAGCCTTTTGTGGTTGCCGGAATCCCGGTTACGCCGGTCCGGGTGATGCACGGGAAACTGCCGATCTTCGGCTATCGTATCGGTAATATGGCTTACTTGACAGATGTAAAATATCTTCCGGAAGAAGAGTATGCCAAACTGGAAGGCCTGGATGTGCTGATTCTGACAGCTCTCCGCCGGGGAGCCCACCCTACGCATGAATCGCTGGAAGAAGCCCTTGCTAATATCGAAAGGATAAAACCGAAGGAAACCTATCTGATCCACATGAGTCATCGCATTGGTCTGCATGCGGAGGTAGAGAAGGAGTTGCCGCCTCATGTCCATCTGGCCTACGACGGATTACACGTTTCTACCGCCTTGTCTCATAGTCTTTTATTTCGTAAGTAATATGATCGTTCTTGTCCCACAGTTGTAAAACGCTTGTTTCTCAATAGTCTAACAAGCGTTTTACAAATGTCGAACAAGTGTCTGACATTTGGCGGAAGAAAAAGAAGCAGTTTGTTTTGTGTTAAGACTTGGGTTGTTTGGTCTTAAAAGTTGCTGGCAGAAAAATGAATTATGTCATTTCCTTCATCCGTAATACCCTGAATGCGAAATATTCCGGTATACAGATAAAGGAATGAAGGATTATTTTTCAATAACTTTTGTTGGAGGATGCGATCTCTCCGGCAATCAATTCATATCCTCTGTTATTCGGATGGAGGCCATCACCGATAAACAGGCTTTCGTCTATTTTGCCGTCTTGCAGCAATAGGGCAGTTCCCGGATTGGCAAATTCGTAACCTTCCGTTTCCACCATCTCTTTAATATCGAAGTTGATGTTCCTTACCCATTGTTCCTAATTGCGACGGGGAAGGATGCCGATCACTTTGACGGAGGCTTCCGGTTGCCGTTGACGGATGGCGGAAAGGAGGAAGCGGAGACCTTCGACGATATCCCTGTCGCTGTTCAGGCCACAATTATTCGTGCCGATCATCAAGACGACTTTTCCGGCCTTATAGCCATCCAGTTCGCCATGGTATATACGCCAAAGCACGTTTTCGATACGGTCCCATCCGCAGCCCAAGTTCTGGAAACCGGCAGGACGCATGACTTTTTCCCAGGTCTCCCGTCCATTTTTGTTACGGTGTTCCGGTTCGCCACCCCAATAGTGGGTGATCGAATTGCCTAAGATTACAGCTTTAGGCGGATGGTTGCGTACCTGCTCCAGGAAAGCGCGGTGACGGGAGAGCCATTCGTACATATGCGGTTCCCGGCGTTGGGTGACGGGGATGGTTGTTGTCAGGGAGCCAAGGGGAATATGCAGGATTTCCCGTACCTTTCTTTCTACGACAACCACCTGTTGCTTCATTCCGAAGTCGGACGGGTGCACATAGTCAACCCAACCACCGGACGGTATGTTCAGGTCTTCGCGGGACAAATAATATACATCTTTAATTCCTTCGGACTGAATCTGCTCGTATGCTTTACGGGAAGCACGGTTAACCTGGGTGATTTCGTTGTATTTTATTGAATCCATATACATATTGCTATAGCCTCCGTGTTCGATCAGCAAGATGGGAGCCGAATGTTTTTCCCGAAGTTGCTTGACGGCGGCGATGGCCAAAGCCGTAACATCTTCTTCCTTCTGATTGGGCAAGTTCGGCATGCAATCCAGTATGTACAGCCGGGCATCCATTTCGCCGATGAATTGCAGTACTTCTTTCGCCAGTTTGCCATTGCCGGAAAAGCCGAGGTTTATGAGCGGGTAATCCAGCGAACGTTGGAGGATCGTTCCCCATGCCATTGCCGGGCGGGAGGCGCAGGCCCCTTGTGCGATCGAAGTTCCGTACAGGACAATCGGCTTTTCGGGAGAAACCGGGATGAATTCCAGTTTCGCATCTTCGGGTATACCGATCTCCAGCCATTTCACTCCGTTGTATAAAGGCAGATAAAGCCGGTATTCGAAACCTTGTTTGTGGTAGCGGTCTTTGCCTATATTATTATATGTATAGGTGATCGTGTCCTTGAAAGAATAGTTGCCGAAACAAAAATGCCATTCCCCGTCGCTGTTAATGCTGTAAAGGTCGACTCCCGACACTCCGGTCGAAGGCATATGAGGCATATTCAGGCTACCGGTAACGGTGTAGCGCACTTTGATCTGCGGGGCATTGCTGTAGAAATGAATAGCGAGTCCTGCCGAATGCCGCGACAGGTTCCATACCGGTTCGCTCACCACGCCTTTTGCACGTTCGGGCAGGCGTGTGTAAGAATTTCCGATCTCTTTTGTGAATCCTTGATTTTGGATAACCGGAAAACCGGCTTCCATCGGGTTGTGCCATTTCCATTGGGCGGCAGCCGGAAGGAAAAGCAGGCAACAAAACAATAAACAAATAAGCTTTTTCATGGGTATTATCTCCTTAATAACCGTATTATGATACAATATCTACAAAGATAAGACAATTTTGCAAAAGCATTTCCTGATTAATCCTGTATATTTGTCGCCAGTTAATTAAATTTGAAAACCATGAAATTAAAAGCTCTTATTGTGTTCTTCTTGATGGGGAGCATGTCACTGACGGCACAGAAAAGCTATCAGTTGCAATCGCCGGACAAAAAACTGCAAGCAGTCGTTACGGTAGGTGACGATATTCGTTTCTCATTTACACACGACGGGACTGAAGTTCTTGCCGCATCTCCCATCTCCATGACGTTGCAAAACGGAGTTGTCTTAGGGGCCAGCCCCAAAGTCTCGAAAGTGCTGAAAGCCGCAGTCGATAAAGTGATCCCTTCTCCTTTCTATAAAAAGACGGAAGTACAGGATATCTATAATGAAATGACACTCTCGTTCCGGGGTAACTACGGCCTTGTTTTCCGTATGTATAATGACGGTCTGGCCTATCGTTTCACGACGAAGATGAAGAATGATATCGTCGTCGTGGATGAAGAAGCCGATTATACTTTCTCTTCCGACCATATGGCTTTTGCGCCTTACGTGAACAGTAAAAAGGCTACATTTGAGGAGCAGTTCATGAATTCTTTCGAGCAGCCGTATGTACATGAACCGATCACGAAGCTGAACAGCAAGCGCCTGATGATCCTTCCGCTCCTGGTGGAACTGGACGGTGGCAAGAAACTCTGTATCACCGAGGCTGACCTGGAAGATTATCCCGGAATGTTCCTGAATAACTCGACCGACAAGCCGGTGTTGAAGCCGATATTCGCCTCTTATCCGAAAGTGAAAAAGCAAGGCGGTCACAATAATTTGCAGATGTTAGTGGAAGAACGCGAAGATTACATAGCCAAGACAAGCGGCACGCGTGCTTTCCCGTGGCGTGTGTTTATCGTCTCTGAGAATGACAAGCAGCTGGCCGATTGCGATATGGTGTATCGTCTGGCTTCTCCCTGCCGTTTGCAGGATGTTTCCTGGGTGAAACCGGGTAAGGTGGCATGGGATTGGTGGAATGACTGGAACATTTACGATGTGGATTTCCGTGCCGGTATCAACACTGAAACCTATAAATATTATATCGACTTCGCTGCCGAACATGGCATTGAATATGTGATTCTCGATGAAGGCTGGTCTGTCAATATGGCTGCGGACCTGATGCAGGTTATTCCAGAAATCGATATTCCGGAACTGGTGAATTATGGCAAATCCAAGAATGTCGGAATCATCCTCTGGGCGGGCTACCATGCATTCGACCGGGATATGGAAAAGGTGGTGAAGCATTATTCCAATATGGGTGTGAAAGGATTCAAGGTAGACTTTATGGATCCCAGGAGATCGTCGACTTCCTCTACAGAGGAGCCGAAACTTGTGCGAAATATAAGATGATGGTCGATTATCATGGTATCTGTAAACCGACAGGTTTGCAACGTACTTATCCGAACGTGATCAACTATGAAGGCGTTCATGGTTTGGAAAATATGAAATGGGTAGCCAGTACCTACGATATGCCGCTTTACGACGTGACGATTCCTTTTGTCCGTATGGTTGCCGGTCCGATGGATTATACACAGGGCGCCATGCGCAATGCGATCCGTAAAAATTATGCTCCGATCTATACCGAACCGATGAGTCAGGGAACGCGTTGCCATCAGTTGGCTACTTATGTGATCTTCGAATCTCCGCTGAACATGTTGTGTGATAATCCTTCCAACTATAACCGGGAACCCGAATGTACGGAATTTATCGCCAATATCCCGACCGTATGGGAAAAGACGGTTGCTCTGGATGGTAAAGTGGGTGAATTTGTTGCTATTGCCCGCCTTCACGGTAATGATTGGTATGTGGGCGCTTTGACGAATTGGGATGCCCGTGAGGTGGAACTTGACCTGTCTTTCTTGGGTGATGGCAATTATAAACTGGAATTGTTCAAAGATGGCATCAATGCCGATCGTGCCGCCTGTGATTATAAAAAGGAAGTCATACCAGTTCCTGCCGATCGCAAGGTAAAGGTGAAGATGGCTCCTGGCGGTGGTTGGGCTGCCAAGATTTATAAATAAAACGTATTTCCCGTGTAGTTGTAAAACACACGGTTTCCGAATGTCTGCCGGAATAACGCGTATTTGTCTATACCCGTACAATGACAAATCCCGATCTGTTCCGGCAGATTGTTTTTCAGGTAGTCCGCTATGATACTGAATTTCTCGTCCTGGGCATTGTGGATATGAAAACCTCCGGCCAGGAGTTTGAATGTATATCCTGGAAAACAGTTGCCGATAGTCCGGAGAATATTGGTGATTCCCCGGTGGGAACAGGCACTCAATACGGAATATGTGTTTTCTGCTATCAATGCGACCGCCAGTTCGTCATTGAAAATATCGGGAACAACTCCTTCGGGCGTTTGGGTGAAGAATCGTTCGAAGTGAGTATCTTCAGGATTTATAACCGGAAGGTCCGGGAATAGGAACAATCCGGGAATAAGTTCCGTCTGCCCGGTGATAAAACGGAATCGGGATAAATCCAACAGGTTGGAGTCAATGACTCCGTTCTCCCGTTTATCTTTAAACTTTCGATAAAGGGCTTCCTGTTTACAGATAACCGAAGCTTTTTTATTGACGGAAAGGAAATGCCGCAATCCTCCTGTATGATCGCTATGTCCATGTGACAGGATAAGGAAATTCACTTCCGCAATCTCGATATCCGAAAGTGTCGCATTGCGGATAAACAGATCCGATTGTCCCGTATCGAATAATATTTTATACCCGTTGTTTTCAATAAGCAATGAAAGCCCGTGTTCCGCTTGTAAGTTCCGCCTGTAGACGGCATTCTCCACGAGCGTCGTGATTTTGTAATGCATAATCTTATTCTTTTAATACCCGATTACGGGACAAAAATAAAAAATCCCCTTAACAAAAACTTGCTAAGAGGATTTTTTTGAGGTTCCTGGCGGATTCGAACCGCCGTACATGGTTTTGCAGACCACTG
>OGRM01002062.1_pt1 | contig 10613 bp, 8 predicted proteins | sample 1553491 | NCBI WGS metagenome assembly OGRM01 (sample SAMEA2580110, study PRJEB22360) | human gut metagenome | biome: human gut; feature: human-associated habitat; material: faeces | place: Denmark | collected 2008/2010
CGACTAATGAATCGGCATCCGCATAAAAAGGAATGCCGGTTGCTCTCCAAAGCAACCGGCATTCTTTTTATCCCATCAGATTCGACTTCTCAACGGCGACGGTTATTCTCCCGCTGTTGTTTCTGTCTTTCCAACTGGGCCTGTTGAGCTTTCTGGGCTTCTTCCAAACGTTTCATGAAACCGGACTTCTTCATCGGCTTTTTCTTGTTTTCTTCCAACTTGGCCAACAGCTTATCTTCGTTAATCGTATAACGGAAAATTACAGTCTGCAAAATCGTGATCAATGTGGAGATGAAGTAGTAGTAGGTCAAACCGGATGCATACTGATTGAAGAATACCAACATCATCAGCGGCATCATGTACATCATCGCCTTCATTCCCGGCATCTGCTGCTGTCCAGTGTTCGTCTGATCCATATTGAACTTCGTATATATGATGTTCGTTACAGTCATCAACAAACAGAACAAACTGATATGATTTCCGAAGTACGGTGTAATAATAGGAATATATGTATTCCAGCTTACAATCGCATCATAAGTAGACAAGTCGTGTGCCCAAAGGAAACTCTGGTGACGCAATTCTATAGCCGACGGAAAGAACATGAACAGAGCGACCAGGATCGGCATCTGTAACAACATCGGAACACATCCTGCCATCGGACTCGCTCCGGCACGGCTATACAGTTCCATGATCGCACGCTGACGCTCTACCGCCTTATCCTGTCCCGGGTATTTAGCATTGAGCTCTTCTACCTGCGGGCGCAATACACGCATTTTGGCCGATGACATATAAGACTTATATGTCAACGGAAACAGGATCAATTTTACGATAACCGTCAGCAGGAAAATCAACAAGCCGTAGCTATGAATAAATTGTCCGAGGAAATTAAACAACGGAATGACGAAATACTGGTTCACCCAACGGAAAATACCCCAACCAAGCGGAACCAACTTCTCCAGATCCAGTTGCTGCTCGGCAACGACACCTTTATCGAAGGACTTCAACAAGGCGAACTTATTCGGTCCGAAATACAAGGACAGGTTCGTGGCCTCCTTACCTTGCAAGTCGAAAGGTACAGAAGTGGTCGTCTTGAATTGTTTCAATACATCCCCCTCCGGAATCGCTTTCGAGTCTAAGGTAGTAGCCTCAAAGCCCTCTTGCGAGATCAATACGGTAGAGAAGAACATATCCTTATAACCGATCCATTTCAAGCGGTTCGGGATCTGCTTGCTGTCACTCTTCGACTCGCTCAGGTGTTCCACGTCGTCCGCCATGAACTTGTAGTTCAAGGTCACGTAGCGATCCTCAAACTTACGTCCTTTTTCCTGTTGGCGGATATCCTGCTCCCACAATAAATCCAAGGCATTCGTGCTCGGTGCCAAGACACCGTTCAATCCCGTACCCAGAATCTGGTATTGCACCATATAATCATCCGGTTTCAAGGTATAGGTAAAATCCAGATGACTACCCTCGCCGGTGTTCAAACGCATGATCACAGAATTCGGGTCATTACCTTTAACCGGGGTAAAATACAAGTTCAAAAACAAATCGCCCGTATTCACGACACGGTTCGTAGCCGTGACCAACGTAAAATTAAAATTAGACTCTTTCTCGTCGAACAAAACGAGAGGCTCGTCATTATACGTATCATACTCCTTCAAGCGTGCGTAACAAATACGTCCGCCCTTATTGCTGATACGAAGCTCAACCACGTCATTTTGTAGGGTCGTGTAATCTTCCGTACCCACCATAGCTTCGCCGAATACGCCGAAGCTCTGCTGCAAACGTTGCGCCCTTACCGAGTCCGGCAGGTTCTCCAACGAATCCTCCACTAAAGCACTTTTGTTCTCTTGTTTCTGCAATTCCAGTTGCTGGGCATACTCAATCTTCGCGATTGAATCTTGGTAACGACGTTGCGCCTCCAACTGCTCAGGCGTTGGCCGGTTGAACCAGCTAAACGCAAATAATACGACACCGATCAGCAGAAAACCTATTAATGTGTTTTTATCCATTTATCACCAATTATTTTTTATTTTCGATAGCAGCTTTCACGAAGCTGAGGAAAAGAGGATTCGGATTCACCACGGTACTGTTGTACTCCGGATGATATTGAACGCCCACGAACCACTTCAAGGCGGGGATCTCTACCACCTCTACCAGATTTGTCTCCGGATTCTCACCCGTACACATCATACCGGCGGCCTCGTATTGCTTCTTATACTCGTTGTTGAACTCGAAACGATGGCGATGACGCTCTTGGATATGCTCCTTGCCGTATGCCTCCAATACCTTGGAGCCCTCTTTCAGCGTACAGTCGTAAGCACCCAAACGCATGGAACCTCCCATATTGGTAACGTTCTTCTGCTCCTCCATCAAATCGATCACCTTATGTGCCGTATTCGGCTCCATCTCCGTAGAGTTGGCATCCGCCAAACCTAATACGTCACGGGCAAACTCTATCACCATGCACTGCATACCCAAGCAGATGCCAAAATACGGGATGTTCTGTTCCCGTGCATAGCGGGCGGCCTGGATCATGCCCTCAATGCCGCGGTCGCCAAAGCCGCCGGGCACGATGATGCCGTCCACATCCGCAAAGGCTTCCTTGCAGGCGGCCTGATCGGTCAGATCCTCGCTTTCCACCCAGCGGATCTCCACCTGACTGTCATTCTCAAACCCGGCATGGTACAGGCTTTCCATCACCGAGAGGTAAGCGTCGTGCAGCTTGACATACTTGCCCACCAGTGCAATGGTGCAGGTCTTGCTGCGGGTGGCAATGCGGGAGACCACCTGCTTCCACTCGGTCAGGTCAGCGGGGGGAACATCCAGGTGCAGCTGCTTCACCACCACATCGTCCAGACCGTTGGTGTGCAGCATCAGCGGGCACTGGTACAGGCTGGGCATGGTCAGGTTCTCAATGACACACTCCGGCTTGACATTGCAGAAGGTACTGATCTTGCGGCGGATATCGCTGCCCACGCTGCCGTCTGCGCGCAGGATGATGATATCGGGGCTTACGCCCATGCCCTGCAGCTCCTTGACCGAGTGCTGCGCGGGCTTGGACTTGTATTCGTCCGAGCCGGAGATGTAGGGCACCAGCACCACATGGATGAAGCAGCAGTTCTCCCGTCCCTGCTCCAGACCTACCTGACGGATGGCCTCCAGGAAGGGCTGGCTCTCGATATCGCCGGTGGTGCCGCCGATCTCGGTAATGACCACATCGGCTTCGGTGGAGGAGGCCAGATTATAAATGTAGCTCTTGATCTCGTTGGTGATGTGGGGGATGATCTGCACCGTCTGTCCCAGATAAGCGCCCTGACGCTCCTTGTTCAGCACGTTCCAGTACACCTTGCCGGTGGTCAGGTTGGAGTACTTGTTCAGATTTTCGTCAATAAAGCGCTCGTAGTGTCCCAGATCCAGATCGGTCTCGGTGCCGTCATCGGTCACGAACACCTCGCCGTGCTGCAGCGGGCTCATGGTGCCCGGGTCCACGTTCACATAGGGGTCCAGCTTCTGGCTGGCCACCTTCAGGCCGCGGCACTTGAGCAGACGGCCCAGCGAAGCGGCCGTGATGCCTTTGCCCAGACCGGAGACGACGCCGCCGGTCACGAAAATAAACTTTGCCATAATGGTTCTCCTCTAATTTACAGATATTCTTTTCCGTGAATATCACGATAAGCAAATACTTCCCCTCAGTGGGGGCGCAATACGCATTATTGCGCGGGGTCGTAGGAGTCCAGTATCTCCTGCGCGACCTCGGCGCGGTCGCGCCGGGTGTCCATCGCTTTTTTCTCGATGTAGCGGTGCGCCTTGGCCTCGGTCATATGGCCCAGCTCGATGAGGCAGCACTTGGCGCGGCTCACCAGCCGCACCTGCGCCAGCTTTTCCTGCATCCGCTGATTCTTCTGCCGCAAAAGCAGGAGGCGGTGGTTGCTGGCGGCGGCCATGTGCATGGCCTGCACAAATAAGGTGTTGCTGAAGGGCTTGCTCAGCAGCAGAACCCCCTGCTCGTTCAGGGGGGCAAGCAATTGCTCAGCCTGTGCGGCCTTTACCAGAAAGACCACACCGGCATCAGTCTGCTCCACAGCGGTGATGCACAATTCGTGCCCGAACTCATCGGGCAGGGGAGCGTTGACCACGATCAACTCAAAATCAGATTCCGACATTCTGCGCCGTGCCTCGGCTCCGCTGGGAATGATCACCGGGCGGCGGTAACCCATCTCGGACAGCCGCGCGGCAATATATTCGTTGGAGTTGGCACCGGCGCTTACGATCAGTGCGCGTCCCATTTTCCGCACTCCTTTCTCCTGCGCAGGCAGGGATCAGATGGCGTTAAAATAGTAGACGCGCTCGTGCTCGGCCCGGTCAGGCGCACTCCGCAGTGCGGCGCAGCGCTTGAGCTCCTCCGAGAAATAGCGTTTAGAAAGCCCCTCTGGCAGCACCCGGCGCAGGAACTCGCTCTCCTCGGCCACCTGCACCGCCTCCTCAAGGGTGGCGGGCAGGGTCTCAAGCCCCAGTCCCTTGGCCTCGGCGGCATCGAACAGGTTGCGGTTCACCGGCGGCTGCAACACCATGCGCTGCTCAATGCCGTCCAGTCCGGCAGCCAAAATCAGGCCAATGGCCAGATACGGATTGCAGGCGGGGTCCGGGCTGCGCAGCTCCATGCGGCAGTTGTCGCCCTTGACCATGGGAATGCGCACCAGCTGGCTGCGGTTCTGACGGCTCCAGCTCACATAGCGGGGCGCTTCGTCACAGCCAAAGCGCTGGTAGCTGTTGGGCAGGGGATTGGTGAACGCGGTCAGTTCCCGGCTGTGTGCCAGCACACCGGCCATAAAGCTGCCGGCTACGCTGTCCGGGGCAATATCGCCCTCAAACAGGTTCTTGCCGTCCATGTAAAGCGAGAGGTTGATGTGCAGCCCGCTGCCGGCCTGCTGGGGCAGGGGCTTGGGCAGAAAGCTGGCGTGCAGACCATTGCGCATGGCAATGGCACGGACGATCTGCTTAAAGGTCATCACGTTGTCGGCGGTTTTCAGCGGCCCAGCGTAGCGGCAGTCGATCTCGTTCTGGCCGTTGCCGCTTTCGTGGTGGCTGTGCTGGGGTGCCATACCCATCTGCTCCATGGTCAGGCAGATATCCCGGCGCAGGTTTTCACCCGCATCCAGCGGCGCAACGTCAAAATATCCGCCGAAGTCAATGGGAATGCAGGTAGGGTGGCCACGGTCGTCCTTTTCAAACAGATAAAACTCGCACTCGGTACCCACGTTGCAGGTAAGACCCAGCTTTTTGAATTTGCGGTTCACATCCCGCAAAAAGCCCCGGCAGTTGCCGCTAAAGGCTGCGCCGTCCGGCTTTTCCACATCGCAGAAGAACTGCATCACTCGGCCTTCGGTGGGACGCCACGGCAGGATGGTCACGGTGGAAAGATCCGGCCGCAGTACAAGGTCGCTTTCCTCAACGTGCATAAAGCCCGCAATGGAACTGCCGTCAAAGCACACGCCCTCTTCCAGCGCCTTGGACAGATTGCTAGCCAGCACGGCAATGTTCTTCTGGGTGCCAAAAATATCACAGAAGGCAAAGCGCACAAATTTGACGTTGTTGTCCTCCACGAAATCCAGAATATCCTGTTGGGTGGAATAGCTCATAAATAACCCCCTTACAAAAACTGCATTTCAAATAAAACGCCCAAAGGCCTGCCCTCAAAAAGGGAGCAGGTCTTTGGGCTGGTGTAAGAAATAGGAAAAGGAGAATGGCTAATTGATCCGGCAGCCGGCGGATGCTTATTTTTTTACGCTGTCAGGAGATTATCAGACGTAGTAAAGCATCTTGCTGTAGCTGGGCAGAGGCCAGTAATCCTCGCCGCAGATAGTCTCGGCATCGTCGGCAGCGGCACGCAGGGCGTCCATCACCGGGAGAACGTTATCGTGGAAGGCAACAGCCTTCTCGCTCTCGGTGGACAGTGCTTTGGCGGCATTCACGGCATCCTGCAGGGTGTCGATTGCATCGCTCATGGCATCGGCGTCAGAAGAAAGCTTTTCCAAAGTCTTGGTCTCGCTGCGCACGCTGATGTGCTCGCTGACAGCCAGCTTGGAGGCGGCGGTATTGGCAACCTCGCTCATGTAGGCGTTGATGGCGGGCAGCAGCTGCTTGCGGGCCATCTCCAGCATGGTCAGAGCCTCGATGTTGATGATCTTGGAGTAGTGCTCCATCTCGACCTCGTAACGGCTTTCCATCTCGATCTTGGTCAGAACACCGAAATCCTCCATCAGCTGGATGTTCTTCGGGTCGATCAGTGCGGGCAGAGCAGCGGGCGTGTTCTTCTTGTTGGGCAGGCCGCGGCGTGCTGCTTCCTCTTCCCACTCGGCAGTGTAGCCGTTGCCGTTGAAGATCACACGGCGGTGGTCACGGATGGTGCGCTTGACCAGAGCAATGGCAGCGCTGGTAAAGTCCTCAGCGCCCTCCAGCTCGTCGGCGTAGCCCTTCAGCTCCTTGGCAACAGCAGTGTTCAGGATGGTGTTGGCATCGCTCAGGTTCTCAGCAGAACCGGGCATACGGAACTCGAACTTGTTGCCGGTGAAGGCGAAGGGAGAGGTGCGGTTGCGGTCGGTGGTGTCCTTGCTGAACTTGGGCAGGACATCCACGCCCAGATCCATCTTCATCTTGACGGGACCGGCATAAGGCGAATCAGATGCAATGGCATCGATGACAGCTTCCAGCTCCTCGCCCACAAAGATCGAGATGATGGCCGGGGGAGCCTCGTTGGCACCCAGACGGTGATCATTGCCCGGGGTGGCAACGGAGGTGCGCAGCAGATCGGCGTACTCGTCCACTGCCTTGATGACAGCGGCCAGGAATACCAGGAACTGCAGGTTCTCCATGGGCGTGTCGCCCGGATCCAGCAGGTTCTCGTGGGTGGTGGACATGGACCAGTTGTTGTGCTTGCCGCTGCCGTTCACACCCTCAAAGGGCTTCTCGTGCTGCAGGCAGACCAAACCGTACTTGGGAGCGATCTTCTTCATCATTTCCATGGTCAGCAGGTTGTGGTCAATGGCAACATTGGTGGTGTCGAAGATGGGGGCCAGCTCATGCTGGCAGGGAGCCACTTCGTTGTGCTTGGTCTTGGCGGGAACGCCCAGCTTCCACAGCTCTTCGTCCAGCTCCTTCATAAATGCGGAGACCTCGGGACGGATGACACCGAAGTAATGCTCCTCCAGCTCCTGACCCTTGGCAGAGGGAGCACCGAACAGGGTGCGGCCGGTGAGGATCAGATCCTGACGTGCCTCGTAGTCCTCCTTCTTGACAAGGAAGTACTCCTGCTCGGGGCCGACGGTGGTGGAGACGTAATCAACATCCTTGCCGAACAGCTTCAGGATGCGGATGGCCTGACCGGACAGTGCGTTCATGGAGCGCAGCAGGGGGGTCTTTTTGTCCAGTGCCTCGCCGGTGTAGCTGACGAAAGCAGTGGGGATGCACAGCACGTCATCCTTCACGAAAGCGTAGCTGGTGGGGTCCCATGCGGTGTAGCCGCGGGCCTCGCAGGTGGCACGCAGGCCGCCGGAGGGGAAGGAGGAAGCATCGGGTTCGCCGCGCACCAGCTCCTTGCCGGAGAACTCCATGATGGCGGTGCCGTCGCCCACGGGGCTCACAAAGCCGTCGTGCTTCTCACTGGTGATGCCGGTCAGCGGCTGGAACCAGTGGGTGTAGTGGGTGGCACCCAGCTCCATGGCCCAGCGCTTCATCACGCTGGCCACAACGTTTGCCACCTCGATATCCAGGGGTGCGCCCTTGTGCAGGGTGCGCTCCAGGCTCTTGTAAGTAGCGCTCGGCAGGCGCTCCTTCATTACATGCTCGTTAAAGACCTTGCTGCCGTAGATTTCCATAACATTTGCTGCCATAAATCCTACTCCTTACTTGATCTTACTTTTTTCTTTCGCCTTGGGTCTGCCGCAATGCAGAAACCCAAAGCTTACTTACATCTTAACAAAAACGGCGCTGCGAGTCAGGAGGTGACCCACAGCGCCGTTGCTGTCTATGGTTTGATTATATCCCGGAACGGCTCAAAAGGCAATTGACAAAACTGACGATTCTGCACAAACACGTTCTCGTTTTTTTGGGAGATATCGTATTTGGTATTACTTTTAGATCACCTGGAACAGGAAGAACTTCAGGTAATTGGTCTCGGGCACGCCCCACAGGATGGGGTGATCCGGGGCCTGCTGACGCACCTCGATCTGCCGCAGCTGCCGGTGGGCATCCTTTGCGGCGGCGTGCAGCATTTTGATGAACAGCTCCTCCGTGGCAAAGTGGGAGCAGCTGGCCGTGGCCAGATAGCCGCCCCGGGGCAGCAGCTTCATGGCGCGGTAGTTGATCTCCTTGTAGCCGCGCATGGCATTCTCCACCGTGCGGCGCGCCTTGGTAAAGGCCGGGGGATCCAGAATGATGAAGTCGTAGGGGCTGCCCTCCTTTTCCAGCCGGGGCAGCAGGGCAAAGGTGTCCTCGCAGAGGAAATCCATGTTGTCGAGACCGTTGCGCTCGGCGTTGCGCTTTGCCATGGCAATGGCCTCGGCGCTGATGTCGGCAGCAGTCACCCGGGCTGCTCCGCCCTTGGCCGCGTTCAACGCAAAGCTGCCGGTGTGGGTAAAGCAGTCCAGCACGGTATGTCCGGCGGCAAGGCGTGCCACCGCCCGGCGGTTATATTTCTGGTCAAGGAAAAAGCCGGTCTTTTGCCCGTTTTCAAAGTCCACATGGTAGTACACGCCGTTTTCGCAGATCTCGGTCTGGGTGGTTTCCGGGTGGCTCTCGCCGGGCAGGGTGAACCAGCCCTTGTTTTGTTCCAGCCCTTCCTTGGCACGCAGGGCTTCATCGTTGCGCTCGTAGATGCCGTCAATGGTCTGTCCGTCCGCCCGCAGCACCTCAGCCAAAAGAGGGAAGAGCACCGGCTTCAGCTTTTCCATGCCTACGCTCAGGGTCTGGGTGACCAGAACATTGTTGAACCGGTCTACCGTCAGACCGGGGAACTGGTCTGCTTCGCCAAAGATGAAGCGGCAGGCAGAGAGGTCGGCAGGCTCCAGCACCGTTTTGCGGTACGCCCATGCGTACTCCACCCGGCGGCGCCAGAAGGCAGTATCAAAGGTATCGTTGGCATTGCGGGAAATGAGCCGCACCCGGATCTTGCTTTGCAGCGAGAGAAAACCGGTGCCGAGATAGGCGCCCTTGGGGCTGACCACATCCACCAGCGTGCCGTTTTCCGGCGCGGTGCCGGGGGCTTCCAGAATGTCGTTCTCGTACACCCAGGGGTGCCCGCCCACCAAAAGCCCTTCGGCGTGCTTGTTGACTTTATATACAGGATAAGTGCGTTCGCTTTTCATAAAATGCTCCTTCAACTAAGAATGCGCAAAATGATGCTTGTTCTGCTCTTTATCATAACATAAAAATATGGTAGAATAAATACAAAATTTTGCGGAAGGAAGAAAACGCTATGGAGATCGAACGCAAATGGATGGTGACCGGCTGGCCGGAGGGACTGCCTCTTGAGGAAGAGTTCACCATGCGGCAAGGCTATATCAGCGTGCAGCCCACGGTGCGCATCCGGGAGGAAGCGCTGACCGGCGGCAGCACCGACTATATCCTCTGCTTCAAGTCCGCAGGGGGCTTGGCACGGGAGGAGATCGAGCGCAGCATCGACAAAGACCTGTTTGTGCAGCTGGAAGAGAAGATCATCGGCAAGCCCCTGATCAAAAAGGTGCGCCGGAGCTACCGCCTGCCGGACGGCGCGGTGCTGGAGGTGAACCATGTGGACGAGGGCTTGCCCACAGCGTTCTGGTACGCCGAGGTAGAGTACCCCACGGTGGAAGCCGCGCTCAGCTGGCAGCCTGCGACCTGCGGCCTTGCGGCATACCTCAACGATGAAGTAACGAACCAGCCCGGCCAGAGCATGGGCGCATACTGGGCACAAACCAGAGGGTAACGCCGATAATACTGTGAAGGGAATGACTGTTTACGAAAAAGATCAAGCTGAAGCTGGAGCTCCAGTATAACTCGCCGGTGATCCTTACCTTTTTTCTGCTGTCCATGCTGGTGCTGCTGGCAGACGGCTGGACGAACGGCTGGAGCACCATGAATCTCTTCTGCGTGTACCGCTCCTCGTGGCGGGACCCACTGGGCTACATCCGGCTGTTCGGCCATGTGCTGGGCCATGCAAACTGGGAGCATTTTCTCAACAATATGCTGCTGCTGTTGGTGGTGGGCCCGCCCATGGAGGAAAAATACGGCAGCATCCCGCTGCTCAAGGGCATTTTGCTTACCGCGCTGGTCACCGGCGTGCTGCAATGCATCCTGTTTCCCCACACGGGGCTGCTGGGTGCGTCCGGCATCGTGTTCATGCTCATCATGCTGTCCTCGCTGGCGGGCTTTTCCGGCGGCATCCCGGTCACCATGCTGCTGGTGGCGGCGCTGTACTTCGGCCAGCAGGTGTACGACATCATCCTCGTGCACGACAACGTGGCCAACTTCATGCACATCGTGGGCGGGCTGTGCGGCACGGCCTTCGGCTACTATTTCGCGCTGCCCCGCCGCAAACGCCGCCGCTGACGCATCCAGCGAGGCCGCTTCTTCCG
>OGRM01002067.1_pt1 | contig 10596 bp, 9 predicted proteins | sample 1553491 | NCBI WGS metagenome assembly OGRM01 (sample SAMEA2580110, study PRJEB22360) | human gut metagenome | biome: human gut; feature: human-associated habitat; material: faeces | place: Denmark | collected 2008/2010
CGGACTTCCTGTTTTATTTCTTGGAGCAGGTGTTGGACGATTATGACTACATAATTATCGATACGCAGCCGACCCGTGACTCATTGCTGCTTACCAATGCAATTAGTGCAGCCGATTATATCCTGATTCCCATGATGTGTGATGCAAACTCCCGTGGGTCTGCGTTCAGAACGTTTGCACTGTGCAATGAGCTATGCAATGCACCGGGAAGCCGAATCAAAGGTGTGGGTGTTCTCTTGACAGCGGTTAATAAAAAGGCGAAAGCTGCAAGGCTGATTCGTACGCAGTGTCAGGATGTTTTGGGTCCTGCTCTGTTTGAGCATGAAATCCCGAACAGCATCAGTGTCGGTATGTCTGTTACTAATTATCAGCCAGTGTGTTTCTATGCAGCAAAGCAGCCTGTTTCGATTGCATATCAGCAGGTTTATAAAGAATTGATGAAGCGTTTGGCAAAGCTGGAGGTGAAGTAAAATGGCATTGACAAAGAAGAAGGGGCCTGTAACCACACCCAAGTTGCCTAATATTGAAGCTTTGAAGAAAGTAAACAACAATAACGCCGGTGCATTTTATAACGACTTACTCAATGCAAAGCACAAGATAGAATACGAGAGCCGCGACATATCCCTCTTTAATATCCGAACAAACCCTGATAATGAAATATTCCGTGAAATAGATGACGATGAAGATATTCGGATTCTTGCGGATGATATCAAGCGCAACGGCCTGTTGCATAACCTGGTCATGTTCCCATCCACAGAAGAGGGGAGAGAGGTCTATGTTCTTCTTTCCGGTGAAAGAAGATATCGAGCTCTCAAGCTGCTTGTTGAAGAAGGGGATACGTCCTGGCAGATTGTTCGGAACTGCAATATCATTACGACAGAGCTTTCCGATAACGAAAAGAAGGTATTGCTTTACAGCGCAAACCTGCAGGTGCGTGGTGGCCTAAATGATGAGGCAGTTCGCAGAAAGGCTGTATCAGAGTTTATCGAATGTCTCCAGAAAGAACCCTATAATATGAATAGGGTAGACGCTCTGAAAGCAATCAAGAGCGTGAGTTCTGTAAACCCGAAAACCATCGACAGAGATGCACGGCTCGAAGATAAACTGAAGGGTAGCCTGAAAGAGCTTCTCGACGCAAAATTCCTGAGCCGAAGCGAGTGTGAAAGCTATCTGCGATTCGATGATGAGAAGCAGGAAGAGATTGGCCAAAAGTATCAAGAGCTCAATGCAGTGGATTGTCACGGCGATACTGGGGAAGAAGCAGGGAAGAACCACATCGAAGTGATGCGCGATACGCTTCACGATACGTTCCGGGAATACCTGTTCAGTGCCTTGCAGCAGCGTACCAGAGCAGAGCACGAAGAAACCTATAAGAAATCCATCGAGTATTTTGACAGTGAATTACAGGAGCTCAAAAAGAAAGCCGAAGAGTTCGGGATTATCAAAGAGTGCAACACCCCGGAAGAAGTAGCAGATTTTGAGTATGATGCCCAAAAGGATGCTACCAAGGACGTTGCCAAGAAGGAGAGGGAAGCGGCAGATATCAGTGTAAGTGCCGTATTAAAAACCACTCCGACAATCATCAAGAAGTTGCAGCGAGTCTATTCAAACAAGAGCTATGAAAAAGCATTGCGCCATGTTTCACAGGAATCGAGAGATTCCGACATTGCAGCACTTGAAGAAGTGATTGAGATGGCTACAAAGCTGAAAGAAAAAATCAAAGCCGTGGATTGATTAAGGGAAACCTAAATGAATAGTGAAAAAAGCACGATTTCAGTGCGGTTCCGTTCAGACTTTGCGGAAATACTCGAAGTTCGGGCGTGGTACGAAGGAAGTCGCTTGGGAACACTGACAAACCGATTGGTTAGAAGTGAACTTCAAAAGGTCAGCAGAGTAGGGGAGAAGTACATCATCTCTAAAGGTTCTGCTGAATACGACGAGCTGGTAGCTACCGGAGGTCTGGATGAATCGTACTATCTCTTACCAGAGATTGATGAAATCATATCCTTCATGCCGACCAACGAAGGTAGACGAGGAACAAAGCTAACGAAAAACAAACAGGTCTCGTTGTACTTGACCAAGGATGAAGTGAGCCAGCTGAATAGAGTTGTTTATGCGCAGGATGTATTCGGAACCTATGACAGCGAAAAGATTCTATCGTATCGTTACGCAATCCATGGGCTGCTCCTAAATACTGAACTTCTGAAAAAGCAGATTCACAAGGATTTCTAAACATGCAGCGGATGCACTACCAAGAAAACGCTTGGAATGAGCATTCGCTGTTTGCTTTTTTTGTAAGAAATGAATTTGCACCAACAGGTATGCGAGTTCTGGATGAATTGTATGGCTTGCGGCAAGAAGCTAAAAGGCTTCCCTATATTTCGCTAAACGGAGATTTAGCGAAGTTGCGAATCGAACGCAAAATAGTCCCCTTTTCGTTATTTTTGAAACTAAACAAAAAATGCAAAAAAAAGCCCCAACCAGAAAGGTCGGGGCTTCAATATTATTAGGCAAAGCTGTAGTTTGCAACAACTCCCACGAGCTCTTCACGAGTCTGCGGGTCAGATGTTGCACCGCTCACAACGGTCCATTCGGCAGCTTTAGCATAATCGCCAATCAGCATACCTACCTGAACCCAGTTTGCGAGAGAGCGCATCGAGTTTACATTGCCATCTGTAGCGCCACAAGTTTGGCACTTCTTGGCAATTTGGTGAACGCAATCTACCATCGTCTGCAGCGGGACATCATTTCCACAGCCGGTCATACCCTTGATACGTTTGATGATAACCGCATCATCCGGGCATTTCATGTCAACGATGAGATGGTGGCGGTCGATGAACGACTGGTTCAGCGGACGGCAGCCTTCCAGGTCAACATTCAACGTGGAGATGATGATGCAGTCAGGACGCCGATGCAGCATCTCACCTGTCGGCAATACAACGCAGCCAGTTTCATCCAGCAGGCCATTCAAACCGGGCATGACGGACGGACGCGTAATCAGAGAAGGCTCCTGCAGCTCACATACCCAACCATTGCGGATGGCGCGAACCAAAGGACTCTCAACATAACGGAAGCCCTGGCCGCAAGCCTCGGAACAAAGCTTCATCTGCTTGCGGAACAGCTCGGTCATGCACTCTGTTTCGGTAGCGTCTGCTTTGGCAACACCAGTGATAGCTTCATACGCGGTCACGGGGTCCATACTGATATCAGTCGCGGTCGGCAGGTCTTTGAATAGCTCCTCATTGATGCTATCGTCAGAATCAGAAGCATTGACAGGCATCATATCGCCTATCAAGTTGTACATTTCAGTACCGGCATTGCAGGTAATGAAAGTGTAAGGCAGGCCAAGACCGGCTGCAATCGCACGAGCACCAGCAGTCTTGCCGACAGACGGGTCACCACGCAGCATGATATTCGTCATCGGGCGCTTTGTTCCGCGCGTTTTGGCAACCAGATGGCAAATAGTAACAACCTCTTTGGGAAGGATGTATTCTTCGCCAATCTGAGGGACAAGACCCTTTTCTTCTTCCGTCAGAACACCAAGTCGTTCCCGAAAGATATTATCGAAGCAGCACGGTTGGATGGTCTGAATGAATTGCAGATTTTCTTCCGGATGTATATACCGGTTATGAAGTCCTCTTATGCAGCAGCTGCAATCATCACCTTTATGAACAGCTGGAACAACTACCTCTGGCCGTTGGTTGCTTTGCAGTCTCCGGAAAAGAAAACCGTTCCGCTGATTCTCTCCACCATGGGTGCTTCTTATAACCCAGACTATGGTATGATTATGGCAGGTATCGTCATTGCAACGCTTCCGACTGCTCTGATTTTCTTCCTCATGCAGAAGCAGTTCGTACAGGGCATGATTGGTTCTGTCAAGTAAATCCCCCCTACTCGCAAACAACAAAATTTCTTCCTTATTTTTCCTTCTTTCAAACGATAAATGAACGTGATTGCAGAATACCGCAGTAATTTCAGACTGCGGTATTTCTGCTATAGAAAGGATGGTTTATCATGACCTTTTCAACTGATATTTTAAAAAATCCGGAAATCTTCCAAATCAACACCTGCAAGCCGCATTCTTCTCATATCCACTATCGCAGTGCAGCAGAATGCAAGGAACAGCAGAGCAGCTTTTTCCTGTCCCTGAATGGTGACTGGAAATTCTTCTACAGCGAAAATCTGAACGCTCTGCCGGAACACTTCGAGCAGGTAGGCTATGACGACAGCAACTGGGACACCATTCCTGTTCCAGGGCACTTACAGACCAATGGCTATGGACAAATGCAGTATGTCAACACCATGTATCCGTGGGATGGCGTGGAGAACTGCAAACCGGGCGAGATTCCGGAACGCTTCAACGCCACGGGCAGCTATATCCGTATGATTACGATTCCAGAGGCATTCCGCAAGGATGCAGAAATCCGGCTGGTCTTTCATGGGGCAGAAACGGCAATGGCTCTGTGGGTCAACGGAACATTTGTCGGCTACCATGAGGACAGCTTCACCCCAGCAGAATTTGCAATTACAGACTACCTGAACGATGGCGAAAATAAGATTGCCGTGCAGGTTTTCCAGCGTTCTTCCGGCAGCTGGCTTGAAGACCAGGATTTCTGGCGGTTCTCCGGCTTGTTCCGAGATGTGGTATTGTATGCCGTTCCAAAGCTGCACCTGCAAGACCTCTTCGTTCACACAGACTTAAACGACACCTTCTCACAGGCAGATGTTCGGGTAGACTGTGCATTTTTTGGCACAGCATCCGGAACGCTGCATGCGGTGCTCACTGACCCGAACGGCAAGCAGCTTGCAGAACAGAGCATGCCTGTAACAGCATCCGAACAGGTTGTTGCATTCTCTGTAGAGCAGCCACTCCTTTGGAGTGCAGAACAGCCGAATTTGTATCATTTGGTTCTGACGTTGCAGGATGCAGATGGAACGGTTCTGGAAGTTGTTCCGCAGCAAATCGGTATTCGGCAATTCCGTATGGAAAATGGTATCATGAAATTGAATGGCAAGCGGATTGTATTCAACGGCGTAAACCGGCATGAATTTAGTGCAACCCATGGACGTGCCATCACCAAGGAAGAAATCCGCTGGGACATCTTCACCATGAAGCAGAATAACATCAATGCCGTTCGTACCTCACACTATCCGAACCAGAATGATTTCTATGAACTGTGTGACCAGTACGGCTTGTATGTGATTGACGAAACCAACATGGAAACACACGGAACATGGCAGAAGATGGGGGCGATTGCTCCGGACGAACACACCCTCCCGAATGACAATCCGCACTGGACAAATGCTGTTCTGGCAAGAGCCGCTGCCATGCAGGAACGGGATAAAAATCACCCTTGCGTTTTGATTTGGTCTTGCGGCAATGAGTCGTTCGGCGGTTCAAATATCTATGCAATGTCAGAACAGTTCCGGAAACGGGATTCCTCCAGACTGGTACACTATGAGGGCGTTGTCAATGACCGCCGATTCAACCAAACCAGCGACATGGAAAGCCAGATGTATCCGTCTGTGACCAAAATTGAACAGTTCCTGAAAGAACATCCGGAAAAGCCGTTTATCTGCTGCGAATATTCCCACTCTATGGGCAACTCCAACGGGGCATTGTTCAAGTATACCGACCTCGCCAAGAGAGAACCACGCTATCAGGGCGGTTTTATCTGGGACTTCATCGACCAAGCAGTTTTCAAGAAGAATGAATATGGCGAATCGTTCCTTGCAACAGGCGGCGATTTTGACGACCGTCCGACAGACTATAATTTCTGCACGAATGGCATTGTCTTTGCAGACCGCACCCTTACCACCAAAATGGCAGAAGTGAAGTACTGCTATCAGCCATTCACGATTGCCTGCACACCGCAGGGCTTTACCATTCACAACGAATTCCTGTTCACGGATACTACCCCGTATTCCATGACTGCAACGCTCTGCAAGGATGGTGTTCCGGTTGCAGAACGGGAACTGCCGCTGCCTGTTATTGCTCCGCAGACGACGCAGTCCTTTGCAAATCCATTTGCTGGAACTGCAACCGAACCGGGAGCTTACACGCTGACCATTTCCATCTACAGAACTGCTGCAACCGACTGGGCAGATGCACAGACAGAAGTTGCATTTGGACAGGCTGCTTGGAATGTAGTTGTTCCAACGACTGAAGAACTGCTGCCCGCTCCGGAACTGATTGTGGGCGATGTCAACTATGGCATTCATGGTTCTGATTTCCACATCCTGTTCGGCAGGGATAAAGCAGGCATTGTTTCCTATCAGAAAAACGGCGTGGAACGCATTGCCTCTCAGGTTGGCATTCCCAGACCGAACTTCTGGCGTGCTCCGATTGAAAATGATTTGGGCTGCCGGATGCCATACGATAACGCAATGTGGAAAATTGCTTCTCTGTATGCTGTTCCGTCTATCGTATCTTGCAAGCAGACGGCTCACACGGTGGACATTGTCACCCGTTACACATTCCCTCAGAATCCAGACAACGGCTGTCTGGTCACCTATCAGTTCTACGGGGATGGCAGTATCACGGTAACGATGCAGATGCTGGGCTGCACGGAATATGGCAATATGCCGGACTTTGGAATGCTCTTGCAGATGCCGCTGGCATTCGACCAGATTGCATGGTATGGCAGAGGCAAGGATGAAACGTACTGCGACCGGAAAAACGGCTCTCGCATTGGCTGCTACACCAGCACCGTTGCAGAACAGCTTGTTCCGTATGCCTATGTACAGGAATGCGGCAACCACACCGATACGCAGTGGTTCACCATTACCAACGCAGACGGGCACGGCTTCCGCTTTGCAGCAGAACAAATGGACTTCTCCGCTCTGCCGTATACACCGCACCAGCTGGAACAGGCATACCACTTGCAGGAACTGCCCCGTTCTTACCGGAATGTGGTTCGGATTTCCGCCGGAGAAATGGGCGTTGGCGGTGATGACAGCTGGGGAGCAACCGTTCATCCAGAGTTTACCCGTCAGTCAGAAACTGGACTTTCCTTTACGTTCCGCATGACTGCTATCTAACAAAAATCTTATTGTAATAGTTGAAAAAAGCACCGCTTCGCTGGGAACAAATCCAGCGGAGCGGTGCTTCCTATTTGTATTTTTGTATCTTTTAGAAAAATTAGTCTACCAAGGTCGGATGGAAATTTTCCTTCCACGGCAGCCCCCACTTGTTCAAAGCATCCATGAACGGGTCTGGGTCAAATTCTTCTACGTTATAAACGCCCGGCTTCTTCCACTTGCCTGTCATTACCATCATTGCCCCAATCATTGCCGGAACACCTGTGGTGTAGGAAACGGCCTGAGAGCCAACTTCCTTGTAGCATTCCTGATGGTCGCAGACGTTATAAACATAGTAAGAAACTTCCTTGCCATCCTTCACGCCCTGACAAATACAGCCGATGTTTGTCTTACCAACTGTCCGAGGGCCGAGCGATGCCGGGTCTGGCAGAACGGCTTTCAAGAACTGCAGCGGTACAATTTCCTTGCCTTCATACAGAATCGGTTCAATAGAAGTCATGCCGACATTTTCCAGACAACGCAGGTGGGTCAGATAGCTCTGTCCGAACGTCATAAAGAACCGAATCCGATGAATGCCCTTGATGTTCAGAGCCAGTGATTCCAGTTCTTCATGATGCAGCAGGTACATGTCCTTTTCGCCGACTTCATCGAAGTTGTAAACCCGCTTGATTTCCATCGGTTCGGTTTCTACCCACTTGCCATCGAGAATATAGCTGCCCTTTGCAGAAACTTCCCGAATGTTGATTTCCGGATTGAAGTTGGTTGCGAACGGATAACCATGGTCACCGCCGTTGCAGTCCAGAATATCAATTTCATGGATTTCATCGAAATAATGCTTCTGTGCATAGGCACAGAATACACCCGTTACGCCTGGGTCGAAACCGCTGCCCAACAGGGCTGTAATGCCAGCCTTTTCAAAGCGTTCCCGATATGCCCACTGCCACTTGTATTCAAACTTTGCGGTGTCTTCCGGCTCATAATTTGCGGTGTCCACATAGTCTACCTTGGTTGCAAGGCAAGCATCCATAATCGTCAAATCCTGATACGGCAGAGCCACGTTGATGACAATATCCGGCTTTTCCCGTTCAATCAGGGCAACCAGTTCGTCAACCTTGTTTGCATCCACCTGTGCGGTGGTGACAACGGTCTTTGTACCCTTTGCCTCTACGGCTGCTTTCAGGGCATCACACTTCGACTTGGTACGGCTGGCAATACAGATTTCTGTAAACACTTCGCTGTTCTGGCAGCACTTGTGAATTGCTACGGAAGCTACGCCTCCACATCCGATAATTAACGCTTTTCCCATTTTTTATAACTCCTTTTTCTCTCCAAATTAACAGCAATCCCATGTGTAAATCACATCTTGGAAATTCCGCTGTTTCAGATGCTCTCGGCTGATAAAGAAATTGGCAACGCCGGAATCGCCCCACATAATTTCACGATCTCCGATATCGTCGGTATCGATTTGCAGCAATAAGACATCGTGGTCATCTTCTGCTGCAATATCCCGTGGGTCTTCCTGCGAAAAGCCCGGATAACCGCCAATTTTATGCCCGAATGCATCCGGCATCCAGTCCGGTGTTTCGTCCTGTTCGTCCTGCTCGTCCAGATATTCTTCCAGTTCTTCTTCAAATGCTTCTTTTGCATCTTCATCCGCAAGCAGCTGTTCTGCCTGCTCCGGATAAAATTCCCGCATGAACTGTTCTATTTTTTCCCAAAAATGATAATCACACATGGACATCCGGTCAGTAGTCTGTTCAAATTTCAGCCCAAAGCAGCCCTCAATCGGGAAGAAATCTTCTTCACACGGCAGGTTATTGCCCTCTTTCGCTGCAACCTCTTCTTCGGTGACAGTCGGATCAACGGTTTCATAATAGCAAATCCGAAAATCTTTTTGTTCGGTGTTGTTGTCGAAATTACAGCCCGTCAAGTCGTCATTGATTGCCCAGAATTGCAGCAAACCAGACGTTGGAAAATCCGGAATGGTAATCTGCCGACAGTCAATCTGTGCCAGCAGCCGCATCTGTACGCCTTCGCTGTTGGCCGGAATGGCAGCGTCATGCGGCACATAGCCCCGACCGCCGAACTTGCTCTCTGCAATCCCTGGCATGGTATCGACCAGTTTCAGCCGCATACACGGGATCTCTGTTCGTTGCAGCAACTCCGGCACGATGTCTTTCATCTCAAATTTGTTTTCCTGCATGGGGGGATTCCTCCTTTATGTTTCCGACTCTCTCAGAGCATCCCGTACGTTGTTCGGAATTGCAAAGCAGCCCTGATGCAGAATCGTGTTATAATACCGGGTACGAATGCCCAGACTGTTCCACCAATCCGCCTGTAAATCCGTGCGAGGGTCATATTTCTTGGATGCAAACCCAAACAGCCAATGCCCAGAGGGATAGGTTGGAATGTGTGCCTGATAGACCAGTGCAATCGGGAAGAATGATTTAATCCGACTATGTGCCCGTTTCATCGAGTTCGCATAGGAGGTATAGAACGTGCTTTCATGCTGATTGACGAGAATGCCATCTGCTTTCAATGCCTTGTAGCAGTTCCCGTAAAACTCCTTGGTAAACAGCCCTTCGCCAACACCGAACGGGTCGGTAGAATCAACGATAATCAAATCATATTCGTTTTCTACTTTCCGGACAAACCGCAGCCCATCCTGAATGTGCACGTCAACTCTAGGGTCATCAAATCCGCAGGCAGTAAACGGCAGATATTTCTTCGACAGTTCGACTACCATCTCATCAATTTCCGCAACGTCAATATGTTCGATGGATGGATAGCGTACCAGTTCCCGAACCGTTCCGCCGTCCCCTGCTCCAATGACCAGAATGTTCCGAATGTTCGGGTTGGTTGCCATCGGAATATGGGTAATCATTTCATGATAGATGTACTCGTCTTTCTCTGTCAGCATTAGCAGACCATCTAACGTCATAATTCTGCCAAATTCCACCGATTCAAAAATATCAATTCGCTGAAAATCACTCTGCACACTGGCAAGCTGTTTATCCACCCGCATGGACATCCGCACATGGTCGGTGTGATTTTCCGTATACCAAATATCCATCATATCGCTTGGTTTCACCCTTTCTTATTGAACTACCTGTAAGCTGGACAGGGTCATATCCTGTGAACCTGTCAGCGAACAGCCCTTTTCCTTTGCATACAAAATATAAGAAACAATTGCTTCGGTAATGCGTTCGCCCGGTGCGAGAATCGGAATCCCCGGCGGATAACACATGACAAACTCGGCACAGACTCTGCCGATGCTGAATCGCAGCGGAACGGCTTCCTTTTCTGCAAAGAATGCCTGCTGCGGCGGAAGTGCCCCATCCGGCGGAATGTATTCGCTGTTCAGCATGCCTGTCGGGTCGCCGCCATACAGCCGCTTGATTTCGGAAAGAGCGGAAATCAGCCGTTCAATTTCCAATTCCCGGTCGCCAGCGGTGACAATTGCCAGAATGTTTCCGATGTCACCGAATTCAATTTGAATATCATATTCATCCCGTAACAGGTCATACACTTCAATCCCTGCTAAGCCGGTGTTTC
>OGRM01002075.1_pt1 | contig 10561 bp, 3 predicted proteins | sample 1553491 | NCBI WGS metagenome assembly OGRM01 (sample SAMEA2580110, study PRJEB22360) | human gut metagenome | biome: human gut; feature: human-associated habitat; material: faeces | place: Denmark | collected 2008/2010
ATAAAGTATTATCAAGAATACCTGTATGAATGGTTATTAATTATATGTATTATATATTGCATTAATATTTGGTAACGGCATCGTATAACATATCTACACAATTATCAATTCCAAACTGGCTGGAATTCAGGCAGATATCGTAGCCTTTCATCTCGCCCCAACGCTTGGATGTGTAATAGTTGTAGTAAGATGCACGTGACTTATCTTCTTTACGGATCAGATCCTTAGCTTTCGCATCAGTCAGTTCATATTTCTGCGCAATACGTTTTATACGATCATCGATATCTGCATATATAAATGCATTTACAATATTGGAATAATCTCTTAAAGCATAATCGGCACAACGACCTACAAATACGCAGGAACCATCTTTTTCCGCAATAGAGCTATCCTTCTGTGCTAAGAAGCGTCCACGCTTTGCAGGGATGCCTGCACGTTCAAATGGTTCAGAAACGATATCCTGTCCGATTGCAACGATAACAATATCACAAGGGATATGTATAGGTTCTCTTCCGGAATTTGCAGGAGAAGGACGACCGCCAGTAATCAGGCCGATAATCTTAGGGTCAGCAACCATAGCAGTTACATACCCTTTTTTATTTGTTTCGATTGCCTGAGGGGCATGGAGTTCAAGAATCTCTGCACCCTCTGCGATAGCAGCCTCGATTTCGTCCATGAGGGCAGTCATATCAGCCTTTCTGCGTCGGTACATAACACTAACGTTTTTAGCACCAAGACGGATAGCAGAACGGGTAGCGTCCATAGCCACGTTACCACCGCCGACAACGATAACATTTTTGCCTGTAAAATCAGGTGGATTTCCATCTCCGATATCACGCAACATCTGAATAGCGGAAATAACACCCTTAGCATCTTCGCCAGGAATACCAAGCTTCTTATCTGTATGTGCACCGATAGAAATATAAACTGCATCGTAGTTTTCTTTTAACATCTTAAAGGAAATCTCTCCATCTCCATCACCGATGCAGGTATTCATCTTTGTCTCAACACCTGTAGCAAGAATGTTCTGAATATCTTCAGCAAGACGCTCTTTTGGGAGACGGTAGTTAGGAATACCATAGTAAAGCATTCCGCCGAGTTCTTTTCTCTGTTCGAAAATAGTACACTGATGTCCCATCTGCTGTAAATAGTAAGCAGCACTTAAACCAGAAGGACCGCCACCGATGATAGCAACTGTTTTACCAGTAGGTTCGCAGCATTCTGGAGGTGGCACAAGACCACAGTGGTCAGCGGCGTAACGCTTGAGCCCGCGGATATTTACCGCATCATCCACGAAGTTACGACGGCACTTTGTCTCACAAGGATGTTCACATACGAGTGCACAGGAAGTAACAAATGGGTTATCTTTACGGATTAACTTAACAGCATCTGCATAACGTTCATCTGCGATAAGAGAAATGTAACCAGGAACGTCAACACCGGCAGGACAAAGAGCAACACAAGGAACCGGCTGTTCCAGATGACAGGAACAATGTCCGTTCGTGATGTGTTCAATGAAATCTTCACGAAAACCTTCTAATCCTTTAAGAACCATTCTTCCGGCCTCGTAACCAATGGCACAGTCGGCACTGTCATAAATGGCTTTTGCAGTACGTTCAATTAAACTAAGTGTTTCTAAAGTGGCTTTTCCATCCAGTACATCTTCTAACATATCTTCAAGAACGCCCAGGCCGATACGGCATGGAACGCATTTTCCACAAGTCTGCGCATGAAACAGCTTCAGGAAAGAAGCAGTCATATCAACAGGACACAGTCCAGGAGGACTGGCAATAATTCGGCGTTCCAGATCTTCGTACAGATTGTCAACGACTAACTGGGCCTTGCTTTTTTTTCTGACCTCAAGTCTACTCATAATCTCCTCCATTCACAGGGGTATTGCCCCGATAGCAAAAAATAGTCTCAATGACGCGATTATATCATATGAGAAAAAATTTGAAAAGAAATGATAATTTATTATCATTACAATAAAAATGTTATAATAATAACAATTTGCAAAAGAAAGCAGGAAGAGAGCATTAATTTATAAAAAAGACAGAAAAAACCACATCAAATGATAAAATATCATCGATAAATGTGGTTTTTCTTTGCATTTTCTTCAAAAATGTATAGCAAAATATTTTGAAAAAGTATTAGAAAAAATAGTGCTTACAAAAGAAAGCCGCCAGATTGTAATCTTTTTTTAACAATCGGTCCAGCAAGGACAACGAGAATGATTTTCACAAGGTCACCAGGGATATATGGAATTACTCCGGCAAGCAATGCCTGGTAAAAGGTAAGGTGTGCCTCGATGGCAAGCCATGCCGTACCAAAAATGTAAGCAACAATAGTACCGATGGCAAGACCGACAATCTGCATTCCGCGGTTAGAAAACTTTTCAAAAGCAAATCCACAGATGATTGCCATTGGAATAAATCCGATCAGGTATCCGCCAGTAGGTCCTAAAAGCTTTGCAAAACCAGAACTAAAACCGGAGAAAACAGGGAGTCCTGCAATACCAATAAGAAGATAGATCAGATAACTTATTGTTCCAAACTTCCAGCCAAGCAAACATACAGTCAGGTAAATTGCCAGATTTGTTAAAGAAATCGGAACAGGGCTGATCGGAATCGGGATGGAGAGTGGTCCTAAAATACAGGTGATGGCAGCCATAACAGCGATGAGTGCCATCTGGAATGTTGTAAAAGATTTTTTCTTTGTAGTAGTAATAGCAGACATGATAATTTCCTCTCTAAAATGTATTGTTAAAAATAAAACTGGCTCCATTATAAAAGAAGTAGAACAAATTGTCAACCAAAAATAAAAAATAAGTTAACAATGCTTTTCTGATTGACAGGGAGCTGACTTTGGCCTTTCTTTCGCCACACAAGTAAATTTTTTTCAAAAAACTGGCATTCTGCACAAATATATTGACATTTTTTGCGTTTTTTTGTAAAATTAAAAATGAGACTAAAAGTATCAAAAAGAAAGGGAGAGAAAGTATGAAGCAACGATTTTTAAGTATTTTTCTTGCGTTAGCCTTAATCATTCCATTCTTTCCGCAGGTAACTTTACCAGCGAAAGCAGCGGAAACGACAGCAAAAACGCAGGATGAGAACAGTAATGAAAACACGGATGCTTTTGGAATCAAGATGGATACAACCATTGATACCAAAAAGGAAAAAGCGAATAACCCTTATGGAACAGAAGGCTGGGTAAATCTTTTTACCGTACCGGAACTGTTTGTTTCACAGGGGTATGATGGCTACAGAAGTTTTGAAACCTATAATTATAATAATGACAGAGATCATAAAGAAGGTTCCATTGGAAGCATAACAGACGGAACTCGGATAGGTAAAAAAGAGGAAGGGAACAAAAACGGATTTACCATTATGGATACGGCACCTGTCGATGCAGAGGGTGAAGGGCAGAAGCGCTATGTGGCTGTTCTTGGCTACTGGCTTGGAGGAAAGCGTCTGGAGCTTTATATTGCAGATAAAGACGGAAACAGAGTAAGTAATACTTATGCTATTGGAGGGGAAAAAACTCTTGATTATCTGGAACAAGCAGATGCATTTGAAGATACAGGATTTGTTTCTGTAGCAGCAGGCGATTTTAACGGAGATGGAAAGGATACAGTTATAGCCTATGCTCCGTTGATGGAATCGGATAGTGAACAGCCTCAGTTGTGGGGGGTCTCTATCGGAAGATCATAAATATCGGAAGTAATATGCAGTTAGAGAAAACAGGAACTGTCTGCAATATATTTGATATTTTAGGTACAGGGAATATAGCAACAAAACATTCAAATAACGGAAAAGTATTCAGAAATACACCAGTTGTTCAGATGACAACAGCAGATACAGACAAAGATAGCGTAGATGAGCTTGTTGTCACAGCAGGAATGAATAATACGAAGGCGGATGTAAATAACCGCCAGTCGAGAATGTTTATTTATGATAATATCACAGAGGAAGAAAAGTCTTACTGGAATAAAACTTTTGAGTTAGATACCAAAGGATATAATAATGGTAATCAGAGACTCCGCTGGGCATCTTCTTCTGTAGGTAATCTTGTTATGACAGGCAGCGGTGCGGACTATCCGGAGATTATCACAGCAGGATGGGTAGATAAGAAAACAAATAAAGATGCAGATCTGACCCATGATATCGGTGCATATGTAACATCTTGTAGTAAAACAACTAAAAAAGGTAATTCTGCAATAGGAACGTATGCGAAAAGTGAAGTACCAGCAATAGGAAGTAATGGACAGCCACAGGTCAGTGGATTTACAAAGGATGGACATTACAGAGATGACGTGCAGTCCCTGGTCGTTGTAGATACCTTTGCTGCAGATGGTGTGAACGCAGCAGCCTCTGTACTGATTATGGATACGATATATACCTATGAAGCAGGGAAGGGTCTTAATGAGGAATACCGTACGGATTATTTTAATCACAGTGATAATGGAATTGGTACCTCTATCATTACAAATGGATTGGTACAGGATGCAGTATCCGGTAATTTTTCCGGCAATGAAGAAGGCAGGGAACAGATTGTATTTACAACCTGTCAGAAACGAGCATCAAAAAATCAATATTTCTATAAGACCTATACATACAAAAAGACAGGTAAATCTTTCTGGCAGTGTAACTCAACAGGATATCGTATTAGTAAGAAGGGGAATGCGTACACATCTTTATGTGCACCAGATATTGACTCAGACAGTACGATCGCAAGAATTAAAGACGTATCTTTAACATATACAGAGCCGGAAGTGCTTGCACTTCTTGAATCAACTCCATATTTTTCTGAGGTAGACGAGGGAGATATCGGCAATAGTGAAACAGCTTATGGTAAGGAGAATGGAGAGGGAACTTCTGTATCAACAGCAGAGGGACTTACCACGAATATCGTAGCTGGTTTTGAGTGGTCTGTTGATGATATCTGTGCCGGCTTTGTATGCGGTGCCGGCTTTGAGACGAGTGTAGAACAGGGATATACCTGGGAGACTGCTACGAGTACGACAAAGAAATTTTCCTTAAATTACTCCAATGATACGGGAGAAAATCAGGTTATTGTTTACAGAAGACCGGTTACAACATATCGGTATGAAATTAAAGGAACAAAAGATACGATGGTACTTGCGAGACAGGGTACTCTGCTGACAAGTATGCTTCCGGTGGATGAGTATAATGAGGCAGCTCAAAGCTATGAACTGGAAGAAATCGCAGATGGAACACTTGCCACACCGGGCAATCCATTCTCTTACCGTTCAAGTACAGCGGGTCTTAATAATGTGGCAGAAAGCAAAATAACTACCCAGTATGGAAAGGAAGGAACGGTAACACAGGAATTTTCAACAGAGACAGAACAGGAAAAGACATTTACCTATGACCTGAATGCTTCGTTTACTGCTTATGGACTTGTATTTGGAGTAAAAGCAGGCGGCGGTGCCGGTACAACTTATTCGGAATCGCAGTCTACGATTAATACAGAGGCGATTACAAAGACGGGTGCAGTTACAGGTAAACAGGTAGAAGGTTATGATTTTAACTGGAAATTTGCACATTGGACAACAAAGGTAAATGGTACAGAAATACCGGTTCTTGGTTATGTGCTTACGAATGTTATCGCACCTCCGTCTCCACCGGAAAATCTGGCAGTAGAGAGTGTAACATCTGATTCTGCAAAGATTACATGGGATGCAGGAGAAAGAGGAGCTGATGAATATCGTATTTATCAGATTTATTCTGATGGAAGTGATATTCAGATCGGAACAGTCGATGGAACAGAGAGTACATACGAAGTTACAGGATTAAAACCAGATACATCCTATACTTACGCGATTAAGGCTTATAAAGAAGGAAAGAAAGGGGATGCGATCTCTGGAGAATCTGTTTTCAGTGAGAAGCTTATCGTTACGACACTTCCGGAGAAGATGGGAACTGTCACGATCACTAATCCGGAAAATGCAAGTGTAAAGATTGGTGGAAGTGCTGTATTTAAGGCGGATCTATCCAGTACAGCTTCTGATTACAGAGCAACTAATTACAAATGGCAGCGAAGAGAAAAAGGTGGTAAATGGCAGACGATTGACGGAGCAAAATCCAGTAAGCTTACACTTAATGATCTTACAGAAGCAGATAATAATACAGAATATCGCTGTATTTTCCGCGTAAGTTACACAAGTGCCAGCTCTCTTATTGAATATTACAGTAAGGCAGCGACGCTTACAGTTGGTGAAACTGCAGTTGCCCCAGAACTTACGATAACCGGACATGATAATACGGGAAATGGAACACTTGCCAAACCGTATGCCGGCAAGTCCAATTATAATAAGAAGACAGGTACAACAACGCAAGAGATAAAGACAACAAAGAATATTACGATAGAAAAATCAGGTACGCAGCCAGAGTTAACAGTGTATACAGATGGAGACCAAACGGCTCCGAAGTATTACGGTGTTGGAAAAGATGAGAATGACAATATAGTATATTATCAGGTGGCTAAGACCGGCGATACGTACACTGCAGGTGATAAGATTACAGTTGCTGAAAAATATTCCTATACGAATCTAAACGGCGCTGCAGTTACGGATGTTCCGGCAGAATTTAACAGTGGAAAGGATTCTGTAACTGTAACGAAAAATGATGTTACTTATTATCTTCAGGCGAAGATTACCGGAAAACAGAGAGCAGGTATCAATACAGGAAGCAGTGGAGTTACATCAACAGACAGCCGTCTGGAATCTATGACAGGAATCACATATTACTGGAAGTCAAATAATGGATATTATACATATGATTCTTCTGCACCGAATACGCCTGGAAGTGCTGTGACTTTATCAGATGCCGATAAAAATGCATTATATGATGTTTACCACAAGGCAGATACGAAAGTTGTTGTTGGAAGAAATGAAACCTATACAGTAAGTGATACAAGTACAGTGAATGGAAAGCAGGAGACTACTTATGAAAATGAGAGTCAGTACGGATTTGCTCTTGTAACGATAAGTAGTGGCGAAACGACAACATATACAATCACTTCTATTCAGGAGGATGTAGAAGAAACTTACACAGTAGGAGATACAGAACTTGCTGGTTTTGATCCGGCGAAGCTTACGCTTGTGACAAAGCAGGTTATCAATATCGTAGAGACACCTGTATATACGACACAGGCTGGGGATAGCTTAACTCTTCGTGCAAAAGTAACAGAAAAGGACAACAGTAAGGCAGCGGCAGGTGCATCTGTAGAATTTAAGATTGTAAATACACAGACGAATGGAGTAGAGACAATCAGTGCAACGACAGATGCCAATGGTGCAGCATCCGCAAAATGGACAGCAGCTACGAGTGGTCTCTACAGCATTCAGGTAAATGTTCTTGCCAAATCCGGTTATACAGCATCGGCAACGAAGGCACAGTATTATAATGCAGGTGGAACGTACGAGACAAACACAACAGAATACCGTCTTGTATTATCCAGTGCAGGAAAGACTTTGACAGGAACCATGACCTATGGTGGAAGTGTTAGTTATGAGCTTCAGGAAAGAGCCATTACCGTTTCCTCAGATGCGGCAAAGGCACAGACTGTTGGGGAGTGGAAGAAGTCAGAAAAGACTAATCTTACTTATACGGTAGAAACAACAGAAAAAGACAGAAAGAAAGTGGATGAAGTTAAACAGCCATTATCAGTGGCAAGCTATAATTTCCGCGTTTATGATGGAGATACGATTGATCCACAGAAAGAACTTGCAGCGGCAGCTTTACAGGTAACAAAAGCAGCAGTAACAATTACACCGGAAATTAAAAATGGTGTAACCCCGTCTAGTGCTTCTGACATTACTTTAAAGGTGGAACCGGAAATTTCGGGAGTGAACCTTAATGATGTTCTTAATGTGAACTGTGGATATTTTACCGATAAAACAGCGACCGGTAAGTTTGATGTTATACTTTCCTACAAGACGGACAGCAATGGTGCGGTAACAGATAAAGTAAAAGCATTCCAGAATAATTACACAGCAGTATTTGAAAGTGCAAGCTTTACTGTAAAACCAGATAGTGCACAGGTGAAGTTTTCCTGTGGAGAAAATGGTACGATTGTTGGACGTTATGCGGATAACTGGTATCCGATGGCATCTGGAAGTAACCAGACCAAAGGAACGAGACTTCGTTTTGCAGTGGCACCAAACAGTGGCTATGGCGTAGCTAAGTGGATTATCAACGGAACGGATTACGCAGTAGATGCAAAGAATCTACCAGAGGGAATGCGTATTTCTGAAGACGGAAAGATCTTAGATGTAGCTTCATTTAATCCGGCATCACAGACCGCATCAACAAATCCAGGTCATACAAAAGACGGCGTTCTTACAGTAGAAGTGAGCTTCAAGAGTACCTCTCATGAGATTACTTACAATGTAGATGGTAAAGGAGGAACCTTAACAGCCGTTAATGAAAATGATAAGAAGATTAATTCTGGAACTAAGATTACACAGGGAAGCAAGGTAACATTTACTGCAGAACCAGAAGAAGGATATATCGTATCTGGCTGGAAAGTAGATGGAAAGACTTACAAATGGCAGGACAAAGACGAGGATTATCTTGGAACAACATTAGTTCTTGAAGATATTTCCAAGGATGAAAATGTAATAGTAAGCTTTAAGAAGAGCACAGCTTCCTACAAAGTAATTACCAGTGTAGCAGATGAAGATGGAAAGACCGATACTTCTCTTGCGAAGGTAACAGCAATCAACGCAGAGACAAAAGAAGCGGTAACAGATCTTACTTCTATTAAAGAAGGAACAACACTTACCTTTACAGCATCTGTAGCAGATAAGACAAATCATATGGTAAAACTGTGGCAGACAAGTAAGGATGGTAAGACCTGGGAAGATGCAGCGTTAAGCGGCGGAAGTAATACATTTACCCTTTACAATATCAGTGGAAATCTGTATATTCGTCCGGTGATTACCATCGCCCAGAAATACAGCTTAAAGTATAAGGTTGTATTAGATGACGGCAAACCTAGTGAGACAATAGTAACAGATAAAAAGATTGCAGAACTCACAGCGACAAGCAATGGTCAGGAAATTGCAAGTGGGGAAAGTCATTCCGCATATATTCCGATAGAATTTGCCCTCACTTTAAACAATGATTACTATGTCACTGGCTGGAGTAAGAACGTGAAGGCAAGCGAAGATTTATCAGGAGCAAGCCTTGACGCACTTGACAGCAATACAGAAGTCGTTGTTACTATCAAAGAAAAACCGGTTGTGACAATACCATCCGGTATCTCGAATGGAACTCTTACAGTAATCTACAAAGATGCCGCTAACAAAGATATATCGGTATCAAATGGAGATCATGTTCCAAATGGTACACAGTTGCTTGTTACATTAACACCGGAAAAAGGCTATGTTGTTGATGAGGATGCGTTAGGTACATCAATAGAAACAGAATATACCGATGAAGATAAATCTGGAAACACAACAGACGCGAAGTCTTACAAGGTAGAGAATGTAATAGCTAATGTAACCGTAAAAGGAGCATTTAAAGCACTTGGAACACATAAAGTAACTTATGAACCTGTAATTGCTTCAGGTGAGAGTGCAAACGGAACCTTAACCGCAAAGGCAGATAGAAAGCAGATGGACATTTACAAGATTGACAAGCTTACTACTGGCGAAAAGGTATATGAAGGAAGTACACTGACATTTACGGCAGCACCAGATCAGGATTATTCTGTTCAGGAATGGCGCGTTAACGGTAAGGTCTTGAAAGAAGATGGAATCAAAGTTACAGATTCCACATTAACGATTGCAAATGTCGAAAAAGACTATACAGTAACCGTACAGTTTAAGAAGTCAGGAAGTGACACAACAATCGCTGCCGGAGCAAACGGAAAGATTGTCAGTGCAGTAGCAGGAAAGGTAGATCAGATTGCCAATATTGAAACTGGATTTGTCCTTGCTTCCGGAGCAACGGTAGATGTTACAGCACAGCCGGATACTGGATATAAGGTAGGCTGCTGGAAAGTAAATGGAAAGGTTGTTGATGGACAGACAGGCAATACGTATACTTACACAGCTGATGAGAAGGGCACAGGAGCCGCAATCACTGTACAGTTTGTACAGATTGATTATGCAGTAAGCTGGAGTGCAGTAAATGGTACAGTGAAAGCAGAGGATACATCGGGCACAGAATATGAAGGTAATAAAGCCGACATACGTGGTGGAAGTCAGGTGACATTTAGTGCAACACCAAAAGAAGCTTATAAAGTAAGCTGCTGGAAAGTAAATGGAGAGGCTGTAGACGGAGAAAATGGTGATACATTTACATTTACTGTTCCAAGTGGTGCAAAAGAGATACCAGAAGTTGCTTCTTATAAAGTAGAGGCAGTTTGTGAGAAAGACCAGTTTACATTAACCTATGCACAGCCTTCTAATGGAACGCTTACAGCAAGGGGAGCGGCAGGCGAAGTTGCAAGTGGCGATAAAGTAAATGGCGATGAAAAATATACATTTACTGTGAAACCGGATGCAGACTATATCGTTGAAAGCTGG
>OGRM01002077.1_pt1 | contig 10556 bp, 7 predicted proteins | sample 1553491 | NCBI WGS metagenome assembly OGRM01 (sample SAMEA2580110, study PRJEB22360) | human gut metagenome | biome: human gut; feature: human-associated habitat; material: faeces | place: Denmark | collected 2008/2010
TGATCGAACAGTTTGAAAAAATGCACAAAGAGAAAAAGCAGAGTCTTATTCTTATTTCCCATCAGGAAAGAATCATCCAGATGGCTGACCGGATCATGGTAATCGAAGGCGGAAAGATTGCTTCGATCGGACAGACCGCGGATATCCTTCCACAATTATTAGGGAAGACAGCAGATTCTTACAGCTGTCTGAAATGTAGATAACAGGGGAGGAAGATACAATGACTTTATTGGATAAAATTACAGAAAAAGTATTAGCTCAGATCGATGATACCGGTTTTACACAGTCCGGTGCATTCAATTTACGACATAATGGGATCGCGCTCTGCCACGGTGACAGTGAGCATATTAAAATCAAGAAAAAACAGGACAAGCCGGGAATCGATATTTTCATCGATGGAAAAACAGACGGCGAAGAAGTTCATATTCCGGTTGTTGTTGACGCAAGCGGAATGACGGACGTTGTTTACAATGATTTTTATGTAGCAGAAGGTGCAAATGTAACTATCGTTGCCGGATGTGGTATCCACAACAGCGGATGTAACGAAAGCCGCCATGATGGTATTCATACTTTCCATGTGGAAAAAAATGCAAATGTACGCTATGTAGAAAAGCATTACGGAGAGGGTGAAGGCACCGGAGCCCGTGTACTCAATCCCGTTACCGAAGTTTATCTTGGTGAAAATTCTGTATTTACGCTGGATACTGCTCAGATCAAAGGAGTCGATTCTACGGTTCGTGAAAATAATGTACATCTGGAAGCCGGTTCCAAGCTTTATGTCATTGAAAAACTGATGACACATGGAAAACAGGAAGCTACTTCAAATATGATGGTGGAACTGCTCGGAGAAGGCAGCTCTGCGCAGATCGTATCTCGTTCGGTTGCAAAAGGCGAATCCAGACAGGTCTTCCATCCGAGGGCTGTCGGAAAGAACCGTTGCCATGCACATGTTCAGTGTGATTCTATTATCATGGATCATGCAGAAGTAAGTTCAATTCCTGAGATCAATGCGAAGCATGTGGATGCGGCTATTATCCACGAAGCTGCGATCGGAAGGATCAATGATGAGCAGTTGATCAAGCTGCGGACTCTTGGAATGACGGAAGAGGAAGCAGAAGGGGTGATTATTGAGAACTTCTTGAATTAGAGTCATACGTGTAGTAGTAAAAGAGACAAAAAAGACAAAAATTATCCTCTGGCTATGCTCAGTTGCACTAACCATTCCACCGAGCCTTTGAAAGCATCAATTGTGTCAGCAATGGCTTCCACAATTGATTAAGTCTCGGTTCCATAGTGCAAAATTCGCAGATCCAGAGGATAATTTTTGTCTTTTTCTGTGTCTTAACTCCACTACATTATAAAATCTTATTTAAGTTTCAAGAATTTCTCAATGCAGGATTCACCTGGACAGGCGGAGCCTGTCTCGCTTGGGTGTTGAAATCTCTACTGTTCAAGTATCTTTTTACAGATTTTTTCAAGGATGTCTTCAAGGTCTGTGTTTTCGTAGCGTTCTGTGATTCCGGCGTGGGCGAGGTTTTCTTCGGAGAAATCTTTGGAATCGGCGAGAAAACGGCGGCACATTTCGGCGTATTTGGGTTCTTTCTGGGTTTTCTCACGGGCGAGGGCGCGGGTTAAGCGCTCTCCGTCTTCTACCTCGATGTAAAGTGGAACTACTTTTTCGTTTCCAAAATAGGTTTTCAATTTTTCATAGGATTCAAGGGTTCCGATCATGAGATAATCCTGATTTTTTTGTTCAAAATTGAACTGCCCGTCATCAGCGGTGAAATAGTGCCAGATACCATAAACTGTATTGTAAGCACGTTCTTCGATCAATCGGTCTTCTGTTTTGAACTTTTCAAGTTCAGTTTCGTCTGTAAAAAAATATTCTTCGCCTTCTTTTTCTCCCTCACGCCGTGGACGGGTTGTATAGATCGTTACATTTTTTAACTGTGGCATTCTTTTTCTCAGTTCTTTGTAGATTGTGTCTTTCCCCGTTGAACTTTTTCCCATCAGATAATATATTTTACTCATGTTTCCACACCTTTATCTTGCCTTCCGTCTGTATTCCTTCTATTTGGAGATTCTGTGTTTCATAATAACAAAGAAGTTCTACTGCTTCCCGGCTGATCCGCTCTCCGGGTACGATAACCGGGCTTCCCGGTGGGTAGAGATATGCGTATTCCAGAGAAATGTGTCCTTCACTTTCTTTCCACGGAATCTCTTCTGCTTCTCCGTCTTCTTCCCGGTCTGCTGCCTCCTGCGGTGTAAAATACTGCTCCAGTCTAGGAAGCTCTCCGGAAATCTCTATGCTTCCGGAAACGGCTGTTTTTGCTTCCAGCTGACCGTCTATTTCTAGTAACGCAGCTTTTAACCTGTCCAGTCCTTCCTGCGTATCTGCCACGGTTGTCATCGCAAGTACATAGGTTCCTCCGGTCATTTCCATTTCCAGATGATATTCTTTTCGCAGCCGGTCCGCAAGCTCCGGACTTGTAATATTTGCATTTGCTGTGGAAATCACAACTTTGGAAATATCATAATGTTCTGTACGGAGAATCTGTAAATGCTGTAATGGCTTCAGTTCTTCTCTGAACTTTTGTAGCCTCTCCACATAAAGTTCAAATGCATTTTCACATTTTCCATCCACAAAATCCACACAGGCATCCAGACTTGCCATGAAAATATAGGATGGACTGCTACTCTGTAACATATCCAGATACTTCTTGATCCTTCTGCGGTTTACAATTTTCCCGTTGATATGCAGGATTGCAGTCTGTGTAAGAGACGGCAGTGTCTTGTGCAGACTGTTGATCACCACATCTGCTCCCAGATCATTTGCGCGCCCCGGAAATGCCGGATGAAATCCGAAATGCGGTCCATGTGCTTCATCTACGATCAGTGGAATCCTATACGAATGTGCCACTTCTGCAATTCCTTTCACATCCGATACCACGCCATCATAATTTGGAGATACGATCACAACGGCTTTGATATCCGGCTCTGCAGCAAGTGCTTTTGCCACATCTTCTTTGCTGATCTCCCCGTTCATATGCATGGAAATATCAAATTCCGGATACACATAGCGCGGTACAAGACCATTCATATAGATTGCATGGTAAATGGATTTGTGACAATGGCGTGCCACCAGAATCTTATCTCCCCGGTGCGTACATCCCATCACTGCACTTAAAATTCCGGCAGTACTTCCATTTACCAGAAAATGGCTTTCCTCTGCCCCAAATACCCTTGCGGCTCTTTCCTGCTCTTCTTTTAAAATACCATCTGCGTGATGCAGATCATCGAAACCATCGATTTCCGTGATATCCAGATCGTATGGGAGTTCAATTCCAAGAAGTGCCTTGTTTCTCTTATGTCCCGGCATGTGAAATGCGTAAAAATCGCTCTCGGAATATGCTTTTAATTTATCGTATAGTCGTTCCATTTTAAACCTCTTTAAGTCTTTTAGAAACATCATATAATTTTTCTTCCGAAAACGCAAGAGGACGAAACGGTTCTCCCATTTCGTCCTTCCCATATATTCCAACTTACACAGCCACAATCTCAAACACTTTCGCCTGGAAATCTCCCTTATCATTCACGCCCTTCTTCCATACACCGGACGCAGAATCGGACAGGATCATTCCGACTTGCATCAGCTCATCGCCATAGCAGTCATAAGCATATCCGCTGACCTTATAACAGGTATCTTCTTTCAGCCCTTTCAGCTTCAGTCTCTTAAATCCAACATTGACCGGCTGCATTACCCGGTAATAACCGACCAGCGCCTTCTTCTGATCCTCCGATACGATCATCCATGCGGTCTCATTTCCCTCAAACGGACTCTTCAGTCGATAGAAAGTTCCTTTCTGGATCAGATCTCTCTTCTCCTTCATAAATGCAATCTGACGGCGGATTTCCGCCTTATCTTCCTCGCCAAGCTTTAAAAGGTCAAGCTCATATCCAAAGGTTCCAAAGTAAGCCACATCTGCTCTTGTCTCGATCGGTGTCACACGGTTTGTCTGATGGTTCGGTGAAGCTGATACATGGCTTCCCATACAACTCACCGGATAAACCATTGAAGTTCCATACTGAATTTTCAGACGTTCGATTGCGTCAGTATCATCCGAAGTCCATCCCTGCGGTGCGTAGTAAAGCATTCCCGGATCAAATCTTGCCCCGCCACTTGCACAGGATTCAAACAATACATGCGGAAAACGGCTGGTCAGGCGCTCATACAGTTCATACACACCAAGGATATATTTGTGGCAGACCTTTCCCTGATACTCTCTGTCATTTTCATTGGAGAACACCTCTGAAAATGTACGGTTCATATCCCATTTGATATAAGATACCGGCACTTCTGCAAGAAGATTTTCCAGCATGTCCCCGATATATTCACGTACCTCTTTCTTAGAAAAATCCAGTACATACTGTGTCCGGCTGTGGCAGATCCGCTTGCCCTGTTCTGCAAGAAGCCAGTCCGGATGCGCCCTGTACAGATCACTGTCTTTGTTCGTCATCTCCGGTTCAATCCAGAGCCCGAATTTTAAACCTTTGTCATTGATCTTTTCTGCCAGCTCCTTTAACGTTCCTTTCAGTTTTTCCTCATTCGGATACCAGTCGCCAAGGGAAGAAGTACTGTCATCTCTCTTTCCAAACCATCCGTCATCCAATACAAAAAGCTCCATTCCAAGATCTGCTGCCGCATCCGCAAGTCCCAAAAGTTTTGGCGCATCAAAATCAAAATAAAATGCTTCCCAGCTGTTGATCAGGATCGGGCGAACCTTATCTCTCCAGGTTCCCCTTGCCAGACGTGTGCGGTATAGCTTGTGAAAGGTCTGGCTCATTCCGTTAAGTCCGGCTTCCGAATATACCATTACCATCTCCGGTGTCTGGAAGGATTCGCCTTTTCCAAGTGTCCACTTAAATCCATTTGGATGGATTCCCATCAGCACACGGACGGTATCATAATTGTCTACCTCTGTCTGTGCAAGGAAATTTCCGCTGTAAACCAGACTGAAACCGTAGACCTGCCCCTGGAACTCGTCTGCATTTTCACGCGCAAGTGCAAGGAACGGATTGAACTGGTAGCTGCTGCATCCGCGCATACTGTAAATACTCTGGATACCGTAATCCAGCTTATGTCTTCTCACATGGCGCTCTCTCGCCCACACACCGGCAAGATCGATCATCTCATAATCCTTGTCCGGCAGATCCACACAGGCGCTCATTGCAGAAAGAAGTGTAATCTTTTCGTCAGAATCACATTCAAAACGTACACTTCTCGCGATCACCGGAAATGCTTCATAGATTGTATATAAAAGGACAATTCTTGTATTGATACTTGTATCCTCCAGAACCAGTTCCAGAGTCTGCGCCTCATCATCACTTTCTACATAAGTCGCCGGAAGTCCTTCAAGCTTTGGTTTGCCATTATAAATTTTATGCTCTTTATATACAAACTCGACTACATGGCTTCCGTTCTCCCGCTCGATCTCATATGCCGGAAAACGCATATCTCCGCAGCCGAAAGTCGGATACTCCTGCTTGATATTCTCCAGTGAGAATGTAGAATTTCCCTCGAAAGCATACGATGACATATCACGCATCGCATATTCAAAAAGATGGCTGAAATCTTCTTTATGTGTCAGGCGTTTTCCATAGTAGAGCTGTCCCGGCTGGTCGTTGTCAAGGGTCTTGATGATATAGCTGATCTCCTGGTTGTAGAGATGAAACTCTCTTGTTTTTTCATTGTATATGATTGGCATATCGTTTCTCCTCATTCCGTATTGTATAACGTTCATTTTTCCATATTATCTGTATAGTATCACTGTTGGTTTTTCAGCGTCAATGATTCCTGCGGATAAATTTGTAAAAACATACACTCAAAAAAGGGACTCTGTCCTTTCCTAAAAGACATCATCCCTTTTCCTTTCTTAGCAGATTTATTTAATTTTCTCTTTGTATTCTTCTACTCTGCACTACTGTCCACTTTCCATCCAAGCGCCTTCTCTACCGTATCGATCAGTACCCGGCTTACTCTTTGTGAACCGTCCATCTGTACATAATAGTAGGTCGCACTGTCGTCCTTGCTTCCCACATAGAATGTAACTGTCTTTTCCTTATCATCATCCGACGTATCCTTGTAAGTCAGCTCCACCTTCGTCCGCTGATCTTCCGCAAGCCCGTAATTGCCAAGCGTCGCGTCCGTCACATGATAATCTGCACAATCTGTAAAATAGAATCCGGAAAGTGCTGTCATAATACTTGTGACAGTATCTTCCTGATCCTCATTGTCCGCTTCATAGGTTTTTACCTCGTCACCCGGTTTTGTCACAGTCTCTTTTACAAAGTTATCGGATGTAACTGTTACAAAGCTGTCCTTTTCAGCAACATCTGCAAGCTGCCATACCATTTCCGAAATCAGATCTGCCGATACCGTGTACACTTTTTCTGTTCCATCTTCCATGAAATAATAATTTTCTCCGGAAGCATTCCCGATTAGAAATTTATGTGCCTCGCCATCCTTTCCGGTCAGCGTAAGATTATATTCCGGTGAATCAAATCCATAGTCCGAAAGGTCATCCGGATTCTTGATCTCTTTTACCGCCTGAATATCCGAAAATGCATCTTCCATATTTTGCATACTGCTCTCCGTCAGTGCGATCGTGGTGTCCGGCGCATACTCCCAGGTATCATCCTCTTTTACAAAGGACATTTCTTCCCCAGACGCTTCTTTATACTCGATCGACTCCAGCGAATCTGTCTCAAAAATATGCACCACTGCGTTTTCTTTTTTCTTCTCTTCTGCCTCTGACTTAGATGTATTCCATTTTTTCAGCCCGAAAAATGTAATGAGCAGAGCAAGCAATACGAGCAGAAGGATTCCTATTGTCCTTGTTTTTTTCTCCATCTTTTTTCCTCCTGCCTCTTACGCTTTCCGTCTTCTCATCCAGATCACAAATCCAAGGATCAGAATTGCAAGCGGAATAATAAAGATCACAAGGATGCTGAATGCACCTGCATGCATCGGTGTGTTGGTCTCAGTCGAAAGACTCTTCGCTTCAATCGCAACATTGTTTACATTATCAAAATTCTCTGTCACTGAATTTACAAACAAAGTCAGGTTATCCAGTGTCGTCAGCTGATCTGTGATATCCGAGCTGATCATAGATGCAGAAGCAAGCACCGTAAGTCTTGCTGTCTTTGTGTCTGTATCCGTTGCATCACTCTCATCGTCTTCATCCTCGCTGTCCGAATCTGAGGAATCCGCAGAAATCGCATTGGTAGAAACGGCTCCCAGAATATACTGTCCCTGTATCTGGTCATTTTCTGTCACTGCATATCCACTGTCTGATGTCTGCATAAATGGAGTAACCGTCAGATTATCATTATCCGTATCTGTTTTCTCCATACCAAGTGAATTCAGCAGAAGTACCATTTGATTGCTGATGCCGCTTCCCAGGTCACCACTCAGAGAAAGCTGTGGGAAGATTGCATAATAATTTCCCTGGTAGCATCTCTGGGTATCTGCAATATAACCGCTGACTTTTTTCAGTCCATAATCCGACATAATTCCGTCCAGATTTGGTGTGTCTGAAGTCGTATCTCCAAGGATCAGATAAACCTTTCCGCCGTCACTCAGATATTTCTCAATAATTGTCTTTTCATCATCTGTAATATCCGATGTCGGTGCATAGAGGAACAACAGGTCACAGTCATCCGGGATTTCCGGACTCATACTCAGGTTGATTTCTTCCGTCTCCAGATTATTCTTAGTAAGCAGATCACTTACCGAACTTGAAAATGTCGATTCTCCGTGACCACTGGTCCGGTAAATCTTGCTTGTTTCCTCGCTGGTTACATAATTGATCGCACTGGTAAGCTGTCCTTCTCCGTCGAAAGAACTTTCACTGGCACTTCCGGTCGTATAATAAGAGTAATAATCGGACTGGATAATATCTGAAAATGAAATCGTTGTAGACTTTCCGGTTGCATCACAGGACACAACGATTACATTCCCATCGGTATTATATTTCTGAAGAACGGACGGATGCAGTACGCTGTCCACCCATTCCACTTTTACTTTGCCGGAAAGCGCCGCATATTTTTTCACAAAAGTCTTGATCCTGGTATCCACAGAATCCTGTTCTGCGATCACTTTCAAATCTACTTTTTTATCCAGCTTCTTCAGCATTTTTGTGGACACGCTGCTGATATCGTACAGATTGTTGCTGCTGATATCAATATTTCTTACTTTTTCCGGAAGCTGTCCTGCCACCAGATTGATCACGATCGCGATTGCAATCACGATCACTGCAAGCCCTACGCTGTAAGTTCCGTTCCGGGAAGACTTGCTGCTGAACATTTTTTTGATTTTTTCCATGTCTTCTCCCTCCTAACTCCAACGTCTTTTCTGAATGGACTGCATGGTCAGGAAGATAAATACACCTGCTACACTCAGATACAGGATCAGCCCACTCACATCGAAAAGCTTGTTATATGCTACGTTGTCAAATACATCTGCAAGATACAGCTTCTTCATGATGTTGACCAAAATATTTTCAAATAATGAAGATTTTACAAAGCTTACGATCACAACCGCAACAACTCCGATCGCTTCGATAATTCCTGCGATCATCCAGTTTCCCGTCATCCGGTAAATGATCAGCGCCGCAATGGTAACGAATACCACAATACCGATCATGCCGCTTGTAGCTGATGTCGGGAGGAAATCGATCAGTCCTCCCCAGAGATAGATCAGAAGCAAAACGCCAAAGGTTGTTACTGCCGCAATGATCTGACTTTCTGTGAGTGACGAAAGAAACATTCCGATTGCCAGATACACGCATCCGAGCAGGAAGAACATCAGGATCGACAGATAATCCACCTTCAGATACGCCGTTCCAAAGCTCTTAATGATAATTGGGAAAATGCAAAAAATCAGGCACGGTACCGCAAATACCGTCACCATCGCAAGGTATTTCCCCATCACGATATCAAATAATTTTACCGGTGCGGCAAGCAGAAGCTGGTCTGTCTTGTTCTTCCGTTCCTCCGCAAAGGAACGCATGGTGAGCATCGGGATAATGATGATCAACACGTAGTTGATATTCATCAGAACATATGAAAAATAGGGATATCCAGAATTTAAGTTGTACGCCATAAAATAGATTCCCGTGAAGATCACAAGGAAGGCGATCAGGACATAGCCTGTCATTGATTGAAAATAGGATTTTAATTCTCGTTTATAAATTGCTGTCATTTTCGAGATCCTCCTTTTCATCCTTACTTGTCGGAACGGCATTTTCTTCCGGCTCTTCATCCATCTCAGTCAGCTCGTTCTCTTCTGCCTCTTCCTGCGCATTTTTCTTGCGCCGCTTTACCATCCGGCCTTTCTTTTCGCCGTCCTTCATCGCTTTTGCTGCTGCAGGTGTGCTTCCCTGCGTCAGCTCCAGGAAGACATCCTCCAACGTCGTGCGGCTGTGATACAACATAAGTAACGGGCAACCCTCCTGTGCAAATGCCATAAATACTGTTTCCCTGATATCTTTTCCATCCTTCGGGAACAGACTCGCTTTTACCGTTCCTTCTTCTTTTCCGTGTTCCACGGATGCCTTCTGCACATTACCGATTGTGCCGATAACTTTCCGTACCGTATCTTCATTTCCCTTTGCCAGGATTTCCACAGTCTGCTGATTCGTCAGAAGCTTTTCCAGATTCTCCGGTGTATCACTTGCCACCAGTTTCCCTTTGGAAATAATCATAATATAATCACAGACTTCCTGGATCTCTGCCAGAATGTGCGAGCTCAGGATCACGGTATGCTCTTTTGCCAGCTCGCGGATCAGTTCACGGATTTCAATGATCTGCTTCGGATCCAGTCCGACCGTCGGTTCATCCAGAATGATGATCTCCGGGAATCCAAGGATTGCCTGCGCAAGTCCGACTCTCTGCTTATAACCTTTGGACAGGTTCTTGATCAGCCGGTCCTGTACATCCATGATCTTCACCATCAGCATGACCTTCTCAATCTGCTCTTGCCGTTCCTTTTTTGGGATCTTCTTCAATTCCGCTACGAACCTCAGGTATTCATTCACCTTCATATCCGTGTAAAGCGGTGGCATCTCAGGCAGATAACCAATACATTTTTTTGCTGCCTCCGGTTCCTCCAGTATATTGTGCCCGTTGATCAGCACTTCACCTTCTGTGGCGCCAAGATAGCCGGTCATAATATTCATCGTTGTGGACTTTCCGGCACCGTTCGGTCCTAAAAATCCATAGATCTGCCCGGTATCTACAGTAAAATTCAAATGATCTACAGCCAGATGTGAGCCGTATTTCTTTACAAGATTTTTTACCTCAATCAATGTTGTTCCTCCTGACTACAAAATTTCATGCTTTTCAATTATACGGATGATTTGTGAAACTTCTGGGGGCAATCTGTGTTCATTCTGTGTTTTTTCTGTAAAACGGTGAACTGCAAAAGTGTACCACCTGCCCGATAATAATAGAAATACCGATATCTGGAATCAGCTTTTCCACATATCGGTATTTTA